>Ga0209491_10003189_pt1 | contig 27484 bp, 27 predicted proteins | sample BON02_FD_187213 | JGI IMG/M metagenome (GOLD analysis project Ga0209491, IMG submission 187213) | Freshwater microbial communities from Lake Bonney liftoff mats and glacier meltwater in Antarctica - BON-02 (SPAdes) (version 2) | ecosystem: Environmental > Aquatic > Freshwater > Ice > Glacier...
ACGGATTGCTGCGACAATACCTGCCCAAGGGCACTGACTTGAGCGGATACACCCAGGCACAGCTCGATGCCATTGCCTGGCAATTGAACACCAGACCACGCAAGTCGATGGGCTTCCGGTGCCCCGCGGAGTTGTTCACCCCGGATGCTTTCGATTTTAAGCAGCATCATGCTGCGCTTTTTGCACTTGGTCATTGAAACCGCCCGGTATAAAACGGCGCCCAGTGCGAGCCACCGTGCGCTTCCAGCCATTTCTGCGTTGAAGCCGCGCGCATGTAGCCTTCAAAGTTGCCGCGGGTATGCAGGCCCTGGCCACCCCAGTTGGCTGACGTCAGCAGCGGCACGGTGACTTTTGACAGATCGGTTGTGCGTTCGCGGTAATAATCGTCTTCGAGTTCGCGCGCTGAAATTTCCCGCCACATGTCTTCGCGGTTGGCGGCCAGTTCAGCTTCGCTCAGCGTTTCCGGGCCACAAACCAGTTCACCGGTGATGTGGCTTTTTGCGCCACGTTCGCCAACGCCGTGTTGCACGGTTTTTACCTGCATGTCCTGCCAGTTCTTGCGGAACACGCAGACGATGCCGCCGTGGCGGTTGCCGTCACGATAAGCGTCGTTCCAGCCCTCCCAGACGCAGATGGCGGCGAGGTGTGGTGGCTGCGCGGCGGCTGCACGCCATTGATTCGATGCGTAATAGGAAATGCCGTTCATGCCGACTTTGCCGCTGCACCAGGGCTGCACGCCGGCCCATTCGATGCATTGGTAGATGTCCTGTGTTTCGCGCGCATTGTTATGGCACAGAAAACCGGGCGAGCGGCCGGCGCCGCGCGAATCGATGCGGATCACGGCATAACCGTCGGGCACCCATTTCTCGGGATCGGCGACTTCCCAGTTGGCGTAATGGTTGCTGCTGCCGGCAACTGCATCCGGATTCTCGCGGCACATGATGTCCCACGCGGTCTTGTAACCGTCCTGGAAGGCGAGGCCCTTGCCGTAGGGGCCGTAAGAAAAGAGCGCGGGATAACGTCCAGCCGTCGCCGGCAGGAATACATCGGCGCGCAGCACGGTACCATCGTCCATGGTGACCGGCACATCCCAGGCGATGCGCATGCCATCGCGCATTTCAGTTTTGAGTTCTGTCATGGGACGTGCCTCCCGGTTAATGCGTTCAGTGAATCAGGACTTGAGCGCCGCGGTCAGATGCGGCGCGAGCAGCGGCAGCAGTTGTGCGAATACCTTGGGATTGCCGGCAACGATGTTGCCGCTTTCCATGTAGCCGTCGTTGCCCTGCAGGTCGCCCACCAGCCCGCCGGCTTCGGTGATCAGCAGGGCGCCGGCAGCGATGTCCCATTTGCTCAGGCCCAGTTCCCAGAATCCGTCGAGATGGCCGGCAGCGACATAAGCCAGGTCCAGCGCAGCGGAGCCCGGTCGGCGCACGCCGGCCGTATTCTTGATGACGTCGCGCATCATGCCGAGATAGGTGTCAAGGTGCTCGAGTTGGCGGTAGGGAAAGCCGGTGCCAATCAGACTGGGTTTCAGAAAGGCGCGCTTGCTGACGCGCAGCCGGGATTCGTTGAGATAGGCGCCGCGGCCCTTGGTCGCGGTAAACAGATCATTGCGACCCGGATCGTAAACCACGGCCTGGTTGATGATTCCCTTGTGCAGCAGCGCGATCGATACCGCATATTGCGGGAAGCCGTGCAGGAAATTGGTGGTGCCGTCGAGGGGGTCGATGATCCATTGGTATTCGGACTGGCCGGAGGCACCGGACTCCTCTGCTAAAATCGCATGGGTCGGATAGGCGTCGCGCAGCGTGCGGATGATGGCCTGTTCGGCTTCGCGGTCCACGTCCGAGACAAAATCATTCGCAGCCTTTTCCCTGACGGCAATGACATCGAGATTGCGGCTCGCGCGGTTGATGATGCCGCCGGCGCGGCGGGCGGCTGTGACCGCGATAGTGAGCATGGGATGCATGGTTGGCTGCGCTAGGTGATTAATAAAGAGCGGATTGCAGTCTGATCCGATAGACCTGAACTTTTCAGGGCCGGAGCGACCGGTCCGTATTTTACGTGAACACTAGAGCCTGTTAACCATTATTTCATGAGTGCGACGCAGATGATTTTGGTCCAGGGCGAGGAGCGCCGAGCGCGATTTGCCCATAGGCAAATAAGCGAAGGGGCGACAATGCCATGGGAAAAAATCGTCCCGTCCCTGCGGGTTGCGGTCAAAATTGCCGCTTGCCGCGTTGCTTACCTTGTCCATATTCATGATATGAAGCTGCGGCAAGCGCCTTGCCATCGACAATTTTGACCACAACGCAGCTCACGAAATAATGGTTAACAGGCCCCTGGAACCGCTCAAAAATATTCGCATCGTGCTCTGCGGCACTTCGCACCCCGGCAACATCGGGGCGGCTGCGCGGGCCATGCGTACCATGGGCATCACCGATCTGGTGCTGGTCAATCCGCAGCGTTATCCCGATCCGCAGGCGTTGTGGATGGCCGCCGGTGCTACCGATGTGCTGGAAGCTGCACGCATTTGCGCCAGCCTTGGCGAGGCCTTGTCCGGTGCGGCTTTGGCAGTGGCCTGTTCAGCGCGTCAGCGCGATGTGGCGGTGCCCATGGTGGAGGTGCGTGTGGCGGCAGTGCAGGTGGTGACGGTGGCGCAGCAGCGGCCGGTGGCACTGGTGTTCGGCAATGAAACTTCCGGACTCAGCAATGATGAAGTCGGCGCTTGCGGGCTGCTGGCCAGCATTCCGGTCGATGCAGATTTTTCATCGCTGAACCTGGCGGCGGCAGTGCAGGTATTTAGTTACGAGTTGCGCATGGCCTGTGGCGCGACGCTGCCGGACGACAAGTCGCAGACGCTGGCCACGCACGAAGTGGTCGAGGCGTTTTACGGGCACCTGGAACGCACCATCATCGCAACCGGTTTTCTCAATCCCGAGCAGCCGCGCAAGCTGATGTACCGGTTGCGGCGGCTGTTTGCCCGCGCCCGCTTGCAGGTTGAGGAGATCAATATCCTGCGCGGCATCCTCAGCAGTCTGATTTCAACCAAGGCGCAGAACAAGGGCAGGAAAAAACAGTAACTTGTTGTTTATATTGACTTATTAAGTTACGCTTAATTCTTGATTAAAATAGTGGGGCATTAAGATTATTCACCCTTCAATCGGGCAACACTCATGTTAGAGCGAATCAGGGAAGAAATAGCCGTGGTATTCGAGCGCGACCCCGCGGCGCGCAGCACCTGGGAAGTGGTGACCTGTTACCCGGGGTTTCACGCACTGCTGGCGCATCGTCTGTCGCACGGGTTGTGGAACCTCGGCTTGAAATGGCTGGCGCGCTGGATTTCATCAGTGTCGCGCTGGCTCACCGGCATTGAAATTCACCCCGGCGTACGTATCGGCCGACGCTTCTTTATTGATCACGGCATGGGCGTGGTGATCGGCGAAACCGCTGAAATCGGCGATGACTGCACGCTGTATCACGGCGTCACGCTGGGCGGCACGAGCTGGAACAAGGGCAAGCGTCATCCGACCCTGAAGAACAGTGTGGTGGTGGGCGCCGGTGCAAAAATTCTGGGGCCGATCACCATCGGTGAAAACGCCAAAGTGGGCTCCAATGCCGTGGTGGTCAAGGACGTGCCGGACAACGCCACGGCGATTGGCATACCCGCACGGCTGGTGGAATCGCAGGAAACGACGGGGCGTTTCGCGGCTTATGCCGTTGCCCGCGATGCCAATGATCCGGTGGCGCGGGCGATGCATGCGCTGATCGACCACAGCGCAGATACCGACAAGCGCATCGACCAGATACTGGCGGAACTGCAACGCCTGGGCTTGAAAATCGAGGGCGCAGAGACCACGCAACTGGATGCCAATAGCCTGAACCGAATTGTTGACTAATTTAGTCGGGTAACTTATACTTGAGTGTAATAGTAGGGTTTAGAGATTATTACTATAAGTAATTGTTTGTTAACGATTATTAGAGGAATACCATGAGACTGACGACCAAGGGCCGGTTTGCAGTAACCGCGATGGTGGATCTGGGCCTGCGCCATGGCTCGGGTCCGGTCACGCTGGCAGAAATCAGCGGACGGCAGAAAATCTCGCTGTCCTATCTGGAGCAGTTGTTTGGCAAGCTGCGTCGGCGCGGGATCGTCGATTCGGTGCGCGGTCCCGGCGGCGGTTATTGCCTGGCGCGGGAGATGGCTGCGTTGACGGTGGCTGACATCATCCTCGCTGTCGACGAGCCCATCGACGCCACCCAGTGTGCGGGCAAGGAAAACTGCAAGGACGAAGAAAAATGCCTGACCCACGATCTGTGGGCCACGCTGAACGAGCGCATTTTTGATTATCTGGGTTCGGTCACGTTGCGGCAGCTGGTGGAAAATCAGCGTGCCAAGGACGCCGGCATTGCGCCAGTGCATGACATGCGTACAGTAACGCGCAAGCGCGATACGGTGGCGGCCTGAGACGGATGCTGCTGTGACGCACGTCTATTTCGACCACAACGCGACCACGCCGCTCGACGAGCGCGTGCTCGCGGTGATGTTGCCGTATCTGCGGGAGCAGCACGGCAATGCATCGAGCCGCCACGAGTTTGGCACCCAGGCGCGGCAGGCAGTTGATGCTGCGCGCGAGCAGGTGGCAGCAGTGGTTGGCGTGCAGCCTGCGCAGGTGATATTCACCAGCGGCGGCACCGAAGCGAACAATTTGTTCGTCAAGGGTGCGACCGGATATCTGCAGCCGACGCAGATTGCGGTCAGTGCAATTGAACACCCCTGCGTGGCGAAGCCGGCGCAGGAACTGGCGCGCCAGGGCTGGAGTGTGCGCAAGCTGGCAGTGAATCGCCACGGCGCGGTCGATCTGGATGATGTTGATGCGGCATTGCAGACAGCCACGGGCGTGGTGTCAGTGATGTTGGCCAATAATGAAACCGGCGTGGTTCAGGATGTCGCTGCGGTGGGTGAGCGGGCACGCCAGGCCAGGGCGGTGATGCACACCGATGCGGTGCAGGCGCTGGGCAAGATGCCGGTGGATTTTAATGCGCTCAACGTGCAGGCGATGACGGTGTCGGCGCACAAGATTTACGGCCCCAAGGGGGCTGGTGCGCTGATTGTCGACAAACGGCTGGAGCTGCGGCCGTTGCTGTCCGGCGGCGGACACGAACGCGGCGCGCGTTCCGGTACCGAGAACGTCGCGGCCATTGCCGGTTTTGGCGCGGCCTGTGAACTGGCGGTGGGGCGCATGAAGACGCTCAACCGGACGCTGGAATCCCTGCGCGAGCAACTGGAGCGCGGCCTTGCCGGGTTGGACGCAGTGCTGTTCGGTACGGGGGCGGCGCGTGTGGCCAACACCAGTTATTTTGCGCTCAGGGGCATAGACGGCGAAGCGCTGGTGATTGAACTGGACAAGGTAGGTTATGCGGTGGCGGCGGGTGCTGCGTGTTCGAGTGCCAGCACCGAACCGTCGGCGACGCTGCTGGCAATGGATGTGGCGCCGGAAATTGCCCGTGGTGCTGTGCGTTTTTCGCTGGGCGCGGCGAACACGGCGGAGCAGGTGGATGGATTTTTGGCGGCACTGGCGACGGTTGCGCGGCGTCTGCGGCGGCTGACAGCCGTTGCGGTGTAGTGAAATCAATGCAGGAGCAATGACATGGCAATTCAATTGACGGAAAACGCAGCACAACAGATCAGAAATCAGATCGCCAAACGCGGCAAGGGACTCGGATTGCGCGTGGGCGTGAAGAAAAACGGCTGTTCGGGCTGGGCCTATACCTATGACTACGCAGACGCGGTGCAGGCCGACGATCAGGTATTCGAAGCACACGACTCCAAACTGGTGGTCGATGGCGCAAGCCTGCAGGTCCTTGACGGCTCCACGCTCGATTTTGTCAAAGACGGGTTGAAGCAGATTTTCAAGTTCAGCAATCCCAACGTGGATGCGACCTGCGGTTGCGGCGAAAGCTTCAGCGTAAAAACAGAAACCCAACAGGGAAACTGAGCATCACATGAGCACAGTTTTAGACAACCTCGTCAGCCAGCCCTACAAACACGGCTTTGTCACGGACATCGAGTCCGACACCGCGCCCAAGGGGCTGAACGAAGACGTCATCCGCATGATTTCGGCGAAGAAGAAAGAGCCGGAATGGCTGCTGGAATTCCGGCTGCAGGCTTATCGTCACTGGCTGACGATGGAAGAGCCGAAATGGCCGAACGTGCATTACCCGAAAATCGACTTTCAGGCGATCAGCTACTACGCCGCACCCAAGGCCAAGCCCAAACTCACGAGCATGGACGAGGTCGATCCGGAGCTGCTGCGCACGTTCGAAAAACTGGGCGTGCCCATGCACGAACGTGCCGCGCTGGCGGGTGTTGCGGTGGACGTCATTTTTGACTCGGTGTCGGTGACGACGACGTACAAGGAAAAACTCGCCGAAGTCGGCATCATCTTCGGTTCAATTTCCGATGCCGTTCGCGACCACCCGGAGCTGGTGCGCAAGTATATGGGTTCAGTGGTGCCGACCGGTGACAACTACTATGCTGCGCTCAATTCCGCAGTGTTCACCGACGGTTCGTTCTGTTTCATCCCCAAGGGCGTGAAATGCCCGATGGAGCTGTCGACCTATTTCCGCATCAACACCCAGGATTCGGGGCAGTTCGAACGCACGCTGATCATCGCCGAGGAAGGCGCGAAAGTGTCCTACCTCGAAGGCTGCACGGCGCCCAAGTTCGACACCAACCAGTTGCATGCGGCGGTGGTGGAGCTGGTGGCGCTGGACGATGCCGATATCAAATATTCGACGGTGCAGAACTGGTACGCCGGCGACGAAAACGGCAAGGGCGGCATTTACAACTTCGTCACCAAGCGCGGGCTGTGCAAGGGTGTGAATTCAAAAATCTCATGGACCCAGGTCGAGACCGGTTCGGCGATCACCTGGAAATATCCGTCGTGTGTGCTGCTCGGTGACAATTCGATCGGCGAGTTCTATTCGGTGGCGCTGACCAACCACAGGCAGCAGGCTGATACCGGTACCAAGATGATTCACATCGGCAAAAACACCAAGAGCACCATCATCAGCAAGGGTATCTCTGCCGGATATTCCAACAACAGCTATCGCGGGTTGGTAAAGATTGGACCACGGGCCGAAGGCGCGCGCAATTTCTCGCAGTGCGACTCGATGCTGATCGGCGCGAAGAGCGGCGCCAATACGTTCCCCTACATCCAGGTGCAGAATCCGACGGCCAAGGTCGAGCACGAAGCAACGACTTCGAAGATCGGTGAAGACCAGCTGTTCTATTTCCAGAGTCGTGGCATCCCCACCGAAGAAGCGGTGTCGATGATCATCAACGGCTTCTGCAAGGATGTATTCCAGCAACTGCCGATGGAGTTCGCCGTAGAGGCGACCAAGCTCCTCGGCCTGAAACTTGAAGGTAGTGTCGGATGATCAACAAAAACGCAAAAATCCTGCTCGAAGTGCGTGACCTGACCGCCACCGTGGCGGGTGTTGCCATACTGAAGGGCATCAACCTGACGGTGCGTGCCGGTGAAGTGCACGCCATCATGGGGCCCAACGGTTCCGGTAAAAGCACCTTCGCCAAGGTGCTGGCAGGCCACCCGGCCTACAGCGTCAGCGGCGGCGAGGTGTTGTATCAGGGCAAGGACCTGTTTGCATTGTCTTCTGACGAGCGTGCCCGTGCCGGCATGTTCCTCGGCTTCCAATACCCGGTGGAAATCCCCGGCGTCACCAACAGCGCGTTCCTGCGCCTGGCTTACAACACGGTGCAAGTGCCGCGCGGCAAGGACGACCTCGATCCGCTGGAGTTCGACGATCTGGTGCGCGAAAAAATGAAGCTGCTGGAAATGGATCCCGGATTCCTTAGCCGCAGCATCAACGACGGCTTTTCCGGAGGTGAGAAAAAGCGCAATGAGATTCTGCAGATGGCCTTGCTCGAACCCGTGCTGGCGCTGCTCGACGAGACCGATTCGGGTCTGGACATCGACGCGCTGCGTGTGGTCGCGGGTGGCATCAACAAGCTGTTGAATGCTGACAATGCCTGCGTTCTGGTAACCCATTACCAGCGCCTGCTCAATTACATCACGCCGGACCATGTGCATGTGATGTCGGCCGGGCGCATCATCAAGTCCGGCGACAAGGCGCTGGCGCTGCAGCTCGAAGAGCGCGGTTACGACTGGCTGCTGGACGACAAGAAGGCAGGAGCCACGGCGTGAGCGTTCACGTAACAAAACCCGCAAGCCATCCCTACGTGGCATTGCTGCTCGCCGGCAGTGCTGCCGTGCCGGCCAGTCCGGCGACCTGGCTGAACACGCGCCGTGCAGCGGCGCTGGAACGTGCCAATGCGTTGTCGGTACCGACCACGCGTGATGAAGAATGGCGCTTCACCGACCTGACGCCGCTGACCAAGGTGCAGTTCCAACCGGTGAGTGCTGCCGCCGATGTGGCCGCGTCCGACATCGCTGCATATGTCGTGCCGGAAGCCGCGGTGCGGCTGACTTTTATCGACGGCATCTATGTGCCTGCGCTGTCGGTGCGTGGCAAGTTGCCCGCGGGCATCACCGTGGAACTGCTGGGCGATGCCCTCAAGACACAGGCTGCGCTGATCGAGCCGCATCTGGCGAAACTGGCTGTTGGTGAACATGACCTGTTCACGGCATTAAATACCGCTTACCTGCAGCAAGGCGTATTCGTCCATGCTGCAAAAAACACCGCGTTCAAACAGCCGATACACCTGCTGTTTGTGGCGACGCGCAAGGGCGCTGCTGCACATCCGCGTTGCCTGGTCGTGGCGGAATCCGGCAGCGAATGCTGCGTGATCGAGGATTACGTGGCGCTGGGCGAAGAAACCTGTCTGACCAATGCCGTCACCGAAGTGGCCGTGGCACCCAATGCCTCGGTGCGCCACATCAAATTGCAGCGCGAGAACAACGCGGCCTTCCATATCAGCAACTGTGCGGTGACGCTGGCTAAGGACGCGCGTTACCTGGCGCATGCGGTGACCTTCGGCGCACGGCTGTCGCGCAATAACCTGACGGTGACCCAGCAGGGTGAGGGTGCCCATGCGCAGATGGACGGCATTGCGCTGATCGGCGGCCGCCAGCTGGCCGATACCCATACCCTGATGGATCACACCCAGCCCCACGGCACCTGCGAGCAGGTGCACAAGACCATCGTCGGCGGTGGCGCGCATGCGGTGTTCAACGGCAAGGTATTCGTGCGTGAGGGTGCGCAGCAGACCGATTCCTCGCAGCAGAGCCACAACCTGCTGCTGTCGGACAAGGCGCATGTGGATACCAAGCCGCAACTGGAAATTTTTGCCGATGATGTGAAGTGCGCGCACGGCGCCACGGTCGGCCAGATTGATGCCGAAAACCTGTTCTACCTGCTGAGCCGCGGGCTGCCAGAGGCGCAGGCGCGCAATCTGCTGACTTATGCCTTTGGCGCCGAGATCATCGACCGCATACCGGTGCCGTCGCTGGTGGCCCAGCTGGAGAAAAATGTGATGGCGCGCACCGAGGGTGGCGTATGAGCGGGCGCGAATCATTGGCCACGACCGTCACGCCGCCGTCGGCACTGGATGTCGCCCGGCTGCGCCGCGATTTCCCCATCCTCGATCTCAAGGTCAACGGCAAGCCGCTGGTTTTTCTGGACAATGCCGCGTCGAGCCAGATGCCGAAGCAGGTCATGGAGCGCTGGGTGAAATACCGTTCCGAACAGCACGCCAACATCCATCGTGCGGTGCATTACCTGTCGGAAACCGCAACAGTCGAATACGAAGCTGCGCGACGCAAGGTGCAGGCTTTCATCAATGCCGCTGAATCGCGAGAATGCATATTCACCAGCGGCACCACCGACGCGATCAACCTGGTAGCGCACGGCTACGGCCGCAAGTTCTTCCAGGCGGGCGACGAAATTATCCTGACCACGCTGGAGCATCATTCCAACATTGTGCCGTGGCAGATGGTGGCGGAAGAGAAGGGTGCCAAAATCCGCGTGGTGCCCATCAACGATCGCGGTGAAGTGCTGGTTGATGAATACCGCAAGCTGTTCAGTGTGAAGACAAAATTCGTCGCGATGCCCCATGTCTCGAACGCGCTGGGCACCATCGTGCCGGTGAAGGAGATGATCGCCATTGCGCATGAGCACGGCGTGCCGGTGCTGGTCGATGGCGCGCAGGCCGCGCCGCACCTGAAAGTTGACGTGCAGGATCTCGGTTGCGATTTCTACGCGTTCTCCGGCCACAAGCTGTGCGGGCCCACAGGCATCGGCGTGCTCTACGGCAAGGCAGCGCTGCTGGAAAAAATGCAGCCCTACCAGGGCGGCGGCGACATGATCCTGTCGGTGACCTTCGAAAAAACCACCTACGCACCGATACCCGCCAAGTTCGAGGCCGGGACGCCGCCGATCGGCGCCGCGATCACGATGGGCGCCGCCATCGACTACCTGACTGCGGTCGGCATCGAGCGCATCGCCGCGCATGAAACCGATCTGCTGGACTACGCGACCGACCAGATGCACCGCATGCCGGGCGTGCGGCTGATCGGCACCGCCGAGAAAAAGGCCGCGGTGCTGTCGTTTGCCATCGACGGCGTGCATCCGCACGATGTCGGTTCGTTGCTCAATGATGACGGCGTGGCAATCCGCACCGGTCACCATTGCGCGCAACCGGTGATGCAGCGCTTCAAGGTGCCGGCGACTTCGCGCGCGTCGTTTGCTTTTTACAACACCATGGCCGAAGTTGATGTGCTGGTGGCATCCATCGCCAGGGTGCAGAAACTTTTCGCGTAGTTTTGACCATGACTGACAGCCGACAGCTTTATCAGGAAGTCATCCTTGAGCACAACAAGAAGCCCCGCAACTGGGGCATGCTTGCGGATGCCACGCACAAGGCGGAGGGGTTGAATCCGCTGTGCGGCGACCACATCCACCTTTCACTGCGGGTGAACGGTGACACCGTGGAGGCCGTGGGCTTCGAAGGTGAAGCCTGTGCGATCTGCAAGGCATCGACGTCGATGATGACCGCCATCGTCAAGGGCAAGAGCAAGACCGATGCCGAGCAGATGGTGCAGGAGTTCCGCGACATGACCACCGGCAAGCTCGACCTGGAAGCGCCGCATCACCTCGGACGGCTGACGGTATTTTCAGGCGTGCGTGACCTGCCGACCCGCGTCAAATGCGCCATCCTGCCGTGGCACACGCTGCACGCAGCTTTTGCCGGCACCGACACGGCTTCAACTGAATAACTGAAATCGCATTACGAACATGCCAAAAATCGCTGAAATCGAACCGACCCCCAATCCCAACGCGATGAAGTTCATCCTGCGCGAGCCGCTGACCTGGGGCGTGACGCGTTCGTTTGACAAGCCGGAGCAGGCAGTGGGTGACCCGCTGGCGCTGGCCTTGTTCGACATCGAACATGTCACCAATGTGTTTTACGTCGATCACTGGGTGACGGTGACCCAGGACGGTGGTGCCGACTGGCAGGAACTGATGCGCAAGCTGGCCGTGCCGATCCGCGATGCCCCCTCGGCCGATGCGCAGTCGTCGCAGCTGGCCGAACAGTCCAGCGAAGCCATGGATCCGGAATCGCTGAGTCCGGAAGACCGCGAACGACTGGACAAGATCAATGCCATCCTCGACGAACAGATCCGGCCGTATCTGCAGAACGACGGTGGCGACCTCTACGTAATGGGGCTGAAAGGCAACAAGCTGTCAGTGCATTACCAGGGTGCGTGCGGCAGCTGCCCGAGTTCACTGTCGGGCACGCTGGCCGGCATCGAAAGCCTGGTGCGGCAGATCGAACCCGACCTCGAAGTCGTCGCGATATAGACAATGGCGGAGTGGGTTACTGTCGCCGCAGTCGGCGAGCTGGCGTCCGGCACCTGCAAGGTGGCCGATGTCGACGGCGCCGCGGTCGCCGTGTTCAACCTCAACGGCGAATATTTTGCGATCGAGGACGTTTGTACCCATGACGGCGGTGACCTGGCCGGCGGCACCATAGACGGCGATCAGGTCATCTGCCCGCGCCATGGCGCGCGGTTCTGCGTGCGTACCGGTGAAGCACTGACGGCGCCGGCATACGAACCCACTGCAAAATTTCCGGTACGCGTGGAAAACGGCGCCATCCAGGTCAAGGATGACCGCTGGGATTAGCGTAGCCTCCAGCACGCCGCACTTTTCCCCGCACTTCTTTCTTTCCACCGTACACTATTCATCCTTCACGGTCTTAAATGGATACCCTGACCCACGCACTGTCCGGCGCGCTGCTGGCACGTGCCACCGCCGGCAGCAGCGACAAACCGGCGCTGCCGCTGGGCCGTCGCGTTGCCATAGGTGCGCTGGTGGCGGCATTTCCCGACATCGACGTGGTTGCGTCGTGGATTTCCCCGCTGTCCTATCTTTATCACCATCGCGGCGTCACCCATTCGCTGCTGATGCTGCCGCTGTGGACCGTGCTGCTGGCATGGATTTTTTCGATGCTCTGGCGCAGCGGGCCGCGCTGGCGGGTGTACGCACCGGTGGTTGCGATGTCGCTGGCGGCGCACATCGCCGGCGACTGGATCACCACTTTCGGCACCATGATCTTTGCGCCGCTGTCCGATTTCCGCCACGGCATAGGCACCACGTTCATCATCGACCTGTGGTTCTCCGGAATCATCGTCGCCGGCCTGCTGTTGTCGCTGATCTGGCGCAGGTCACGCCTGCCGGCAGTGGCCGGCCTGTCTGTGCTGGTGGGATATGTGGTGCTGCAATTTGCATTGCTGCAGCAGGCCGTGGATTTCGGTGAACGTTATGCGCAATCTGCAGGACTGCAGCAGGCACGTGTTACGGCGATGCCGCGGCCGGTATCACCGTTCAACTGGATGGTGGTGGTGGAGACTGCCGACGATTATCGCTACAGCCACATCAACCTGATCCGCAAGTCCGTGATGGCGCCGACAGCAGATGCGGGCTGGATCGCCCGGCTGGATGCAGTTTATAGACCGCTGGACCAGGCGTTGTGGGAAAACGATGAGCGCTACGGCAAAGGTGCGCAGGGTGCTGCGGTGCGCGCGGTGTACGAACATCCGCAGTTCGCTTTTTTCCGCTGGTTCGCGGCTTATCCGGCCTTGCACAGCGTGGAGGCCGATGCGGCGCAGCTATGCATCTGGTTCAAGGACCTGCGTTTTCTGACGCCGGGGCGCGAAGTGTTTCCGTTCATCTACGGCATGTGCAGTGCCGGGGCGGAGCCGCTGCGCCCGTTCCGCCTGGAGGGCAGTGTGCGCACGCCGGTGTATTGACTGCATGCGGTGTAAATTCGTAAGCTGTTGATTATATTATATATTTTATCTACCCTGCGGAGAGCAGATTACGCATCGCATCCAGCCCCGAGTGGTTCAGCGCATAACTGGTCTGCTCCCGTACCACCGGTTTGGCGCGATAAGCCACGCTGACGCCGCATTCAGCAAGGAATTTCAGATCGTTCGCGCCGTCGCCGACACCGGCGATCTGCGCGCGTGAAATTTTCAGTTCAGCGGCCACTTTCAACAGCATGCTGCGTTTGGCATCAGCGTTGACAATGCCGCCGGTAACTGCGCCGGTCAGCTTGCCATTCACCACTTCCAGCACATTCGAATGCGTGTAATCGAGCTGAACCCGCGTTTTTAACCGGTCGGTCATGAAGGTGAAGCCGCCGGACACCAGCAGGGTTTTGATGCCCGCCTGCCGCACCGCTTTGAGCAGTTGCTCCGCACCCGGAGAAAATTTCAGCCGCTCATCGTAAACGCGCTGCAATGCGCTCTGGTCCAGGCCTTTGAGCAGTGCCAGCCGCCGGCGCAGGCTTTCGTCGTATTCGATCTCGCCGCGCATGGCTTCTGCGGTGATGGCCGCGACTTCGGCCTTGATGCCCACCATGTCCGCCAACTCGTCTATGGTCTCCATGGTGATCAGAGTCGAATCCATGTCCATCACCAGCAGCCGGAAATCGGCGAGCTTGCGCTCCTCCGGCACAAAACCGTAATCGAGTTTTCTGTTGGCGCAGAGTTCGGCGATGCCGGCGGCAGGCTGCGCGCGGCTCAAGCGAAACGCGGTGTCGGACAAACGATCAATGGCGCCGGCGCCGGAGAGTTTGGCGAGCGTCTTGAGATCGCCCGTTTCGATTTCCGCGCCCTGAATGACGAGATGCATGGCAGCTTCCGCAAAAAAGAGCGGCGATTATAACGGAGGCCACCGACGCGACGCCGGGAGCCGCCGCCTCAGAACATGCGGTAACGCACCATCAGCCAGACGATCAGCCCCAGGCATATCGCAACCGGGGGCAGCACCACATGGCCAAGATTGCGGAAACGATCGACGGCGCTGCGCTGCAGGGCTACCGACTCGCCGCGTATTTTTGCATCCCGGTCGTGGCGCTCGCGCAGGAAATAAAGTGTTTCCTGTTGCATTAAGGTTTGGTGATCCATGCCGCGATGCGATCGACAACCTCGCGCTCGATGCCGTTGAAACCGTGGTGTGCTCGCGCCTGACAGGGGTCACCCACGTCGTTGCCGCCTTCGAATACCAGCAGTTCCTTGCGCGGCGGCGTGGTCAGGCGCTCCATCAGGCGCGGCATGTCGTTGAACAGGCAATAACGGCAGCCATCGGCTTTGTGGTGTGCCACCAGCACGGGGATGCGCAGACGGTCCAACGCCATTTCCGGCACCGCGCGTTCGCGCCGGTCGGTGAGCATGGTCGCGGTGAGCACGATGCCATCGGGTCCGCCCTCGGCGGGCGGCAGGTGCGTAGCGACATGGGCGGCTGATTGTGTGCCGCGACTGGTGCCGATCAGCCACACCGGAATTGGTGCCTGCTGCCGCAGCCAGGCGATCACCGCCTTGATGTCGGTGACATGTTCCTCCGTCTGCCGCGGCACGCTGGAGCGGTCCGAAGGCGCATCGATGACCACCGTCAGCAGGCTGTTGCCGGCGAACAGATCACGCGAGCGCACCAGAAAATTACCGCCACGTTTGATCCGCCCGTCAGCCTGGATGCCGATCGCGCCATCGCCGCCGGCAAACAGCACGACCGCGGCTTTGGGCTGATCGGGTTTAATGACCAGGATGCGCTGGGTTACGCCAGGGCGTGTCGGTACATCCATGACTTGCAGTGTTTGGGCCTGGGCCGCAGGCCATGCGGCAAATAGCAGCAGGGCGTATGCAATGAGTATGCGCATGTCAGTACCCGTGTCATGTGGGTTCACGGCATCATACGCCTGCAAATTACGCTGGAGGCAATGGGCTTGACGCGCCACGCTGCCGCGCGGATGCTGGCGCTGGTCTACCTTGCTCAGGAGAGCCGCCATGTCCGAACCGGTTTGTGCCCAAAAAGGTCCTTATGCCCTGGAACTGACGCCCGGCGACTACTGGTGGTGCGCCTGCGGGTTATCGAAAAAGCAGCCGTTCTGCGACACTTCGCATAAAACCACGTCCTTCGTGCCGGTGAAATTTACCGTGACTGAAGCAGGGAAGCAGTGGCTGTGCGGTTGCAAGCACACCAAAAATCCGCCGTACTGCGACGGCACGCACAAATCTCTTTAATACGCGCTGTAAAGCGCAGTTACCGTGCGGTAATTACGAGCGCGGCGCAAACATGATGATGGCCATGCCGCTGATGGCGACGGCGGCTCCGGTCAGATCCCAGATGGTCGGGCGCATACCGTCGACAGCCCACAGCCAGAAAATGGCGGTGGCGACATAGATGCCGCCGTATGCGGCATAGACCCGGCCCGCGGCTGCAGGATGTAGCGTCAGCAGCCAGACGAATAACGCCAGTGATGCCGCCGCCGGCACCAGCCACCATGCTGATGCTCCCTTGTTGAGCCACAGCCAGGGCAGGTAACAGCCGATGATTTCGGCGAGGGCCGTGGCGATGAACAAAGCAGTGGTTTTGAGTTCAAACATGGCGATGTGCTCCACTTCGGTGCCGGTCAATGACTGCCCATGCTATTTCGGTGACGGAGCGAGATGGGAATCCGGTCGTGGGGCGCATGAGGTTCATCAGGCTATTGTAGCGGTAGCGGTAGCGTCATGCGCCGTTGCTTTCGCTTCGACCGCGGGATAAATTTACAATAACAGCATCGCGGCAGTCGATCGGTGACATAGTGGCTTGACAGTGGAATCCGGTCGCGGGTTCGTCAAGGTTGCAGTTTTGGTTCGCAGCGCAGGGAGGCACTATCAAACGCAACAGCTGGATAGATGTGATGGCCACAGCAGCTGAAGGGGGGCAGGCACTGACGCCTGAGGTCCGGCAGTTGTTGTTCGAGATCGATGACCTGTTATTCGATGCCTGGGGTCTGGGCGACAACATCCTGCTGGTGTGGACGCGCCAGGATGATGAATGCCTGTTTCTGGCGGTGCGCCATTACGTAATCCTCGAACCTTTTGACGGCGATGCGGAATCGCCAGGATCCGTGGTGGATACCGAAAATTTCATCAACACCATCCTGTCGGGTCCCAAATTCGTGCCGTTGCCGGAGTTTGAGCGCATCTGCAGCGTGCTGGGAAACAAATCGCAGGTGTTACGCAAACGTTTTTCGCAGGCCCTGCTAATCAGTGACGCGCTGCTGTCGCGTATGGTTTCGCGCTACGGCGTATCACTGGTGCCGAAGCGGGCTGTGGTGCTGATTGATGCCGTCGGCTTTTCGTTATGCTCACCGCTGGAGCAGGTCGCCATGCTGAACAGTATCAGCTATTCGGTGAACTCGGCGTACCGTCAGCTGGTGTCCAGGAATGTCGAAATCAATTTCGCCCGCACCACGACCGGCGACGGGTTCTACATCTGGAACCGGGCGCAAACGATAGAAGCCAACATTGCGCTCTATGAACTGGTCATGCTGGTCCTCGCCGACAACGCGGTCGCGCAGCAAAAGGCGAAATGTTTTCCGGTGCCGGTGCTGCGCGCGGCGTTTCATGTCGGCGAACACTACGAGTTCTACCAGGTCGAGGGACTGAACCCGACTACCTTCGGTTACATCGTCGGCCAGGTCACCATCGAACTGTCCCGGATGATCGAGCAGGCGCTGCCTGGCCAGATCCTGCTTGGTGATTTTGACATTGAAATGGACGACGAGAACCAGGGCATATCCGGACACTGCAACACGACTGATTTTGTGGCGAGGACGGTGGATACGCTAAAGCAGTTGCGGGGACTGGACATCGCCGGCGACCAGATCGACACCATACGTTGTTATCTGACCGGCAGTGCGGCACCGGGGGGCAACTTTCTGGTGAATCGTTATGTGTTGAGTGACAAACATGACATCACCCGCACGGTCTACAACGCAAAAATCAACATCCACCGGCGCAAGGCCGAGCCGATCTTCCTGGGCATACAGCACACGACCTTGCACCCGCCCGGATCAACCACTGCGGTATGGCCGGTACCGGAGGATTGAACTCCCGTTATAGCGCCCCTGGGTCTTGCCGCCCCGGAGCCCGTTCGCATCCCATTGATTTTAAACAATAATAAATTATCGCTTATAATGCGCGCCGCAAGACGTTCAGCGCATCCGGCGTGAGCGCTGCACCAGTTGGTTAATGCAGGGTTTTCATGAGTATCGACAAGGAAGTTTCGCGGCGGCGCACGTTCGCCATCATTTCGCACCCCGACGCGGGCAAAACCACGCTGACTGAAAAGCTGCTGCTGTTTGCCGGTGCGATTCATATCGCCGGCAGCGTGAAGTCGCGCAAGGCCTCGCGCTATGCGACCTCGGACTGGATGGAAATCGAAAAGCAACGCGGCATTTCGGTAGCAAGCTCGGTGATGCAGATGGAATACCGCGACTGCGTGATCAACCTGCTCGACACTCCAGGCCACCGCGATTTCTCCGAAGACACCTATCGCGTGCTGACGGCCGTCGATGCTGCCCTGATGGTCATCGATGCCGCCAACGGCATCGAGCCGCAGACGCTGCGCCTGTTGCAGGTCTGCCGCGCGCAGAACACGCCGGTGATCACCTTTATCAACAAAATGGACCGCGAAGTGCGCGAACCTACCGACCTCGTTGATGAAATTGAACGCACGCTGGGCATGCCGGTGGTGCCCTGCACCTGGCCGGTGGGTATGGGCAAACAGTTCAAGGGCGTGTTCGACCTGCGCAACGACCGCATGCGCGTGTTCCTGCCGGGTGAAGATCGCGTCGGCGCAGCCGATGAAATCATCAACGGCATCAACAATCCGGAAATCGCCGATCGCTTCGGCGATACCTTTGCCCACGCGCGCCAGGAAATCGAACTGGTGCAGGGCGTGTCGCCCGAATATGACCGTGAAATTTTCCTTGCCGGCAAGCAGACGCCGCTGTTTTTCGGTTCGGCGATCAATAATTTCGGCGTGCAGGAAGTGCTGGATGCCGTGGTCGACTTCGTCTCGCCACCGCGCCCGCACACGGCGCTGCAGCGCAAGGTGGAGCCGGTGGAGTCCAGGTTTTCCGGTGTTGTGTTCAAGATCCAGGCCAACATGGACCCGGGCCACCGCGACCGTGTGGCCTTTATCCGCGTGTGCTCGGGTCGCTTCGAACGCAGCATGCGACTGAAGAATTGCCGTACCGAAAAATTCTTCCGCCCGAGCAGCGTGGTGTCATTCCTGTCGCAGCGCCGCGAGCAGGTCGAGGACGCCTACGCTGGTGACATTATCGGCATCCCCAACCACGGCGTGCTGCAACTCGGCGACACGTTGACCGAAGGCGAGGACCTGCAATTCACTGGGCTGCCGTTTTTTGCGCCCGAACTGTTTCAGACCGTCGAAGTCGCCGACCCGCTGCGCAGCAAGCAATTGCGCACCGGCCTCGCGCAACTGGGCGAAGAGGGTGCGATCCAGGTGTTCAAGCCAGTGGCTGGCACACTGTTGCTGCTGGGCGCCGTCGGCCAGTTGCAGTTCGAGGTGGTCGCGCATCGGCTGAAACATGAATACGGCTGCGAAGCGCGGCTGTCTCCGGCGCGTTATGTCGCAGCGCGCTGGGTGACCTGTGATGATGACCGCGAACTGCAGCGCTTCATCAGTGCCAACGCCCACCGGGTTGCGCACGATGCCGTCGATGCGCCGGCGTTTCTGGCCGCGAATGCAATCGAGATTGATGTTGCCAGCGAGCAGTGGCCGAAAATAAAATTCCACGCGCTGCGTGAACACGCGGGGCTTATTTTTCATTCGAATGCAGTGAACTGAGGCCGTCGTTCCCCGGATAACGCCCCGAAGGAAGTCCCCTTGGGGGACAGCCTTCGGTCTCATCCGGGCTACGGGCTCACTTCAAGGCACTGGATGCCGACTTGCCCCCCAAGGGGACTTCCTTCGGGGCGCGCCGGCATGACGGTGTGGAGTCTTGAGGCGTCATTCCGGTGAAAACCGGAATCCAGATTTCTGTATGGCAATCGTGGTAGCCCGGGTAAGGCCGGAGGCCATTATCCGGGCTACGATCTGACTGAACTACCGCGTTAGTTTTTTAAAAGATTCGTATATCCAATCCCGTTCGTCCTGAGCTTGTCGAAGGGCAGCTAAACGGCAGCGGGGCTACGACAAGCTCAGCCCTAACGGTGCGTGCATCAATTGCGCGCGACTTCCGCAGTCCAGCGCACGATTTCTTCCAATGCCGCCGTGGGCGCGCTGCGATGGTTGGCCTCGGGTTCGTACAGCTTCTTCAGCGCATGATCGGGGAACGCGTTAAACATTTCCTGTTTGGCGCGCAGCAGCGCCGGGTAATCGCTGGTCGGCGCGACATGCAACACCGGCAGTGACGCGGGCAGTGCGCGCGAGGACTTCATCTGGTTCATTGCACCCTCGGGATCAAACCACGAGAAATAAATCGCTGCCGTAGTGCGCACCGGGGTCGTGCTCCGGCCGCCTTCAAAATCATCGAATTCGCCGCGTTCATCACCCTTGCCGGACGCCACCAGATCGCGGGAGCGGTCAACCGCAGATCCTACCTGTCGCTGGTAAAACGGCGTGCCGACGTTACCGCCGGGCGCAATGATGATCAGACCGTCCAACGGGTGCCGGGTTGCGTAATGGATCGCAAACACCGCGCCCTGGCTGTGACCGGCGACGAACAGTTTATTGGCTCCGGCACTGCGCAGGCTCGCGAGTGCGGCATCCACTTCCTGTTCTGCAGCGGCCACGTTTTTGTCGTAATCGCGCTTGCGGGACCAGGGCATTTCGATGTTGGCGACGTGTATGCCCTTGCCCTTCAAACCTTCGGCGAGTTCCCTGACGAGGCCGGCGGGGCTGCCGCCCTTGCCATGCATGACAACGATGCCGATGGGCGGGTGCCGTCGCCTGGGCTGCTGCGGTCAGCGGCAGTGCTGCTGATAGTGCGGCGCAAAGTGGGGCGAACAGATACCAACGCAATTTACGCATGGCGTGCCTTCTACAGGTTGAATGTGGCGGCCAGTATAGGCCGCGCTACTGCAGTCTAGGACAGTTCGGTAAACGTCTTGCGAATCTCGGCAACACGCGCCTTCAGGTCCGCCGTTTTGACCTCGATGCGCAGCCGGTCCTGGCCCGCCAACTTGTAGTTCTTGCGGGTCTGGATCAGCTTGATGATTTGCATCGGCTCGATCGGCGGGTTGGGCACGAAATGCAGCTGGATGACGCTGTCGCTGGCATCGATGCGCGCGATGCCCAGCGGCTTGCCCAGCAGGCGCAGGCGATGGCTGTCGATCAACGTGCGCGTGGGTTCCGGCAGTTCGCCGAAGCGGTCGATCAGTTCTTCCTGCAGTCGTTGCAGTTGTTCCTCGTTATCGCAGTTGGCTAGGCGTTTGTAGAGCACCAGGCGTTCGTGCACGTCGCTGCAGTAGTCTTCAGGCAGCAGCGCCGGGGCGTGCAGGTTAATTTCAGTGGTGACGCCCAGCGGCGCATTCAGATCCGCCACCTTGCCGGCCTTCAGTGACTTCACTGCGGCATCCAGCATGGTGCAATAGAGATTGAAACCGATTTCATGAATTTCGCCCGACTGCGATTCGCCCAGCACTTCGCCGGCACCGCGAATTTCCAGGTCATGCATGGCGAGGAAAAATCCCGAACCCAGTTCTTCCATCGACTGGATGGCTTCCAGCCGTTTTTTGGCGTTGGTGGTGATGTTGCCTTCATCGGGCAGCAGCAGATAGGCATAGGCCTGGTGGTGCGAGCGGCCGACGCGACCGCGCAACTGGTGCAGTTGTGCCAGGCCGAAACGGTCGGCACGGTTGATGATGATGGTGTTGGCGGTGGGGATGTCGATGCCGGTTTCGATGATGGTGGTGCACAACAGCACGTTGAAGCGGCCCTGGTAGAAGTCCCGCATCGCAAGTTCCAGCTCGCGCTCGCGCATCTGGCCGTGGGCGATGCGGATACGCGCTTCCGGCAGCAGCGTCGTGAGTTCTTCCTCGACGTTGCGTATGGTGTCGATGTCGTTGTGCAGGAAATAGATCTGGCCGCCGCGTTTCAATTCACGCAGCGCGGCTTCGCGGATCAGCGATTTGGCGTAACGCGCAACAAAGGTCTTGATCGCGAGGCGGCGCGGTGGCGCGGTGGCGATCACCGAAAAATCGCGCAGGCCTTCCAGCGACAGTGCCAGCGTGCGCGGGATCGGCGTCGCGGTCAGTGTCAGCACATCGACTTCGGCGCGCAGGGCTTTCAGGCGTTCCTTCTGGCGCACGCCGAAACGGTGTTCCTCGTCGAGGATCACCAGCCCGAGGTTCTTGAAATTGACGTCGCGGCCGATCAGCTTGTGGGTGCCGATGGCAATGTCGACCCGGCCTTCGGCCAGGCCGTGCAGCGCCTCGGTGGTTTCTTTTGCCGAACGGAAACGCGACAGCTCGGCGACTTTCACCGGCCAGTCGGCGAAGCGGTCGGAGAAAGTATTGAAATGCTGTTCGGCCAACAGCGTCGTCGGCACCAGCACGGCGACCTGTTTGCCGTCGGCAACTGCAACAAAAGCCGCGCGCAGCGCGACTTCGGTCTTGCCGAAACCGACGTCGCCGCAGATCAGCCGGTCCATGGGTTTGGTGCTTTTCAGATCGTCGAGCGTGGCGGTGATCGCCGCCGCCTGATCGACGGTTTCCTCAAACGGGAAACCTTCGGCAAAGGCTTCGTAATCGTGCGGTGTCATTTTGAAGGCGTGGCCTTCGCGGGTCGCGCGCTGCGCATACAACGCCAGCAGTTCGGCGGCGGTGTCGTGGACCTGGGCTGCGGCTTTTTTGCGGGCCTTGTCCCATTGACCGCTGCCCAGCTGGTGCAGCGGCGCCTGCTCGGGTGCGGCGCCGCTGTAACGGCTGATCAGGTGCAGGCTGGAAACTGGCACATAGAGTTTGTCTGCTTTGGCGTATTCCAGTGTCAGGAATTCGGTGCTGCCTTCACCGAGGTCCATGGTCTGCAGCCCGAGGTAACGGCCGATGCCGTGGGTTTCATGCACCACCGGGTCGCCGATCTTGACCTCGGACAGGTCGCGCAGCATGCCTTCGGCAGAGGTGCGTTTGGCATCGCGCACTGCGCGCTGGCGCACCTGCGCGGCATAGAGTTCGTTTTCAGTAATTACCGCGAGTTGTGCAGTGACGTCGATGAAGCCGGTGTGCAGCGGTGCCACGCTCAGCACAAAACGTTCAGTGCCCGCGATGAACTGCGCCCAGTCAGCCGCCTGCGTCGGTTTCAGGTCGTACTCGGCAAAATATTCGAGCATGGTTTCGCGTCGGCCCAGGCTTTCAGCGAGCACCAGCACGCGGCCATCAAAACCATTGAGGAAACTGCGCAGGTGATGCAGCGGATCTTCGGCGCGGCGCTCGACGTTTAACGGCGGCAAAGTGCCTGTTGCGGCGCCACTCTGTAAATTGTTGATTTTATTGGATTTTTCATCCGCCTCTGCAGGCGACCCGGCAACTACGGCAATGGCTGCATCGAGATCGATGCGCGCAAAAGGTTTGATCGCACCAAAAAACGCCTCCTCGGCGAGGAACAGTTCCTGTGGCGGCAGCACCGGGTTGGCGAGATCGCCGCGCACCATCGCATGCCGGCCGCGGGTGTCGGCCCAGAATTCGTCTATGGCTTCGGTGACACCGGGGCGCAGGCAGACCGTGGTGTCTGCCGGCAGGTAATCGGTGAGCAATGCAGTGTGGTCAAAAAACAGCGGCAGGAAATATTCGATGCCGGCAGTGGGGATGCCCTTGGACACATCCTTGTAGATGCGGCTGCGCGAAGGGTCGCCTTCGAAGCGTTCGCGGAAGCGCTGGCGGAAACGGGTCTGCGCATCCTTGTCCATCGGGAATTCACGTGCCGGCAGCAGCCGCACTTCCGGCACTTTCATAATCGAACGCTGGCTGTCGACATCAAAGCTGCGGATGGAGTCGATGACTTCGTCGAACAGGTCGATGCGGTAGGGCAGTGGGCTGCCCATCGGATAAAGATCAATCAACCCACCGCGGAAACTGTATTCACCGGGCGCGATAACCTGGGTGACATGGTTGTAGCCGGCCAGTGTGAGTTGCAGGCGCAGCGCTTCGGCGCCGAGTTTTTCGTCCTTGCGGAAATAAAAGGTATTGGCGGTAATGAAGTCCACCGGCGCCATGCGGTAGAGCGCGGTGGTTACCGGCACCAGCACGATGTCGAATTCGCCGCGTGCGATCTGGCATAAGGTCGCCAGCCGTTCCGACACCAGGTCGTGGTGCGGTGAGAAATGATCGTAGGGCAGGGTTTCCCAGTCGGGCAGCAGGTGCACCCGCAACTGCGGTGCGAAGAACGGAATCTCCTGCAACAGGCGCTGCGCCTGCCATGCGGACTCGGTCAGCACCAGCAGCGGACGAGCGCGTGCCGCCAGCGCGGCGAGCGCCGGGGCATCACTCGAACCCTGCAGCAGAGCAGTGCTTGCGCGCTGCCCTGGTGCGGGCAGCTGGGAGGGCAACATCAGATGCGGTCTTGCAAAAACATATGGACTTGCGAAAGGGCGCTATTATAAACGCGACACCTTACGATCCACGTGGATATCCCCATGACCAGCCGATTGTTGACACGAACCTTGCTCATTGTGCTGCGCACGGCGTTGATCGCATCTGCGCTGTCCGTACCGGTAGCCGCGCAAACCATACAGTCCGAGAAACACGCCTTCCGCGTGGTCACGCTGACTCGCGGACTGCAGAACCCGTGGTCCATTGCTTTCCTGCCCGACGGCCGCATGCTGGTCACCGAACGCGCGGGCCGGCTGCGCATTGTCGGCAAGGATTTCAAGCTCGATCCGAAGTCTGTCGAAGGCCTGCCGGAGATCGTCGCCACGGGGCAGGGTGGTTTCTTTGATGTGGTTCTGCACCCGCAATATGCCGACAACGGCTGGATTTATTTTGCCTACAACGCGCCCGACAAGGAAGCCGGCGGCTGGGGCACCGCGCTGGCGCGCGGAAAATTAACAAGTGACGCAACCAGGCACCGCATGATCGACGTGCAGGTGCTGTTCAGCATGGAGCCCAAGACCCGCGCCGGCCATCATTTCGGCGGGCGCATCGTGTTTGATCGCAAGGGGCATGTGTATCTGACGCTGGGCGACCGCGGCGACATGCCGCGCGCGCAGAAACTCGACGACCATGCAGGTTCGGTCATCCGGCTGCATGACGACGGTCGCGTGCCTGCCGACAATCCGTTCGTTAAACGCAACGGCGCGAAGCCGGAGAAATTCACGCTGGGCAACCGCAACATGCAGGGCGCGGCGTTCCATCCGACGACCGGTGAGCTGTGGACCCATGAACACGGCCCGCAGGGCGGCGATGAAGTGAACGTGATGCGCGCCGGACGCAACTACGGCTGGCCGGTGATCACCTATGGCGTCAACTACGGCTTTGGTACAAAGATTGGCGAAGGAACAGCCAAGCCCGGCATGGAGCAGCCGCTGCACACCTGGGTGCCGTCGATTGCGCCCTCGGGCATGGCGTTTTACATCGGCGACAAATTTCCCAACTGGAAAGGTAACCTGCTGGTTGGTGCGCTGAAGGATGACATGCTGGTGCGGCTGGAACTGGATGGCGAAAAGATCGTGCGCGAGGAGCGGTTGATCAAAGGCGTTATTGGGCGCATCCGTGATGTGCGGGTGGGGCCGGATGGATTTGTTTATCTGCTGACGGATGAGAGGGACGGGGTGGTGGCGAGACTAGAGATTGCAAAATAAATATTAACTAAAATCAATAATTTACAAATCTAGAGGGTAGTGATGGAGCCTGAGCTCAGAAAACATAGTTGCAAGCTGGGTGTTGATTACGAAAAGAAGTTGATATTGTGCGCTCCCGAAGAAGGGGCCGATTATGTTGTTCTCACTACACCGATCCTCTATGCATGGCATGTGCAAGCCCTCGCGACTGAGGAAGGAATCAGACATGGGAAGATTATTGATGTCGCTGGCTACGTGGGAAAGGATCTAGTTGTAAAGCTATCTAATGATTACAAGATTTTATTCCTCCGCAGCAAAGAAATATTTGTCTATGGGTTAATTCTGAGTGAGGATAGGAATGTAGCCATTTTTTCGTCCGATAAAGACTCAGCAAAAACAATTCAAGGGTCAATATATTTGTATCGAAAGACGGTCTTCATAAGTCATGCAAGTTCCGATAAGGCTATGGTTAGGGATTTGGCGACTAGGTTGGAGCGAACCATAAACGTTTGGCTTGACGAGAAATCTATTCTTGTTGGAGATAGCATCACTGAGAAAATTGATGAGGGACTTCAGGGCTGTGATGCTCTGGTTTTATGGGGCCTATCCTGATTTTTGTGTGTGAGGCATAACATGTCAATCCAAAGGAGCATGTATGCCGAAGCCAGTACGAAAGATGCAGAAGAACAACGCCCTCGCGCAATCGAGGGTATTGCCGAAGATCCCGCCAGAGCTGCTTGACCAGCTGGTCAAAGGGCCGATGACGGCGGAATCGGTCGAAGACGCCTCGCGAGCGTTCAAGAAGGCCTTGATCGAGCGGGCCTTGGGCGCGGAAATGAACCACCACCTTGGCTACTCAGCTGGGGCCGATAAACCTGATACCGCGACCAATCACCGTAACGGCAAGAGCAGCAAGACGGTGCTTACCGACGACGGGCCAGTTCGCATCGAGGTGCCGCGCGACCGGGCGAGCGAGTTCGAGCCCAAGCTGATCGGCAAGCACGAACGGCGTTTCACCGGCTTTGACGACAAGATCATCGCCATGTACGCGCGCGGCATGACGGTGCGGGAGATTCAGGCGTTTCTGGCCGAGATGTACGCAACCGAGGTCGCCCCTGACTTCATCAGCGGCGTCACGGACGCGGTGCTCTCGGAGATCACGGCTTGGCAGTCCCGGCCGCTGGAGCCGATGTACCCGGTGATCTTCTTCGACGCGCTGCGGGTGAAGATCCGCGAAGACAACGTGGTGCGCAACAAGGCCGTCTATCTCGCTCTGGGCGTTCGCCCGGACGGCACCCGTGAGATCCTGGGGCTGTGGATCGAGAACACCGAAGGGGCCAAGTTCTGGATGAAGGTGTTCAACGATCTCAAGACCCGAGGGGTGGCCGATATCCTGATTGCGGTCACCGACGGTCTGAAAGGGATGGCCGAGGCTCTGGCGGTGAGCTACCCGGAAACCACGCTGCAGACGTGCATCGTGCACCTGATCCGAAGCAGCCTGGACTACGCGAGCTGGAAGGAGCGTAAGGCGCTGGCGGCGGCGATCAAGCCGATCTACAAGGCCGCCAGCGCCGAGGCGGCCGAGGCCGAGCTGGACGCCTTCGCCGAGGGCCCCTGGGGCCAGAAATTCCCCACTGTCGTGGCCTCCTGGCGCCGGGCCTGGTCGAACGTGATCCCGTTCTTCGCGTTTCCGCCGGCGGTGCGCAAGGTGATCTACACGACCAACGCGATCGAGAGCGTGAACGCGCAGCTGCGAAAGATCCTCAAGACCCGCGGGCACTTCCCCAGCGACGAGGCGGCCAGCAAGCTGATCTGGCTGGCGCTTCGAAACATCACCGCCAAGTGGAGCAACGCGGCGCACGACTGGAAAGCCGCAATGAACCAATTCGCAATCCTGTATCAAGACCGCTTCACGCAACCGCAAGCGTAAAATGCTTCATCATCAACTTATACTCAACAGCCTCACACACAGAATTCAGGACACCCCCGTTTTATGCCTATCTAGCAATAGTGTTAAATCTTCTTGGGTTAGACGTGAGTATGCCTATGCGATGCACAATAATATTAAAATATTGCCAGTCCGTTTGGACGATTGTTTGCCACCGCCGACTTTAGCCGATATTAAGTTTATTGACTTTCCTGGTAATGAACTGGCATGTGTACGAGAGATATTTCACAGCGTGGAGCAATCAGTTCGGATTGATCCCAGGCGCGGTTCGATTGGATAAAAACATAATCGGGGCGGTGTACCGGATTTTGTGTAAACGGGTTTTCAGTTTAAAGCGGCGGCATGCGATCGTCGAATTGAATCGTGAAGCGGTTCAGTGCAGCTTTCCAGTCATGAATGGGCATGGTCCATTTGCG
>Ga0209491_10003202_pt1 | contig 27401 bp, 30 predicted proteins | sample BON02_FD_187213 | JGI IMG/M metagenome (GOLD analysis project Ga0209491, IMG submission 187213) | Freshwater microbial communities from Lake Bonney liftoff mats and glacier meltwater in Antarctica - BON-02 (SPAdes) (version 2) | ecosystem: Environmental > Aquatic > Freshwater > Ice > Glacier...
ATCTAGGAGCTCATAATGTAGCTGGACTCAGCGGACTGAATACGTACTACTCGCTAAAGAAAGAAGCTCGATATCCGTATGTACGAGATGAGTTTACGTTGGAAGATTTGGGGTAAGGCTTGGTAAACCTTCACATGCTATAATCATCTCAATTCGTACTAAAACTCTTCCCCGCATCCAAAGCACTTTGCCTTCATTTTCACAAATGGCAGCGGAAAACCCATAAGCAACGTGGATAAAAGTGCCCAATTCCCTGTAATAAATGGATCACTGACATTGGAGGAGCCACAAAAGTTGCACGCTTTTGTCTTTGGATAACTCGCCTTATCTATTTCTAGATCCAAAGAATAGTCTGCTTCTAAAATTTCAATCGCTTGCTCTACTGCTACTTCTGACACTAGTAACTTCACCCCACCTATGGCATTAGAATAAAAATTATTAATTTGAACAGTTAACTCGTCACGTAATTCACACGCTATATCTTGAGCCTCCAACTTGCCTTTAGCTAAGTGGGCCTCGTGAGGATACATAAAGGTTTTTATGAGAATCATTTCCATGTTTCCAAAGATAGAATTTTAATCTACTCCCATAATAAAGTAACTTTGAGATCACCTGAATAACATCAGGTAAAACACAAGTGAATCGAGTCAGACCAATCATATTGGAAGGCTTGAGCTTGTGCATTGGTTTTACCGATACCGAAAATTAAAATGAAGGAAAATAATAAAAGAATTTTTGCTTTCATACAATATGTCAAAGATAAGATTTCTCAAAACAACTCCAGCTGCTGCTCCCTATCCGGATTTTCCAAAGCAAGTAACTTCTTTTTAGCAGACAATCCGCCAGCATATCCGACCAAACTACCATCACTTCCTATGATGCGATGACATGGGATAATGATAGCGAGAGCATTTGCTCCATTGGCAGTGGCCACCGCTCGGATCGCTTTTTCATTTCCTAGCTTTTTAGAGAGTCCTAGGTAGGTCTCGGTTTTTCCATAGGATATCGTATTGAGTGCAGTCCATACCTTTTGCTGAAACGAGGTCCCTACTAGTTGTATTGGGATATCAAACTCTGTAGATCCTTCGTAAAAATAAGCGTCTAGCTGTCGTATAGTTTCCTGCAGTACAGGGCTGGATTGCTCTATAAACTCAGCATTTAGTGCAGTCCTTATCCTTGCATCTATTACACTTCTCATTCTTCTATGCAGCCAGTCTGCTATACACAGATCATCTCCATGGCTACCGAGCAATAATTCCCCTACAGGTGATTTATAGATTGTTGTATTTATTTTATTCAATACTTTTTTGTGTTAGCGATAAGATTTCATCGCAAACTACGGTTTTCTAATGCATAATCTGGGTTAAATTTGCACACGAATTAGGCAAATAATTCAGTTATACAATTATTCAATACCATGCACAGAACACATACTTGCGGAGAGCTAAGAGCAGAACACATAGGACAAACCGTAACCCTAAGCGGATGGGTACAGACACGTAGAGATTTTGGAGGAATGACCTTTATAGATTTGCGTGACAGATACGGTATTACTCAGCTCGGTTTCAATGAGGAACAAGACAAAGAGTTAAATGCTCGTGCTCGCTCACTCGGACGTGAGTTTGTGGTAAAAGTACACGGTGAAGTACTAGAGCGTAGCAATAAAAATGATAAAATAGCTACCGGACACATCGAGATCAAGGTGACTGAATTTGAAGTGCTGAATTCATCTCTCACCCCACCTTTTACCATAGAAGACAATACGGATGGCGGTGAAGAAATCCGCCTAAAGTACCGCTACCTGGATCTACGTAGAAATCCGATACAAGAGAAACTAGTACTCCGCAGCAAGCTCAATAAAGCAGTGCGAGATTACCTAAACGACGCTGATTTCATAGATGTAGAGACTCCATACCTTATAAAATCTACTCCAGAAGGAGCACGAGATTTTGTGGTGCCTAGCCGCATGAACGAAGGACAGTACTATGCACTTCCACAGAGTCCACAGACCTTTAAGCAGCTACTTATGGTGAGTGGTCTAGATAAGTATTATCAAATCGTAAAATGCTTTAGAGATGAAGATTTTAGGTCAGACAGACAGCCAGAGTTTACACAGATAGACTGCGAAATGTCTTTCGTGGAGCGAGATGACGTACTGGATACTTTTGAAGGACTAATTCGCTCCGTTTTCAAAAGTGTAAAAGAATTAGAACTAGGCGATATACCAAAACTAACCTACGATGAAGCCATGAGACGCTTTGGTAGTGATAAGCCAGATATGCGTTTTGGGATGGAACTAGCAGATCTAGATGACGTAGCTAAAGGCAATGGTTTTGGAGTATTTGATACGGCAGAAAGTGTAATATCCATCAATATAACTGGTGGCAATAAGTACACCAGAAAAGAGTTAGATGCTTTTACAGACTGGGTGAAGCGTCCACAGATAGGAGCTCTAGGACTCATCTACTGCAGAGTAAATGAGGATGGAAGCTATAAATCTTCTGTAGACAAATTCTTTGATCAAGAGAAACTAGCACAATGGGCCGAAAAGTCTGGAAGTAAGGCAAATGACCTCATACTCGTACTCAGCGGCAAAGCTGAAAAAGTACGTAAGCAAATGAACGAGCTTAGACTGCACATAGGTGACTTAGAAGGCTTACGACCAAAAGATAAATTTGCAGCTTGCTGGGTAGTAGACTTCCCGCTAGTAGAGTATGACGAAGAAAGCGATAGATGGCATGCTATGCACCATCCATTTACCTCGCCCATACCTGCAGACAGAGATAAAATGGAAACTGATCCAGGAGCCGTAAAAGCGAATGCATATGATATGGCCATCAATGGAATGGAAGTAGGCGGCGGAAGTATCCGTATACACGACAAGGCTCTACAGAAGCGTATGTTTGACTTGCTTGGGTTTACTCCTGAAGAGGCACAAGAACAGTTTGGTTTCTTGCTCAATGCATTCGAATACGGAGCACCTCCACACGGTGGTATTGCTTTTGGGCTAGATAGACTAACTGCCATACTTACAGGTACAGACTCTATACGCGATGTGATAGCATTTCCTAAGAATAATATGGGACGTGATATTATGATAGATGCTCCGGCACCGCTTAATGCGGACCAAAAGAAAGAACTAGGAATGTCTTAGTCTATTCTGCTGGCATTAAACATAGCTTCTTGGTACGTATTGGAGCAATCCGCCAACATAGAAGTCATGCGTTTTGCACCATCATGGTCTTCACCTGCATTGATGAGTAGGTATTCTGTTTTTGTAAATTCCTTTAGTATTATCTCAGTAGTACAGGAGCAATACTCCTTCCTCTCAGATGGGTAAATTATAGTCATTCCCGCTCCGTCATCTAGGCAGTTTATTACCATAGTCTCGGCATCGCCTTCCTGCCATACTATATCCTTTGTTTGGTAATTGTAAATCAGTTTAACTACGATGAGTACGACTACTAATACCATTACTCCTATCGCTATATATTTTTGCCACTTATTGGTCATTGTCTATTTCTTTGATGCAATGTTATTCATTCTAAGCATATTTCATTTTCTTTAAGAAGTAATACAGTTCAGATGCAAGTAAAAGTCGACAATCCAGATCACTACATTTCTCACATAGCTAAAGAAAGACAAGTGATTTTTACTCAACTAGGCAAGGCCGCAAAAGACACTATGCTTTCCTGAGATTCATCCGTGCTTGATTAGTTTGCTTCGCAAAAGAATACTATCTTCTTTTATCACAAGGGAATTGATGCTTTAGTTTACATAGAAATATGCTAGATGCGTCAACTACAAACTGGGAATGGTAAAAGCTGTGTTCGTTTCTAACAGATGGGCAATCTACCCGAGGGCATCATAGCTAAACTCATTACTAAAATGAGTACGCAAGATTGGATAGCTACCTATGAAAGAGTATATAAAAAATAGGCGTTCGCCGCACACTTTTCTACCCATTTCTGAAGTGAGTTGTTACAGCACATTTTTAACCACTTTTCAAATTTTCTAAAAACTCCACTAACCTATTCACCGCCAATCCTCTGTGGCTTATATTAGACTTCTCATCCATCGTCATTTCGGCAAATGTTCGGTCGTATCCATTGGGTATGAAGATAGGATCGTACCCAAAACCACCCTCTCCGTTTCTCTCTGTAGTGATTTCGCCTGGACATACTCCCTCAAAACTATGCTCTTCTCCCTCCCAAATGAGAGCTACCACAGTTCTAAATTGAGCTTTTCTATTTGATTTCCCCTTCAGATTTTCCAACAGTAAATTCATATTATCTTCACTCTTCTTTTGCTCACCAGCATAGCGAGCAGAGTACACTCCAGGATCTCCTTTCAGTACTTCTACCTCTAGCCCCGTATCATCTGCAAAGCAGTTTTCTCCTGTCTTTTCATATACTTGTCTCACCTTTTGTAGTGCATTAGCATCCAAGGTGTTTCCTGTTTCCAGCAGCTCGTCTGGGAAGACGTCAGCATCTAAACCTTCTATAGTATACTCAGGCAGTTTAGCTCTGATCTCAGCTATCTTATTGACATTTTGCGAAGCAAATATGATTTTCATTATCGGCAAATATATGTTTTGTAAGAACGTGTCCGTGAAGCAAGTTCTTACTTCTGATCTGCAGGTGTATTCCTACCAAAAATTTACCATCTTTGCCTTGCTATCGAACCACAAACACACATATCATCTAAACCACTCGCTGAGCGTATACGCCCTATCTCACTGGATGAGGTAGTAGGTCAGCAACACATCATAGGACCAGGAAAACCGCTACGCAAAGCCTTAGAGTCTGGAGCTATGTACTCCTGTATCTTTTGGGGGCCTCCAGGAGTAGGTAAAACTACACTGGCTCAGATTTTTTCTCACGTACTTAATAAGCCTTTCTTTCAACTCAGTGCTATCAGTGCTGGTGTAAAAGACATCCGAGAGACTATAGAAAAAGCCAAGAAAACGAAATTTATGGGTAGTGGCGGGAGTGCTATCTTATTCATAGACGAAATTCACCGATTTAATAAAGGACAGCAAGATGCTCTCTTAGGTGCAGTGGAGCAAGGCATCATCACCTTAGTAGGTGCCACCACAGAAAACCCCAGCTTTGAGGTGAATGCTGCACTACTCTCTAGATGTGAGGTTTTCATACTTCAACCCTTAAAGCTAGCAGACCTCAAGGATTTAGTAAATCAGGCGTGTAAACGCGATGATTTTCTGAAATCTAAAAATATCACTATAAAAGAGTGGGACGCTCTGGTACAGGTAAGTGGCGGAGATGGAAGAAAACTGCTCAATGCTCTAGAAATCATCGTAAACTTTAGTGATACTAAGGCCGTCACTATTACGAATAAACTGGTGACAGAAGCGGTACAGAAGAAGCTAGCCATGTTTGACAAAGGCGGTGAGCAGCACTATGATATAGCTTCCGCTCTTATAAAATCTATACGCGGAAGTGACCCCAATGCTGCTGTATATTATCTTGCCCGGCTCATAGAAGGTGGCGAAGACCCTAAATTCATAGCTCGTAGATTAATTATATCTGCTAGTGAAGATATAGGCATGGCTAACCCCAATGCTCTGTTACTAGCTAATACAGGTTTCAATGCTGTAGCCAATGTAGGATACCCGGAATGCAGAATAATCTTATCTCAGATTACCGTATATCTGGCTACTAGCCCTAAAAGCAATGCCAGCTATCTAGCCATAGGTAAAGCACAAGCTCACATAAAAGAGACGGGCGACCTATCCGTTCCACTAAGCCTTAGAAATGCTCCTACTAAGCTGATGAAAGAGCTGAACTATGGCAAAGGCTACAAGTATTCGCACGATTTCCCTAACAACTTTGCTGAACAAGAATTTATGCCCGATGAAATAGTTAATGCCAAATACTATGACCCCGGTAATAATGGTGCTGAAATAAAAATTAGAGAACGGCTAAAGAGCCTCTGGAAAGATAAATATGGATATTAACTGGTTCAATTCAGTACCTTTATAGAAAGTTTTTCTATCCTTTGCTCAGATGCTTCCAGTACCTTTATCTCAAAGTTATCTATCACAAAAACATCACCTACACTAGGTATCTCCTCTAGGTTAGCAATCACAAATCCACCTAGCGTTTCATAATCACCTTCAGGGACATCGAGCTCATATTTTTCATTTATAAGATCTACCTCTAGCTTCGCAGCTAAAGTATACACTCCACTTTCAGAGACTAATTCATCCTCCTCTACCTCATCGTGCTCATCATCTATCTCACCAAAAATTTCCTCCATGATATCTTCCACTGTGATAATACCAGCAGTACCACCATATTCATCCACCACTAGAGCTATACTCTTTTGTGTAAGAGAGAACTCATTGAGCATATCATTGGCACTTCTAGATTCATTAGTGATAAGTATAGGAATCAGAATAGACCTAATAGTTTGAGGTTTTTTATGTAAATCTATGTGATGAGCATATCCTATTATATTATCTACGTTTTCCTTAAATACTAATATTTTAGAATGTTGCGACTCTATGAAGAGCTTTTCCAACTCTTTTATAGTACTGTCTATATCTATAGCCGTCACCTCTGTACGTGGTACTAAGCAGTCACGCACCTTTACATTTCCGAAATCTAAAGCATTTTTAAGGATTCCTGTATCTACATCCTGCTCCTCACCTTCATTATTACTCTGGGCAGATTGAGATATAAAGTGGTCCAGATCTACCTTACCAAAAGCAGGTATCTCCTCTGAAAACCCACCACCCATTAAACGGTTTAGAATGATATTACTGAGCCAAATTACAAATTTCACAATGGGCCAAAGCAGTACATAAAACACCTGAAAAGGATAAATTAAAATGCTTAAAATTCCACTCGGGTTTAATCTAAAAAGTGCTTTAGGCAAAAATTCTGCAGTGATAAGTACAATAACTGTAGATACTATGGTAGCACTCAGCAATGCTAAAAAGGCTGTATTTTCGATATAAGGAGCATACTTCTCTTCAAAAATAGGCCTAAAAATCTCCTCCATTGTGATTCCATACACTACTAATGCGATATTATTACCTACCAGAATGGTACTTATAAATTTACTTGGAGATTTAATATAACTAGAGCACATTTTGGCCCAGTGCTTCCCTTGGTTGCTCTTGAGCTCTATACGTAGCTTATTAGCTGAAATAAACGCTATTTCCAAGCCAGAGAAAAAGGCTGAGAGAACCAGCGTGAGCAGTACAAGTGAAATCGGTGACATCAATATGAAGTACAAAAATACCACATTAACTCTTACCTATTTAAAAGCATCTCAAAGGATTGCCTCAGGAGCCTCTAGCCAACTCTCACTTTTCGCTATATTCGTCATATTAATAAAGATGAGTACTACAGATCAATTTAAAACAATAATAACCGAAGGATATACCTTCAAAAGAGATAGTATTTTATTGGGAGGAGCTATGCTGGAGGGTAAATCCATAGCGGGTGCTCAAATAAAAGCACCACTCAAAACTGTTAACAGACACCTTCTCATAGCAGGAGATACAATAAAAAAACTAATACTTACCTTGATACTCGCACTATCCTTTGGAGCTTGCAAAGAGGATGTAGAAACTATCACTGATACTATAACTGAAAACCCTGAAACTTTTGAAGTCTTAGAATTATCAACAGATTTTGGAGAGATGTATCTTCATCTCTATGATGAAACACCCCTGCATAAAGCCAACTTTGATAGCCTTGTAAGGGCTGGATTTTATGACGGCACAGAATTTCATAGATGTATTAAGAATTTTATGATACAAGGTGGCGACCCAAATTCGAAAGATGACAACCGAGGTAATGATGGGACAGGCGGACCAGGTTATACTGTAGCTGCTGAAATTGATTCTTCTAAATTTAAACATACCCACGGGGCTTTAGCAGCTGCTAGAACTGGAGGGAGTGGAAACCCAGAACATAGATCAAGCGGCTCGCAATTTTATATAGTAAACAATGTAAATGGCACACCTTACCTAGATGGAGAGTATACAACGTTTGGGATAGTACTAAGTGGTATAGAAGTAGCTACGACCATCGCTAAGCAACCTCAAAACAGCAGTAATTTGCCTGACGAAAGGATAAAGATGATTATGAAATATGTAGAGCTAACTCAGGCTCAACTAGATGAGAAAGGCATAGTAATTCCATAGATGAAAATTAGAATAAAAGACAACCTCCAAGGTATCTATAATCCCTCATTGATTACATCTACTACACGAGAGACACAGCAGAATAAAGAAAAACTGGAAACTACTCACTTTTTGTTCTACAAAATATTGATAATAAGGTGCAAAATACTGAGGTTAAAATGAATGCCATGAACTACTTCAGCAAATCACGATTAACACAATCAAAAAAGATGGATGAGTGTTTTAAGCTATACCAGTCTACAGAAACAGATCCTGATAGGCTTGCATTCATTGAAGCCAAAAACATCGCACGTAAAAAAACACAAGACGGAGCTGTATCTCCACCTTTTTCGTATGAAGATATTTCTGGGAAAATGGTATCTCACGAAGACCTAAAAGGCAAATACGTCGATATCGATGTGGGCTACATGGTGCGGTCCTTGTCTTAGAGAGATTCCGTACTTTGACACTTTACAGACTATGTTTGAAGGTCTAAATATCACATTTGTGAGCATTTGCCAAAATGATACCAAAGAACGGTGGAAAGCCACTGTAGCTAAGAAAGAGTTGAAAGGTGTTCAACTCTTTGTAGAAGATGATGGTGGTCAGTTTTACGAAAACTATCAAGTAACTGGTATCCCTAGACACATTTTAATAGACCCACTAGGCAAAATAATGGATTTGGACGCTAAACGACCATCAGACAAAAGACTCGTAGCAGAGTTAGAAAGTTTAGTGAAATAGCCTATTTATAATTAATTCCGTAAATTGAACCCGTTATGAGCACCAGAAAAAGAAAAGTAAACAACGTAAAAAGAAAGAAAAACATTTATATATTGGGTATTGGAATGGGACTTTTGGTAGGGGTAGTTTTCGGACTAGCTAGTGGCAGTATGATTCCTAGTATTATAGTATGTGGTCTACTTGGCTACGGAATGGGTCACGCTATCTACAAAACAATAACTGGGTAGTGCATCTGACAGGTATAATCCTAATGGGCGGTAAAAGCTCAAGAATGGGAATGGGAGTAGACAAGTCGCAGCTATACGTCAACGATAAATCGTTTACCGAACTAGCTCACTCTAAGCTCAAACACTACGTAGATGAAGTTCATTATTCCATCAATAAGAATCAAGAAGATTTAGGACTTAAAAATACAATCTTAGATGAGTATGAAGGGGAAGGACCCCTCTCAGGCATTATTTCGGCTCTTAGGGCTACAGAGCAATCTATACTAGTCTTAGGCATAGACATGCCACTTATAACTACGCAGAGTATTGAGACCCTGATTAAACAACGCAATTGGGACTTACTTACTACCACCTATTATAATGACCACAGTAATAAGTGGGAACCAATGCTGAGTATCTGGGAAATAGAGACACTTCCCTGCTTAGAAGAATACTTCAATAACGGAGGTCGTTCTATCCAGGAATTCTTAAACCAGTACGGAAATCAACGAGTACTCATTACTAGTGAACAAGAGTTTACAAACGTGAACACAACAGAAGATTTTATGAATTTAAGTCTAAGCTAAAGTTTTCATTAGTCACATTGAGCATAATCGGAATGTAAGACAATCAAATCAATTCCACAGTTTGAATGCGCTTAGGATGACTCCAATGATTTACAAGTCTTACAGAATACTAAAGGTTTTCATAAGTAAGAAAGATGTTGGATAGACTTAAATTTAGACTTGATCAGGGCAACATCTCCTTAGCCACTATCTGAAAGCTTTTAATGTCATAATGAGCAATGATATCTTTCACCAAGTTAGTCCGTACTACTAACAGTAAATTCTTACTATCACTAGACTCATAATTGCCTATGATATAGTTTGCCGCTTGATGAATTCCCTCTCCTTTAAGCTCTAATTTCCCTAGCTCGTCTAGCACTAAAAACTCAAAATCCTGTTCTTCGAAGGTTTTGATTAACAAGAAGCTCGCCATCTTAAAAGAGTCATTAAGAAAGTGAAATTTACCCACTCTAGTAGTATTGTCCCCAGCTTTAGAAACTTCTAATGGAAATCTCTCTGCTGTTTCAATATTATACAAATACCTCAAGTCTGTGTCCGAGTCATCTGGGCACAAGACACCTTTTACATTATCCCAAGTACCAATCCATTCTTCTAACGCAGAGGTCTTACCTGAACGTATATCACCTGCTAAGATGTAAATCATTATTCTTCTATTTTGAGATGGATGCTATATAGGATTGTATCTCCCATGAAATTGCGAAGCTTATTAAGTCCTCGCTCATCTCTATTCTCTTGCCAAGCAAGTTTTGTCACTTTTCTAAGATACGGCAATAGGGTGAGTGTTTCATCTACCTCAGCTTGTACCTTATGCTTTTTGCCATCTAAAAATTTCTTGAAGTATTTCTTAAATAATGGAGCCACTATATAGTACCACGCCAGCAGTATCCCTGCACTCCTAAGGAATATGAATAACCAGTTTTTCCAAACTTCATCACCTTGCTTCACAAAGAAGTAATACGCTGCTATAAGTGCAAAGAAGATCCCAAAAACAACCCACTTTCTCCAGCGGCCCCGTCGCTTCTTAGCTATTCCCACTTCATCATCAAATTCTATAGCCTCTATTTGATACTTTACGTTGCCCTGATTTACTTCCAGATATCTCACGATATCATAGATGATATATCCTACAACTAAGCCTAGCAGCGCATAGAGCCATAAGTAAATAGAAATAAGAGCTGTAGATGAAAAAATGTTTCCAAGAAATCCCATACGTTCAATAACATATATACTAAATGAATCTATAGCTTCCCATAAACTCGTACCATATATAAGTGTAAGTACAAGTAGTTTTTGAGTGGCAGATTCCACCAGAGTCACTACCCCTAATAGCATTGCACTCCATTTTCCCAGACTAAGTTTACTGTATATAAGACCAGCCATAAAAGCCTGAAAACTTACTGCTAAATACGATGTCGGAGGAGAATGCGGACTTACAGCAAGTTTGATGATCAATACTACGAGTAAAGACCTAAAGATGGTCTTCTTCTTATCTTCCGCGAAATACGCAATAAGACTCACGAGAACAATTGCAAATCCTCCTACAAACAAACCTGTGAACGGAGACTGAATAGCATGTAACACCCCACCCAAACCAGCTTCGCTTAAGGCCCATAGAGCTGTTAAACGTGAAATTATCTTAGAGTTACGTTGCACGTGGTCAAAGATAGATAAATGCCGCGAATTCGCGAATGAGAATTACTCCGTAATTCAACTATTATGAAAAACTACTAGCTTTGTATGATGATGGAACTTATACATAAGGCAGAAAGCTATAAAATCATAGGAATTTGCATGGAAGTCCATAATAACTTAGGCCCGGGGTTTTTAGAAATCGTGTATGGAGATGCTATAGAATACGAATTGGAAAATGCAGGCATACCTTTTGAAAGAGAAAAGAAATATCAAGTACAGTACAAGGACACAATTCTAAAACACGACTTTTATGCAGACTTCGTAATATATGATAAAGTTATTCTTGAGATTAAAGCCGTTAAAGCTATTTCCGATATATTCATTGCACAATCTATCAATTACCTAAAAGTATCAGGAAACAAACTTGCTTTGGTGGTCAATTTTGGCGAAAGAAGCCTAAATTACCAAAGAGTAATATTAGAAAATAAAAGATACTACCAATAAACTTAACCCTAAATATAATAATTCGCGAATCCGCGGCTCTTTAAAGCACAAAAAAGGAGCACCTCTCAGCACTCCTCCTTCTATATTTTATGAACGTAAATATTATACAGAGAAACTCTCTCCGCATCCACAAGACCTACTAGCATTGGGATTATTAAATTGGAAACCCTTTCCATTTAACCCATCTGTGAAATCCAATTCTGTACCGCAGAGATATAAGAAGCTTTTCATGTCACAAACTACTTTGTAGCCATGGCTTTCAAACACTTGATCATTTTCTTGGCTCTCGTTATCAAAGTCCATCTTATAGCTAAGACCCGAACAACCACCACCAACTACAGATACTCGAATGAAATATTCCTTATCTAGACCTTCTGTCGACATAATTGTGTTCACTTGACTCGCTGCTCTTTCTGATACTGTTATCATCTTTTTCTAATTATTAATTGTCAGACTATTCCCTCGGGATGATGATTCTACTAGTAATGCTTTTTGTTATCTACTATTGGCTCTAGACCTTGTTTCACTCGGTAGTCATTGATAGCCATTTTGATAGCATCTTCTGCTAGCACCGAACAATGTATCTTTACTGGCGGTAAAGCTAACTCTTCCACTATCTCCATATTATCTATTTTCATAGCGTCATCTATACTTTTCCCTTTCAGCCACTCTGTGGCTAGTGAAGAAGAAGCGATAGCTGATCCACACCCGAAAGTCTTAAACTTAGCGTCCTTGATAAGTCCTGTAGAATCATCTACCTCTATCTGCAGACGCATAACGTCTCCACACTCAGGCGCACCTACTAGTCCTGTACCTACCGCTTTACTTTCTTTGTCTAGCGTACCAATATTTCGTGGGTTTTGGTAGTGATCGATTACTTTTTCTGAATATGCCATATTTTATTATTGATTTAGGATGTTTGATATATCATGGAGGAATATCCCGTCTTGTTCTATATCTCTCATCAGTTTTACTCTATTTAATTTATTAACTATTTTAATGCTCAGCCCACTCTATCGATTTCAAGTCGATACCATCTTTAAACATCTCCCATAATGGACTCATATCTCTCAACTTATTAACCGCTGTCTTTACGTGGTCGATAGCAAAATCTATTTCTTCCTCAGTAGTGAATCTACCTAAGCCAAAACGCAAAGATGAGTGAGCAAGCTCATCATCTAATCCCAGGCTCTTTAACACATAGCTAGGCTCTAATGATGCACTGGTACACGCACTACCACTACTTACCGCGATATCTTTAGTTCCCATCATTAAACCCTCTCCTTCTACAAATTTAAAAGAAATATTTGCAACGTGTGGAAGTCTGTGTTCTGCATTGCCATTTACATATGCTTCTTCCATAGTGAGCAACTCTTTTTCAAGTCTATCTCTCATAGCACTTAATCTAACAGCTTCACCCGCCATTTCATCTTGACAGATTTCACATGCTTTACCGAAACCTACAATACCAGGTACATTAAGTGTGCCACTTCTCATACCTCTCTCGTGTCCGCCACCATCCATCTGGCTAGTTACTTTCACACGTGGATTTTTACGTCTTACATACAATGCACCTACCCCTTTTGGCCCGTACATCTTGTGAGCTGTAAAGCTTAGTAGATCTATTCCATCTTCATTTACATCCACAGGTATTTTACCTACTGCTTGTGTAGCATCCGTATGAAATAGTATTCCGTTTTTCTTAGCTATTGCAGAGATGCCTTTGATGTCTTGCACCACGCCTATCTCATTATTACCATACATTATGGTAATCAATACCGTTTTATCTGTAATAGCAGCTTCCAAATCTGCAAGGTTGATTAGCCCATCCTCATTAGGAGAAAGATACGTAACCTCGCCTCCCATTTTTTCTACTTTCTTACACGCGTCTAGTGTGGCTTTGTGTTCAGTAGTAACGGTTATCATGTGATTCCCTCGGGACATATACATTTCATACACACCCTTGATAGCTAAGTTATTAGCTTCAGTAGCCCCAGATGTGAATATAATTTCTTTACTAGTACTACCTATCAAACGAGCTACTTGCTCACGAGCATAATCTACAGCTTCTTCTGCAGACCAGCCGAAGCTGTGATTTCTACTTGCTGCATTACCAAATTTTTCATTGAAATAAGGAAGCATAGCCTCAAGTACGCGGGGATCCATTGGCGTAGTACTATTGTTATCTAAGTATATCGGAAAATTCATTTTGTTCTCTTATTTTTATTTAGACTTAATCTATTGCAAATGTAACCGTTAAAAGTCAACAATGTTTGGGGTCTGCATTGGTTTTTTTGATAGGGCAATAAGGGCGATGGGAATATGAATAATAGGACCGTAGAATGACTGAAGAATAGGTTTTGTATATTTGATTATACATGAAAGCCACAAGAGCCTATTTGCCAATAATCACTTGTCTTCTCGCAGTAATGGCTTGCCAAGAGAAACGCCAATTTTCCAAAGAACGAAAACTTTCTATCTTCAATATTCCTACGCTTGAAGGAATACCGTTTGAATCCAAGATTCGAAGATACACGCTAAATACTGCTTGGCAGCGAACCGCATTTATTTTAGATGAAGTGGGTGCTGAGTTGAAAAGCAAAGCACTAATTTACACTTCTGAAGAGATTATAGCAGAAAAGCCCCAACCTAAAAGACTTATTTTTTTTTAAACCATTCACTCTCTTTTTGACGAAAGCAAATTCAGTCAATCCGTATTTTGGAATATGGGTGGCTGATACTGAACTAATGATTATGGAATGAAACAACTATTTAAATGGTCGACCAGTTTAAATTCTCCTAACTCACATTATCAAAAACCAGTCAAATTCGCTACCTACTGACTCTTATTTTCAAAAAGGGTTAATTTTACGTTTTTTATAACTATGCTAAAATTAATCAGAAATACCACCCTCATATATTGTCTTCTAGCGGCAAGTAATCTCACAAATGCACAATCCATAGATCACTGGGAAACGGCTGTAAAAAACACGGACCAATGGAACTACTTTGTAGGTAATACTGAGCCATCAAATCAATGGACACAACCTAGTTTTGATGCGAATGCGTGGTCAGAGGGTCAAGGTGGGTTTGGGTATGATGATGGCGATGACAATACTACTGTAGGAACCACGTCCTCTGTATATATAAGAAAAACATTTAACCTAACAGACACCTCCGTAATAAAATACCTTATTCTCCAAGCAGATTATGATGATGCTTTCGTAGCATATCTAAACGGTGTAGAAATAGCTCGAAGTAATATAGGCACAGTAGGCGTTCCTCCTACTTTTGATGCACTGGCTACCACTTTTAAGGAAGCTAATCTTTATCTGGGAGAACTCCCAGAATCCTACGAATTTAGACCTACTAATTTTCGCTCATTCATAAAACAAGGTAGTAATACCCTGGCCATACAGATACATAACCAAAGCCTTACTTCCTCTGATTTGAGCAGTAACTTCTTTTTGACTTTGGGTATCAGTGATAATTCAACGAACTACCGCAGTACACCTACTTGGTTTCTGCCACCAAGCCTGGGAAGCACCTTACCACTATTTGTCATCACTACAGAAAACAATGCAGAAATCGTAGATGAGCCAAAAATAAATGGACATTTAGGGATAATAGATAACGCGGGACTCAATAATCTAGGAGATGCTTACACTGGATATGATGGTGTGATTGGTATAGAAATACGTGGAGCCTCCTCTCAAGGTTTTCCTAAAAATAACTTTGGTTTTGAGACTAGACTGTCAAATGGTGAGAATAACAATGTCTCTCTGCTCGGTATGCCATCTGAAAACGACTGGGTGCTGCACGGGCCTTATAGCGACAAGTCACTGCTCCGCAACTCACTAGCCTATCACATGGGCAGTCAAACAGGACAATACACCCCACGTACCCGTCTCTGCGAACTCTATGTAAATACTGACTACCGTGGAATATATATGCTCACCGAAAAAATAAAACGAGATAAAAACAGAGTAGATATAGCCAATCTAAAGTCTGATGACGTAAGTGGAGAAGAACTCACAGGCGGCTACCTTATGCAGATAGATAGAGATGACCCAGATTCAGATATAGATGGGTGGTACAGTGGTACCTCTCCCACAAAATTCTACTCCTACCACGATCCAAAAGCAGAAGAAATGCAGACGGTACAACGTGAGTACATCAAAACGTACCTTACCAGTTTTGAAGAAGACATGAGCTCTGCAGCATACGTCTCAAAATATAAAGACTATGTAGATGCACCGTCTTGGGTAGACTACTTTCTAGTTACAGAAGTAGGCAAGCATATAGATGCCTACAAGCTCAGTTTCTATATGCACAAGAAGAAATCTACTAATGGAGGTAAACTTCACTTTGGCCCACTTTGGGATTTCAATTTGGGTTTTGGCAACTTTGATTTTGTGTGCTCCCCAGATCCTCAAGGATGGTCCTATGAGTTTCAAGGGACCTGTGACAATGCTCACCCGTTTTGGGTAAAGAAACTTACGGATATACCAGAAGTATCCGACCAGATAAACTGCCGCTGGAATCAACTCAGAAATGGTCCACTCCACACAGACAGCTTAATAAAGTATATCGATGATCGACTTACAGAAATGGGAGATGCACCCGCTCGTAATTTTCAAAGATGGGATATCTTAGGAAACTATGTATGGCCAAATAGCTACGTAGGTGACACCTATAATGATGAAATTGATTTTCTTAAAAACTGGCTGAGCACCAGACTTACTTGGATGGATGACAATATGCTGGGAGAATGTATTGTAACTTCAGTAGATAATCCTACTTCAAGCTCTCTAGCCACCTCTATATTCCCTAACCCTACTCAACATTCATTTTTCCTTGAAATAAACGCCTCCCAATTTAATGCTGGAAGCATTCAAATAATCAACAGCATGGGAAGCACAGTGCTAGAGATTAATTCTATAAGAACACTACAAAAAATAGACATCTCCACATTAGCAGCAGGAATATATACTGTAAATGTATTTACCAACTATCAACTTCTAGAAACACAAAAACTATCCATTTATTAAAATGAAACTAACCAACCAATACGTAAAAACATTTGCTTTTTACTATTGCTTTGTTTGATGACGGCCAGCTGCACTCGTGCTCCAAAGCAAGAGAATGAGGATGCACCAGAGACTGAAGAAGCACAAGACAATTAAATAAACTCAAGCAGTGGAAAACAACAGTTCATTAACCCTATTCAAGAAACTCTTTAGCCGGGGAAAAGTGAAAAAGAAAAACGATGTAGACTTTAGAAACCTAAAGACTGTAGAGCAGTTTGAGGAATATTGCAACTTGGAATAAAATTCCTTTACTAAGTGTCTAACATTCAACTTGAGATCAATAGCATATATAGCAACGTATCTAGTAATGATAAGCTGCATGGCCCAAGACTCTATTACTATCGTTCCTTCTTGGGGAGCGGAGAAAATAGAACTTAACCATACCTATGGGGATAGTTTCAGTTTCAGTAAAATACGTTTCTACATCTCCAATGTGAGATTTTATAACGAGGAGCTTAATGAAGACTATCTGTCCAAGAAGCAGGCTTACCTAATGGACATCAGTAACGTCCAAACGCTAAAAATACCAACACCAGATTCCTTTCATTTCACTCATCTCCGATTTACTCTAGGTATAGACAGCAACACCAATAGCCAAGGTGCACTTTCTGAGGATCTAGATCCAATACACGGCATGTACTGGACATGGCAGAGCGGATATATCAACACCAAAATAGAGGGTTCCCGTGGTGATGAGAAATTTACCTATCACCTAGGAGGATATTCGTTTCCATATAATGCTTCGCAAGAAGTGATGCTTCCTGTTTCTAGCAAAATACTACCATTCCAACTACAAGCCATAGGCACTATAGACCAATTGAATATAATGAGACCAAGTAATGAAGCAATCTATCTTTCTGAGAAAATAGCTCAATCCTTTAACTCAAAATGAAGATTCTAGCCTTCATACTTTTGAGTTTAGCATGCTATTTTTCTTCTTCTGAAATCATAGGATTAAGACCTTCTCATTTTCCAAAACCAAACTATTCATTCGATAGTTCAGCAGAGAGTATCCAACTAGGCAGAGCTTTATTCTATGATCCCTTACTTTCCTTAGATGGCACTATTTCTTGTGCTAGCTGCCACTCCCCGTATAATGCTTTTGCCCACACAGACCATGCCGTAAGTCACGGCATAGGTGATAGTATAGGTACTCGAAACGCCCCTGCACTATTTAATCTAGCATGGCAAAAAGAGCTCATGTGGGACGGTGCTATAAACCATATCGAAACACAAGCACTCGCACCCATTTCTCACCCAGGAGAAATGGGAGAATCACTACCCAATGTATTGAGTAAGCTGCAAAAAAGTAGCCTCTATCCTACCCTGTTTCGAGATGCATATGGAGACACTTCCATCACCAGTCAGCAAATGCTAAAGGCTCTGTCGGCTTTCCAACTTTCACTAGTTTCCGCAAATGCCAAATACGATCGAGTAGTTAACAAAACAGATTCATTTACAACCCAAGAAAAAGCAGGCTACCAGTTATTTAAAACGAAATGCAACTCCTGTCATACTGAGCCTCTATTTACAAATCATACCTTTAAAAATAATGGCTTAAGAATAGATCCAGAAATCAAAGATGTGGGCAGATATGCGGTCACACTGCAAGACGTAGATAGCTTTCTCTTTAAAGTGCCAAGCTTAAGAAATCTCAGTTATACCTATCCGTACATGCACGATGGTAGATTTCAAAAAATAAATGAGGTCCTAAATCATTATACAAATGGAATAAATAACACTATACATTTGTCAAAAGAACTAGAGCAAGGAGTAAAGTTGAGTCCTACCGAAAAAGTAGATCTCATCGCTTTTATTCTTACGCTAAATGATCAAGAATTCATACTTACCAAAACGAATAAATATCCACTTAAAATATTAAAACCCAAACAATAATGAAAAAATCAATTCTCATCATCCTAATGAGCATCAGCCTACTAGGCCAATCTCAAGTAAGCCCTGCAGTATCTTCTTGGCTTCAAAACACTACAGAAACCGGATTTTATTATCCTAAAGGCAACTCCACTTTAGTAGCTAATAGTATTCTAGTAAATTGCCAAAAAGTAGAATACTCAGCGGACTTTGTATATGTGACTGCTACAGGTATTCCCTCCTACCCTACAGGACCATTTAGTGATGGCAATCCTAGCCAAGCCAGCAACCAAAACGGCATTTATAAAATCCCCCTAAGCCCAACTGCAAATACAGGTAATCTAATGACTACCACAGGTGGTAATGTGGGAATATTCATAAACGGAGTAGCACTATTTGACTACAGAGATGGGGTATCTTGGAATCCTGCTACTGAAGCTTTATGCGGAGGCCCAGGCAACCCACCTTGTCCCGGAGGAATGGGGTCTACTCAAGACTGGAACAGAGATGCTATACCTGCGGAGAAAGAAGGTTTTGATTGTGCTAAAGGACATCCTGCTATGGGAAACTATCATCATCACCAAAATCCTTCTGCGTTTAAACTAGACTTAGAGACCACTTCGGAAATATGTAACTTGTATGATACTGAAGGTTTATATGCTATAGATAGCAACAGCCACTCACCTCTGATAGGGTATGCTTATGATGGCTTCCCAATATATGGAGCATATGGCTATGCTAAAAAAGATGGAACCGGAGATGTAGTAAGAATAAAATCTGGCTATAGTCTTAGAAGTATCACAACACGTACTACTGCGCCTGATGGCAGGACTTCTGATGCAGGACCACCAGTAGATGGCACTTATTACTTGGGGTATTTTAGAGAAGATTATGAGTTTAAAAGCAATGCCGACGAAGCTTACTTAGACGAGCACAATGGTAGATTCTGTGTAACTCCAGAATACCCTGAAGGAACATATGCATATTTCTGTACGGTAGATGAAAATTGGAATTCAGCATATCCATACGCCATAGGGCCTACATTTTATGGGGTTAGAGTGGACAGGAAAGTAAATACAGTAGCTGAAGCTACAACGGTTTATACGCCGTCTACTAATGCTATAAGCAAGTTAAATACAAGTGACATTACACTTTATCCAAATCCTTCTACAGACCTGATAGCAATACAATTAAACGGACTTAATACCTCTAATGTAACTATAAGACTCATAGACCTAATGAGAAGAGAAATAAGCCAGACCACAATAAGACCTGGCAGCACTATAGCTTACTATGATGTACAAGCAGTATATGAGGGTACTTACCTACTAGAATTCACTGACGGGAATACTACTTTCAGCAAAAAAGTAGTAATCACCAGATAAGTGAAAATAGCATAAAAACTCATCAAAAAGATACCCTCCCTTTGGGTATCTTTTTGATTAAAAATGTCAAATATGAAAAAATACTTTCTATTTCTTTTGTTAACTATATGCAGTTCTCATTTCACCCGTGCTCAGACTCCAAACATACTGTTAGTAATAGCGGATGATCTAGGACGAGATGCACTCAATGGTTTTGGTCAGTCTACACTAATGCCTACTACTCCTACTCTGGATAGTTTGAGAGCTATAGGCATCGCATTTGACAATGTGTGGGGCACGCCTACCTGTACATCTACGAGGGCTAGTATGATGAGTGGACTACACGGCAATAAAACTGGAGTGCAAGGCACTCCAGGAAATCTGGACACTGCATACACTTCTGTACTCAAAAGAATAACACAAAGTCAAAATGCAGATTACGCAAAATCTGTGATAGGCAAGTGGCATATCTCTTCTAAACCTGTAGATCCTGATCATCCTATTAAAACTGGGGCAGATTATTATGTTGGTTTTTTAGAAGCATTCCCTACCACATATGATGTATGGGACAAAACCGAGAATGGGGTAACTGCAGAAGAAAATTCTTATGTGACTACCACACTGACTGACAAGGCTATAGTATGGACGCAAGCTCAGACTAAACCTTGGTTTCTATGGCTTGCACATGCTGCTCCTCATACTCCATTTCATGTACCTCCTAGCCATATGTATACCATAACTAGTACAAATAATAATTTACAAAAATTCATCGCAATGATAGAATCTTTGGATTACGAAATCAATAGATTGCTTGCCAGCATGTCGACTGAAGAAAGAGACAACACTCTTGTGATATTCTTAGGAGATAATGGCACCGGAGGACAAGTACTCCGAGATTACCCTGCTGGTCACGGCAAAGGCACCATCTACGAGGGAGGTATAGGTGTGCCAATGATTATAGCTGGGAAAGGAGTAACGAGAAAAGGAGAACGAGAATCTGCTCTTATTAATCTAACAGATGTACATGCTACCATACTAGATATAGCAGACGTACCTATGAATGGCGGAGTAGGAAATAGTCTTAGTTTCAAACACCTACTCACGGGCAATGCTGGAAACACCCGAGATTACAATTTTATGGAATTCAAAGATGGACTAGACTACTACTGGTCTGTATGCAATGCTCAATACAAACTAATCCAACTAGCAGATGGCTCTAAAGAATTGTATGACCTAACCATTGACCCTTTCGAAAATAGTCCAATAAACATGACTTCACTTTCTGCAGAGGTTCAGGCTATAGTAGATGACCTAGAAGATGAGTCCGAAACTACACGCAACTCATGGTCCTGCAGAGACTACATCCAAAATGGCGACGAAATAGGCATAGACTGTGGAGGGAGTAATTGTAGCCCTTGTACAAACTCAATAACCGCTAAAATCAGTAATACAATACATATTTATCCAAACCCCAGCAAGGGAAATCTTATAATAAAAGCAAATGAGCCCATCTTAGTTATACATATCTACAACTCCATAGGTCAGCAGGTATATGAAAGAAACATGTCAAGCAATACAGTGGCTATTGACATCAGTTTACTGAATGCCGAATTATATCATATTGAGATAGTAACCAGCTCAAGCAGTACGTATAAATCAATTTTAAAATTATAGAAACCAAGCTCATCGTTGTTCGTAAACAATAAGATGTAATATTGCCAAATGGATTTTAAACCAGCTAACAACATTCAAGATCTTCAGTACTTTGGGGAATTCGGTGGAGTAAACCCCTCAATTTCTGACTCATCTACTTATACGTTTTTGTCTGCAAAAACAATGTTCGATACATTTGAAGGCAATGCCGACGGATGCTATCTATACTCTAGGCACTCCACCCCTTCCAATCTATACCTTGGTGAAGCACTAGCTGCTATGGAAGGTACAGAGACGGCCAACGTAACCGCCTCCGGCATGGGAGCTATCACTGGTGTGATTTTAGAGTTATGCAAAGCAAATGACCACATCGTATGTAGCAGGACTATTTATGGCGGCACGTATGCATTCCTAAAAAACTTCACTCCAGGGTTTGGTATTAACACTTCGTTTGTGGACATTACAAACCTAGAAGCAGTAGAAGCTGCTATTGACGAAAACACTAAAGTTTTATACTGTGAGAGTGTGAGCAATCCATTATTAGAGGTTGCAGATATAAAAGCTCTCTCTGCACTAGCCAAAAAGCATAACTTAAAACTAGTAGTAGACAATACATTTTCGCCTCTTTCTATATCCCCGCAAAACTTAGGTGCAGACATTGTCATTCACAGTCTCACTAAATTCATTAACGGATCTAGCGATACGGTAGGTGGTGTGGTGTGCGGTACCCAAGATTTCATCAATGCCCTCAGAGATGTGAATACCGGAGCGTGTATGCTTTTGGGTTCTACTATGGATAGTCTGAGAGCGTCATCTATTTTGAAAAACCTACGAACACTTCACATCAGAATACAACAACACAGTAAAAATGCGCTTTATCTAGCAGAGAAGTTTGAAGCTAATGGTCTAAAAACAGTCTACCCTGGATTGCCTTCTCATCCATCGCACCACATATACAAAGAGATGCTAAATCAGGAGTATGGCTTTGGCGGCATGCTTACCATAGACGTAGGCAGCTTGGCAAAAGCAAATGAACTTATGGAACTAATGCAAAACAAAAACTTAGGCTACCTAGCTGTGAGTCTTGGTTTTTATAAAACGCTATTTAGTGCCCCAGGAAGTTCCACTTCATCCGAAATCCCTGAAGAAGAACAAAAGGAGATGGGATTAACCGATGGACTTATCCGGTTCTCCATAGGGCTAGATGCAGATATAGAACGTACCTACTCTATTATGACAGAATGCATAAAAGAAGTGGGAATACTATAAGTAGAACTTCCTAGATAGTATTCTATCTCTCACTAATTACTATTCACTACTTTTGCTCTAATGCAAAAAATAGAGCATATAGGTATAGCAGTAAAAGATATAGTAGAGAGTAATAAGCTTTTTGCTAAGCTGCTAAATACCGAGCACTACAAGATGGAAGAGGTAGCAAGCGAAGGTGTGATCACTTCTTTCTTTCAAGTAGGAGATGTCAAAATCGAGCTTTTGCAAGCTACCAATGAGTCAAGTGCTATACATTCCTTTGTAGAGAAAAAAGGAGAAGGAGTACACCATATTGCCTTTGCAGTAGAGGATGTAAATGCCGAACTATCTCGTTTAAAATCAGAAGGTTTTGACGCAATACACCAAGAAGCTAAAGATGGTGCAGATGGTAAAGTCATTGCCTTTTTGCACCCTAAATCAACTAACCGCGTTTTAACCGAAATTTGCAGCGATAAAAATGTTACAGAATAAAAATGTTCGTCTTTTCTTAGGTCTATTTGGCGTAGCCATACTAGGATATATAGTATGGAACGTACGCTCGATTATCTACTATTTTTTCGCAGCAGCGATTATTGCTTTCTTGGCACGTCCTCTTATGACATTGCTTAGTAAGGTGAAAATAAAAAACTGGGAAATACCAAATTGGTTAAAGTCTAGTATTGTATTAGTGACATTTATCTTTATCATCACAGGACTTTTCAGGCTACTTATTCCTACAGTAATAGAGCAGGCACATATCATCTCAGAAATAGATGCAGAAAATATAGTAGCTAGAATCCAACCACAAATAGAATCTGCATCACTTTGGATAAAAAAAGCCAATGTAGACGAGACCGAACTCCAAAATATAATCAAACGTGAAGTGACTGATATATTCAGCATGGGAGATATAGGTAACTACGTAAAAGGAATACTAAACGGCATAACAGGATCTCTGATAGCGGCTTTCTCCATTCTATTTATCAGCTTCTTTCTCATAAAAGACGGTAGCATAGTGGATAATGTGTTAGCGGGAATCACACCGGATAAGTATCTAGATAAAATCAGAACAATCTTTAATGAAACCAAGGATTTGCTGACTCGCTACTTTGTAGGTGTAATCATTCAGATAAGTATAGTCATGATAGTCATCACTGTAGGTCTCACCATATTAGGTGTAAAAAATGCTTTACTGATAGGTTTCATAGCAGGTATCTTTAACATCATACCCTACATAGGACCACTTATGGGCGCACTAATAGGTGTCAGTCTGGCTGCTACAGGCCAATTAGAAGCTCATCCTGATTTAAACCTTACCTCCTTTGTACTTACCGCTCTTATTCCATTCGCGGTAACACAGGCTCTCGATAACTTCCTACTTCAACCTTTGATATTTTCTAAAAGCGTAAAAGCACATCCATTAGAGATATTCCTAGTCATACTCGCTGCTGGTTCTCTGGCAGGAGTAGTCGGAATGATAGTAGCAGTGCCTGCCTACTCATTTATCAGGATAGTGGCTAAAGAATTTTTTAATGGGTATAAAGTGGTGCAGGGTTTGACGAAGGATTTATAGTGAAATAAAGAATATTCTGAGGGTCACAGGAAGTTTAAGTAGAGCTAGAAAGAAAGCTACTGAAACCCTAAGTGTATAAATAATACCAATTTAGTTTTTAAGTGTCGTTTACATAAATTGAGTTTATCGAAGGTTTGTAAAGGCGAAAAATCATTGCATAGCCTGAGCTATGGTATTATTTTTTAACGAATAGAAATCGAGTGAAAAACGATTTATATGCGGCAATTGAAAGCTATTTTGGTGTAAGGTACCATATTTTTTATGTGAACCATTTAACGCAGAAAACACTTTACCTATTTTCTCCACAAATCATAAAAAACGCGTACCCAAGGTAGTGTGTATATTGCGATCGAAATACGGATATGCGTCAAATTATATTTTCAATAGTACTTTTATGCACTACCATAAATCACTGCTCAGCCCAGTCCTACAAAAGTACTAATTTGGGCATTAACTTTTATTTAGGAACTAGTAATCTGATGGGAGACCTCGGAGGGAGCGATTTTATAGGCAGTAGAGGCATCTGGGATTACGATATTAGAGCCAATCGAATAGCTGGAGGTTTTGGCGCTACACTCTATATGGGCGGTAGTTTTAGTATAGGAGTAAATACACTTTTCACTCGCCTAGCGGGAAAAGATGAATACTCTAAACAAGACTATCAAATGAAGAGAAACTTATCCGTACGCACTGACTTGATAGAGGCTGACTTATTGTTAGAGTTTAGGCCTTTTAGCAGGAGCAAGGGCTTCAATAGGTTCTACATATATAGCGGAGTAGGTGGTATGTACTACCAGCCAAAAGCAAAGCTAAATGGCGATTGGTACAAGCTACGTACTCGAGGTACTGAAGGTCAATATCTGGATGAAGGATCGGGGCCATATAAAGAGATAGAAATAGTCATCCCCTATGGATTAGGTTACAAGTTTAGACTAGGTAAAAGTACCTCAATAATACTCGACTTAGGTTTAAGAAAGACCTTCACGGACTATATAGATGACATCAGCACAGTATATGCAGATCCAGCAGCTCTAGCAACGGAAAACAATAATGAAGCAGCTATATTAGCTGACCGCTCTTCTCCATTAAATAGTATAGGAAGCCCACGTGGAAACTCTGACAAAAAGGACAGCTACCATGTCCTATCCTTAAAATTCGAATATATACTGGGTGGAAGAAGCGGTGATGGATGTAATTATAACCGAAACCCGCCTAAATCTCGAAGTACTCGGATAAATCAAAGAAAAATGTTTACAAAGTAATTTATACTAAAAAACACTTCTTTAAGTAATACTATAGATAGCTAGATTTCTGCTACCGCAGCTTCTCATTTCTATCTGTTACAATTAAAATCTCTTTATTTGCATTAATACAAGGTGGGAAAGGTGGAGCGAAGAATAAAGATCTTAATTATACTATTAATACTAAGTATATGCGGATTTAGCCAGAAATATAAAAAAAACACATGGTCTCATAGTTTATTCCTTGGTGGAAGCAATCTTTTAGGAGACTTAGGAGGAGGTATCTCTAAAGGGACTATTGGCATAAAAGATATAGACTTGAGATCTACCAAAACTGCCTTAGGTCTAGGTATCAGTTATGACAAGAAATTCGTATCATTTACTTCTAATATAACCTTGACTAGATTAGTGGGCAATGATAAATTTAGCCAATCAAAGAGCCGCTCATTCCGTAATCTGAGTGTACGCACTGATATATTCGAGCTTAATGTACTTGGAGAAGTCAGACCATTTGAGCGTATTCCTGTACTCAAAGGAGTTTACCTCTTTGGTGGAATAGGTGGCGTATTTTTTGAACCAAAGGCTAAGCTCAATGACGAATGGTTGAAACTGAGGCCATTAGGTACAGAAGGGCAGTTACTAGATGGAAGTAAGCCTTATGGAAAGTTCACGCTCGTAATACCTTACGGAGCCGGATATAAGTTTCCATTGGGAGAGTTATGCTCCATAAATTTAGAAATAGGTCTTCGCAAGTCATTTACTGACTACTTGGATGATGTAAGTACAGTATATGCTAGTTCTGCTTCGCTGTCTGAAACTGCGGCTACGCTTGCAGACAGGTCAGGCCTGTCTTATGGAGAAGGTGAAATGCGTGGAGACAATGATGACGAGGATAATTATTTTTTGTTAGGACTAAAATTCCAAAGAACTATAACAAAGAAACGGACGGGGTGCTTCTTCGATGAAGTGACAGCTCGTAATAGACGAATAACAAATAAACAAAAGCGGAGAATGTTTAGGAGACAATTTACTTCTACAATTTTTAAAAGGTTATTTTGAAGTCGAGCCTCGTCAAGAAGATATTTTAATATGTTCTAGTTTAAATAAAGGTAACGGATCAACTAAACTAGTGGAGACTCTATTGAGTAATAACAATGAAATTACAAATAGTTAGTTTTCAACTACTATATCAGGCAGATTATAGAAATCTCACAGAATAGAATACCTCTAGCGTTATAGCAACAGGTAAAATACTTAATAGTAGATCCAAGCTTTTGTCAATCGAAGATATGATTGCAAATCTCAATATTAATTCTTCTCTAAATTATTATCCATAGGTTTCTACGCACTTACACTTCGGGCTTCTTGATGATTAACCATTGAAATATTCCATGACTTAATACCGGCTCACATGAAATTTACGGGGAGTAGTTAGTTTTGTAGTGTGATAAGTGATGTATTAATCGGGCAAATATTGCCTTTAAAACTGCTAGAGCATTTTGAGATTACGGCGGTTCAGAATGTTGCAG
>Ga0209491_10003212_pt1 | contig 27333 bp, 7 predicted proteins | sample BON02_FD_187213 | JGI IMG/M metagenome (GOLD analysis project Ga0209491, IMG submission 187213) | Freshwater microbial communities from Lake Bonney liftoff mats and glacier meltwater in Antarctica - BON-02 (SPAdes) (version 2) | ecosystem: Environmental > Aquatic > Freshwater > Ice > Glacier...
GCACTTGAGGAGCTGGCGCGTGCGCTGCCCGCTCTTGCGGCCGCCCTTGTACTTGTTGCGCAGCTTGCGGCGGTTGGCCTTGCGCGTGACCTTGTAGGCGGCGGGGTCGAAGCCGCACACCTGCGCCAGGGAGGGGTCCGACGTGCCGAACTTGGCCACGGCCGCCTTGTAGTGCTCGTGCGCCAGGGACTTGACGATGGTCTTGTCCAAGAAGGCGTGGACGCGGGAGAAGGGTATCCGAACGGACGCCCCCGCCGCCGCCGGGTCCCATGTAAGCGACGCGCCCGCCGCGCGCGAGGAGCAGGACGCGCGACGTGAGGGCGAAGCAGTCGGGGAAGGGCTGGTGCAGGCTGGCGATGACGACGCGGCCGCGGCCGGGCGGCGGAGGGGGCGGTGGCGAGAGCGAATACCGCGCGCCGTCGGCGGCGGGCAAGGCGGCCGCGCGCTCGGCGGGGGCGGGGGCGTCGGCGTCGCGCGCACCCAAGACGGCAGACAAGCCCTGATCTGCGGCTCGCCATCCGATCCCAAAATCCACACCCCGCATACCAAGATGATGCGGCTACGCTCCCAGCAGGTCGCGGGCCAGGCTCCCGGTGCGTATCGCCACACCACCGCCACAAACGGGCGTCGCGCACTTTTGCCTCTGTCTCTCTCTCTCGCACGCGCGCGCGCGCCGAGACGAGAGACAGAGAGAGACAGCGACAATCCGACGCATGCGCCGGTGCCACGCGCCTCGCTCGCCGCCCTGGCCGATCCATTGACCGAGATCTCACCTCTTATTCCTCAACCGACCCCGCCCGGAAAACAAAAAACAAAAACACAGCCGTCCGGCGCTCGCGCGCGTCGGCGTCGGCGGCCGTCGCGCCCAAAGCGGTGCGTCGTTTTCCTCTGCGTCTCCTTGTCCCCGCCCCTTCCCCCATCGTCCGTCCGTCGATCTCACCCTCCCCCAACAATATTGCCCCCCACCACACCGCACACAAACGAAACGAAAACAAATAACAAAAATACAGCTCCTCAACTTTTTCAGCCCGAAAAAGGCCGCCCCGGCGCCCCGCAAGCGCGTCGTCCGGCCGACCGTCACGCCCCAGCCGAGCTTCGCGATCCCGGCCACCCTCGCCGCGCTGTCGGCCGCCTCGGCCGCGGGGCACAACGTCGGGGCCGCGGGCCTGTTCGGCGTCCTCGGCGCCTTTCTGGCCGTCCAGGCCACCCGCGTGCGCTTTGTCTTCGACGACGAGGCGCTCGAGGTCGTCATCTCCGGCAAGCAGCCGGGCGACGACGGCAGCGAGACCGAGAACGCCTTCGTGGGCGGGCGCAACCGCTGGGCGTACGAGTCGTTCGTCAACTGGGAGTTCTGGTGGCCGGGCTTCCCCGTGCTCGTCTACTTCAAGGAGACGCAGACCAAGCCGGAGGGGCAGATCCACTTCTTTCCGATCATCTTTGACGGCGCGGAGCTGTACGAGGTGATGCGGGCGCGGTGCGGGCCGAGCGTGGGGTCGTCCGGCAAGGGCGAGGGCGAGGGCGGCGACGACGACGAGGACGAGGTGTGAGCGCCGCGGCGCGCGAGGGAAATGGCGCGACGACGGCGCGCGACGGGCGAACGAGCGAGGGGCGACGGACGGGCGAGAGAGACAACCCGCCGTCGGGTCTTTTTTCTCGCGCGCGCTCTTTCCGTGATTTCGATGCCGTGCAGTGGTGTGTGATCCACATGCTGCCTTGCCTTGCCTTGCTGCAGATATGAAGAACACTGAGACGACGAGCAAAATCACGCCCGCGGCTGCTCGGCAGGAAAAATCACGCCCGGCCTCGCGCCGCCGCAGCCCCCGCTCGCCCGCCCGCGCTCACCCCTCCTCCTCCCCCCCCTTGGCCCCGCCCGACATCATCTCGGCCATGCGCTTGAGCGCCTCGTCCTTGCCCCCCTGGCCGTCGGGCGACTCGGCCGCCCGGTAAATTTTAGAGAGGTCGACCAGCGCCGCCGCCCTCGCCCGGAGCGTCTCCCTGTCGACGCCCGGCTCTTTCAGCACCTTGCTCGTGATTAATGATGGGTTCGTTGTTTTGTTTTGTTTTGTGGGGGCGGGTGGCGGTCGGTTGGTCAGTGTGTTGGCACAGTGAGCGACAAGGCCGTGAAGAGATGACATCGGGGGAGGAGGGGGGTCGGAAGGAAAGGCGGGGGAGAGCGGGGGCGGCGCCGCCGCCGCCGCGCGCGCGCCCTCCTTTCGCTCTGTCTCCTTTCGCTCTCCCCTTTTTTTGATCGGGGGCCTCACCTGCTTGCACACCGAATGGAGCGTGCGCTGCAGGTCGACGATGTTGGCGGCCCACATGGCCGCGAGGGCGAGGCGGGCGCCCTGGGCCTCGGCCTCGGCGCGCTGCTCGGACAGCGCCTGCAAAAAGGCGCGCACCTCGCCCTCTGGCAGCGGCGTGAGCACTTTTTCCTCGGGCGCGCCGGCCGCCGCCGCATGCGCCGCCGCCGCCGCCGCCGCCGCCTCGTCCGCCTTGCCCTTGTCCTCGCTCGCCTTGGCCTCGCGCTGCCTGCCGGCCGCCTCCTGGTGGTGCTGTGGGATTTCGGGGGCGAAAAGGAGGGGGGGCCGGGGGTTAGTTGTTTGCCTCGAGGAGTGTTGTTTTGTTTTTTGGGGCGAGCGCGTCAAAAAAAAAGCCGTCGTCTCGCCGTCGCTTCTTCTCCTTCCCCCCTCCCCCCTGACTGTCCTTCGCCGCACGAATCCCTCTCTTCTCACCTGAATCGCCGCCGCCGCGGCGCGCATGCGCTCGTCCATCGTCTGCAGCTGCTGCTGGTGCTGGTGCAGCGCCACCGCCGCCTTGGCCGCCGCAAACTGCCCCCCGACGGACGCACCGGTCCGCTTGAGGCGCACCAGCCCGCGCTCGAACACGTTGCCGGACGCGGCCAGCCTGCCCTCGCGGCCGTAGACGCACCCGATCGCGTCGAGCATCACCCCCCCGAAGGACGCGGCCGCCAGGGCCTCGGCGTTGCACCGCTCCACCGCCGCGAACGCCTCGCGCTCCCCCTGCACGTGCGGCTCGAGCTTGCGCCGCAGGCTGGCGGCCAGCTTGGCCACGCGCGCCACCTGGATCGCCTCCATGGCGGCCTCCTCCTCCCGAGAGGGACCGCCGGTGCCGTCGCCGCCGCCGCCGCCCGCGGCGCCGAAGCCGCGCGCCGTGGCCGTGACGATCATGAACTCTCCGACCAAGGGGGCGAAAAGGTCGCTGCCAAAGAGGGCGCCGAAGACGGTGGCGGCGTCGACAAACTCGCTGGGGACGGCGCCGAAGCGGTCGTAGCGCTGGCGGGCCTGCGGGTCGGACAGCACCTGGTAGGCCTCGCCCAGGCGCTGGAACTTGGCGGTGGCGTCCTCGGGGCCGTTGCCGTCGTTGCCGCCGCCGCCGCCATTGCCGCCGCCGCCGCTGGCGCCGCCGTCGCCGGCAGCGGCGGGAGTCCGGTTCTTGTCGGGGTGGTGCTTGCGCGCGAGGACGTAGTAGGCGCGCTTGATCTGCTCGGGCGTGGCGTCGCGGGACACCTCGAGCAGGGCGTAGTAGTCGACGGGCGGCGGGGCGGCGGACAGGCGGGCGCGGCGGGCCGCCTCGTCGGCGTCGAACGGCTGCAGCGCCGTGCCCGGCGGGTCGGCCCACTCCTTCCGCTCCTTGTCCCACACCTTGCCCGCGCGCTTCTCGCGCGTGGCCTCGGCCTGGTTGGCCAGGCCGCGGCCGGCCTGCACGGCGCCGCCCACGACGCCCGCGACGGGGAGGACGACCACGCCGGCCACGCCCGCGGCCACGCCCTTGGCGAAACCCTTTGCGCCCTGGTGCCGGGCGCCGGCGATGGGCGCGGCAAAGAGGCCGACGACGCCGGCGGCGATGCCGGCCGCCGCGGCCGACAGGCCCGACGCGAGGCCCTCGGCGGCGTCCCGGGGGCGCGTCGCGCGCACCGCCTCGTCGAGCTCGCGCCGCGCGGCCGCCTTGCGGGCGGCGGTCTCCTGGGCGCGCTTGGCGGCCGCCTCGGCCGCCGCCGCCTCGGCCTCTGGGTCGGCCGGGTTGGGGCCGTGGCCGTGGCCGTGGTGGGGCAGGTGCGGGCGGCGGGGGGGGTGGAGGTGCGGCTTGGGCGCGGCCGCCGCCTCCGGGGTCGCCGCCGCGACCGGGGCGGCGGGCGTCCGAGCGGGCGCGGCGGCGCCGCCCGGGATGCCGTAGATGTTTGGGGCCGCCGCGCCGCGGCGGGTGGACGGCGCCGCCGTTGCGTCGGGCGTCGGCGTCGGCGTCGGAGCGGGTGCGGCGGTGGCGGTGGCCGCGGCGCCGAAGCCGGGGACGCTGCTGCTCGAAAGACTGTCCATGTGGCTGGTGCGACGACTCGGTGTTGACCAACGCCTTTTGGGTCGCGCGCGCGGGGGCGCGGGGCCCTCGAGGGCGCTTGCGACGGAATCCCCAAACAGGAAAAGGGGGGGGCAGAAGGTGCAGCTCTCTCTCTTTTTGACTTCCGGTGTTGTGGGGCCGGCTTGAATGGAGTGGGTCGATAGGGAGGTCGCAAGAGGTCCAGTGATGGATCGCTTTGGCGATGGTCGTTGTGTTGTTGGTCCGCTGTGGAGCATAGCGGCGCGTTTGAGGAGGAGGCACGGCTTTTGAGCTCTCATTGGCGAGGCAAAAGGCTTGGGGCATCCTCTGCGGCGCCCCAGGCATCACTCACACGCATCGACCCACTTCCCGACCCGTTCTCTGCAGTACCGCCAAGCGACAAAGGCCGCGAACCCACGCCCTCTTTTGTGCAAAAAAGAGCCAGAGGAGCAAATCTCTTTTCAAAATCCCGCCCGCCCTCTTCCAGCGCCGGGCCACGCGCCACCCACACAGCGCCGTCGGCGCCAGCAAGCGTCGGATCCGTCGCATCGGATCGCCTAGCGATGGACCGCCTGGGCGCGCGGAGCAGCAGCAGCAGCTGCGGCAGCCGTCATGCCGCGCCGCCCGCCGCCGCCGGCCGCGCGCGCGCAACACCGACGGCGACGGCGGCAGCGACGGCTGCGACGGCGACAACAACGGTGATGGCAGCGGGCCAGAGGCGGCTGGCCTGCTCTTGCTTGTCGGCGGCAGGAGCAGCAGGGGCAGCGGGAGCAAGGTCGGCAACAACAGCAGCCTCGGCAGCAGCAGCGGCACAATCATCGGCAGGATCAGGCGCGCCGGCCAGGCGCCTCCTCCTCCTTGCCGCCGCCGCCGCCGCCGCCTCTGCCCCCGCGGCCCCGCCGTCCCGCGCGCGCCCCTGCTTCTCCTCGGCCGCCCCGCGCCCTTGCTTGGCCGCGAGAGCCGCGCCGCCCGGCGACAACGGCACCTACGGGACCCTCACGGCCGAGGCTTTTGTCGCGCCGTTGCCCTCGCCCGCCGCCGTCGCCGCCGTCAGCGACGAGGACGATGACGAGGGCGGCGGCCGAGACGCCGCCGCTGACGGCCTCCCCCTCCCCGAGGGCCTGCCCCCCTTGGCCGACGACGAGTGCGAATTCGACCCCGAGTGCGTCAACACGGTCGGGCTGACGGGCCGCGTCGTCGAGGCGCCGCGCCGCATGCCGCCCCCGCGGGACGACCCCATGCTGCTGCTGCTGGCGGGCGAGCCGGCGACGCCCGGCGCCGGGGTCGGCGGCGGCGGCAGCGGCGCAGCGGCGTCGCCCGCCTCGCAGCTCCCCTACACCCGCCTCGCCCTCGTGACCCTCTCCCCCTCCGGCCCGCCCCCTTTGCCCTTCGCGGTCGAGGCCGCCGGCGCCGTCGCCGAGCGCCTGCTCGCGGACGTGCGCGAAGGCGACACGGTCTGCGTCAACGGCGCGCTCGCGCCGCGCCCGGGCGACCCGTCGCGCCTGCGCGTGGTGGCGCGCGAGTTCTGGCGCGTGCTGCCCGGGACGGTGCCGGCGGCGGCGGAGGCGGCGGCGCGCGCGGCGCCGGCAGCGGCCGATGCCGCGCGGCGCATGGCCAGCGCGAGCCCGGCGCTCGAGGCGGCGGCGGCGGCGGCGGCGCCCGCCGCCGCCGCGGGCGCTGCTGCTGCTGCTGCTGCTGCTGCTGCTGCTGCTGCTGCTGCTGCTGCTGCTGCTGCTGCTGCCGCTGCGCCCGCCGGCGCGGCGCCGGCCGACGGGGCCGCTGCAAGGGACCAGCAGCATCGCTCGGCTGCCGGCAACGACACTGGCACCACCAGCAGCAACAACGGCGACGGCAGCGGAGCCAGCGCCAACCACAACAACGGCGGCGGCAGGAGCAGCAGCAGCGACAACGGCAACAACGCCGGCAACAGCAGCAGCAGCGGCGGCAGCCAAAACAGCAACAGCAACAACAACAACAGCAGCCACAACAACAACGGCAGCAGCCAAAACAACAACAGCAGCAGCGGCAGCAACAACAGCGGCAATAGCGGCGGCGGCGGCGGCGGCAACGGCGGCGGCGTCTCCGCGGCCGAGGCCTACCGCCTGTGGGAGGCCGAGCGCCTGGGCATCTACGCCATTGCCGAGCGCAGCGGCCTGATGAGCGGCGACGCTGGCGCGCGCGTGCTCGAGGGCGCCATCGCCGCCTTCGCCGACCGGCCCGAGGCCTTCGACTGGCCGCGCCTGGCGCGCGAGCTCCGGCTCGGGCCGCGGCCGCTCATGCCGCCGGCCGAGCTCGCGCGCTTTGTCGACGCGCACGTGCACGCGCACCCGGGCGAGCGCACGCGCGGCGGGTCGCCGCTGCTGCGCCCGCTGCGAGACGCGCTGCGCGCGCCGGCGTCGCCGCTGGCAGCCGTGGTGCGGCAGCAGGAGGCGCAGCTGACGGGGCGCAGCGGGCAGACGCTCACGTACCTGCAGCTGCGCGCGGTGCTGACGCTGCGCGAGGTGGGGCTGGCGGCCGACGCGGACGCGGCCGAGCGGCTGCTTCTGCCGCAGTGAGGCGCGGCAGTGGAGGCAAGGGGGGGGGACCCGCCGCGGGAAAAGAGGGAGAGAGCGACGATGCAAGAGAGGGAACAAACTTTTTGGAACAAAACAACTCGTGGGGGGATCCGCACCACCACTGGTAAGAAGACTTTTCGTGTACACAAGACCGTTCAGAAAGACATGCACGGCTTGACACACGGGTTTGAGCGCTGGCGGGGCGAGTGAAAAGAAACAATTACCAAACAACAATTGTCAGATATATTAGCAATCTATATATTGCAAATTTGCCAAATGTTGTGCTTTCCGTCTTTCGAAAACCTCGGGGTCGGCGATCAGGGGCACGTGGCGTAATCGGATAACGCACTCGTCTTCTACCCAAGCGAACGCATTCAATCGGTCACCTTGCTGAATTCCCGCCCCTCACACAAGTCGTGGAATTTTGGCCTCCGAGGCAAAGCAAGGCAGAGCGCCAAAGGATGCAAGCGGCCCCAGGGCAAACGAGGGATTGCGGGTTCGACCCCCGCCGTGCCTACATCGGTTTTGCTGGGCACGGCGTCCTGAAGCGCTGCTGCGTTGGCTGCACCATCAGTTCTTGTTTTTTTATTTTTAGGGGGCAACGGCGACTGGGGGCGGCCTCGAAACTGGTGCCCAACAAACGATTCTGCAACAGGTAATCGATCGCCCACAAAAGCCGACGGCAAATGCGAGAGAGACTTGAGAGGCGCGAGGGACGGCGGCGGGCGGAGGAGGGGAAACGGTGCGATCAATTACAAGTGCGTTTTTCTCGTCTTTTTTCTCGTCTTTTCGGCGTCGTCCCACGCGTTTTGTTTTGTCGATGTCAACAATGACCGTTGTAATTTCCCGATCGTCTCGCGCTTGCGCGCGCGTTTTGTCGAGTCGAAAATGAACATGAGCGGAGGGGGGCCAGCGGCGCTCGACACGCGGTCAAGGCAGCGAGGAAGGAGGACCCGCGCCGCCGCCGCTGGAGGGGCGGAGCACCCTTTTTGTCGTCTCGCTCGCTCGCTCGCTCGCTCGCTCGCTCGCTCGCTCGGCCGGCTTTGGTTAGTGTCTCGGGGGGTGCCCGTCGTCTATCTGAGCCGCCCGCCTCCGTGGCCTCCTCCCACTTTCCCCCCTCTCAAGACAGGTACACCCGCTGTAGGCGCGTGACGGGCGCGCTGCAGCGCGCGCACGGGAGCACGGGCGCGTCCGCACTTCCCACCGACCCGCCGCCGCCGCCGCCGCCGCCGCTCGCCTCGTGGCAGCCAACGCACAGGCCCAGGTGCGCACAGGGCAGCGCGAGCCACGCCGACGGCGCGTCGCCGCAGCGCGGGCAGAGGCGCGACAGGGGTACGGTGCCGCTGCTCAATGGACGAGGCGGCGGCGCCTGAGGCACCCGAGGCGCCGCGTGTGCGAGCTGAGGGGGGGCGCCGCCGGGAGACAGCGCAATGAGCGAGTCGCCCGAGGCGGGCGGCGGCGCCGGCGGCTCTGTCGGCGGCAAGGCCTGGGGCGTTTGAGCCGGGGGGTGCGCGGGCGCCGGCGGCAGCTGTGACTCATATTGCTGCTGCTGCTGCTGCTGCTGGATGCGGCGGGCGCGCATCCGCAGCAGGTACGGCAGGGTGCCGCCGCCGCCACCGACTCCAGCAGCGACGGCGGCGTCGGGCAGCGGTAGCGGTAGCGGCGGCGCGGGCGCGGGCGCGGGCGCAGGCGCGGACACGGGCGCCGGCAGGGCGACAGGGAACGGGGGCACGGTCACCGATACGGGGCGGGGCACAAACACCGCTGCGAGCACGACGGCCGGCGGCCGCAGCGCTGGCGGCGGCTCGAGCACGGGCGCGGGCGCAGGCGCGGGCGCGGGGGTGGGCGCGGCCGCCGGCGCCGGCACGGGCACGGCCGCGAGCAGATTCAAGGGCAAGGGCGCCGGCGCGGGCGCGGGCGCAGGCGGTGGCGCCAGGGCGGGCACGGGCACGGCCGCAGGCACGGGCAAGGGCACGGGCTTGCGCACGGGCTTGACGACGATGGACACGGGCGTAGGCGCGAAGAGCGGTCGCGCAGGCGCAACCACCTCAGTCTGTCGAGCCTGTTGCTGCGCCGCTGCCTGTCGAGGCCGCGGCGGCGGCGGCGTCGGCGTCGTCGCCTGCTGCCGCGCGGCCAGCCGGTCCTGCTCCCGCGCCTCTTTCGCCCGGCGCGCGACCTCCTCGCGCGCCTGCTCCTCGGCCGCCGCGCGCTCCTGCTCCTCGCGCATGCGCTGCCGCCGCCGCACCTCGATCCGCTCGCGGGCCTCGCGCTCGCGGCGCTCCTGCTCCTCGCGGCGCCGCTCTTGCGCGCCGCCGGCGCCCGCCGTCGGGGCAGCCTCGGCCGCTGCTGCCGCCGCCCCGTCCGGCCGCTGCTGCGGCCGCTGCTGCTGCTGCTGCTGCGGCTGCTGCTGTTCCGTCGTCATCCTGCCCGGCACGTAGGCCGCGTCGCTCGCGCCGTTCGACCCCGCACCCTCGCCCGGCGCGTAGACGGCCTGGCGGGTCGCGCCCCACGCCGGCAGGGCGCCCCTCGCCGCCGCCCCCCGCCCGGCGTCCCAGGCGCCCGCCGCCGCCGACGCCGCCGCGGCCGCCGCCGCCGCGCGCCGGAACGAAAACGCGGCGCCCAGGCCGCCCGCCGAGGCCAGCGTCGGCGCGCCGGCCGTCAGCAGCGGCCGCAGCGGGTCGGGCCCCGGCCAGCCCTGCGACCCCTCGGCCGGCCACCAAGGGCGCGCGTCCCAGGCCGCCAGCAGCCGACCGTCGTCCGGGAACGCCCGCAGGAACCGAAGCTCGACGCGCCCGGGGCACCCGGCGGCGACCAGCGCCCTCGTGCCGGCGGCGGCGGCGCCGGCGCCGCCCGCCGGCGCGGCGCGCGCGGCCAGCGTCTGGCGCAGGGCGGCCGAGGCCGCGGGCGAGGCGAACTGGACGGCGGCGGCGCCCGCCGCGCCCATCACGCGCGCGCGCAGGGGCGTGCCGAACTCGGACACCGCGTCGCAGAGGGCGGCCTCGGCCGCGCTGTCGGCGCGGTGCGGCAAGCCCGTCCGCGAGGAGGTCGCGGCGGCGCGCGCCAGCGCCGTCGCCGACACGCCGGGGCCGCGCAGGACCACCACGTCCGTGGCGGGCGCCCTGGGTCCCTCGACGCGCAGCGCGAGGAGGGCGAGGCGCGCGGCGCGCCGGAGGGCGCGGCGCAGGTCCTCCGGGCGCGGCGGCCAGGCGGGGCCGCCGCCGCTGTCCGGGGGCCGCGCGCCGACGCGAGGCAAGACGCCGACGAGCGCGCCCGCGGCGTCCAGCATGCTCTCGCGCTGGGCGAGCTTCCAGGCGACGACGTTGGCCGCGGCGGCGTCCTCCTCGGGAACGTCGTCCTCGCGCTCGTCCTCCGAGTTGGCCTCGGCCCAGCGGGCGTCGTCATCGTCGGCGGCGCCGGCGGCCGCGGCCTCGGGGGCCCCGCGGCGGTTGAACAGAACGGAGATGCCTTGCTTGGGCGCGCCGCCTCCCGCGCCGGTGTGCCCGGCCGCCGAGAAGAGCTTGGCGGCCTGCTTGGCGCGCGCGGGACGCGGCGCCCCGCCCAAGAGTGCGGAGAGCTCGTCCTTGACGGACGAGGCGCCGCCCGCGCCCGCTCCCACGCCGGCGCCGCCGCCCTCCGCGCTGTTGCTCAGGGGGATGACGACGGCCGCCGCTGCCGCGCCCGCGGCCACGGCGCGCGCGGCGCGTCGCGGGCGCTTGCCCATGCCCGGCAGGCTCGTCGGGCGCGCCTCGCACCGCCGCAGCGTCGCCCGCAGGCGCCGCGCCGACGCGGCGCGCGCCGCCTCCTCGCGCGCCTGCCGCCGCGCCTCCCGCTCGGCCTCCCGCTCGGAGTCGGCCTCCGCCTCGGCGGCCTCGCGCTGCTCCTGGGACGCGCGGTAGAGCGGCTGCACGGCCGCGCTGGCGGGGAGCGCGCCGTCGACCGTGTCCGCCTCGAGCAAAAAGCCGGGGCAGCCGTCCGTCGGGCACTCGACCAGCTTGTGGTGGCCGTCTGCGCCGCAAAGGCGGCGCTTGCTGCCGGCGGCCGCGCCGCCGCCCCCGCCGCCGCCGCCGCCGCCGCCTCCTCCCCCTCCGCCGCCGGCCGCGTGCTCCGACCGCCGCATGCAGCTGACGAGGTCCTCCCCGCCGCCTCCGCCGCCGCCGCCGCCCTTGCCCTGCGCCTGCGCCTGCGCCAGGGCCTGCGACTCCTCGCGCAGGCGCTCGTTAAGCGCGCGCCAGCACTCGGGCGCGTGCACGAGCACGTCGCGGCACCCCGCGCTGCACCGCATGCGCACGCGCCGCTCGGCCGCCAGCACGCGCGCGCGCTCGGGGTCGCGCAGGCACGCGCCCAGGCGGCCCGTGAGCGCAAAGCCGCGGTTGAGGCAGCAGCGGCCGACGGCGGACGCGGCCTGGGCGGCGAGGGACGCGTTGACGGCGAGAGCGGCGGAGACGGGGCGAGAGGAGGGCTCGGCGGCGGCGGCGGTGGAGAAAGTGGCGCCGCCGCCGCTGCCTCCGCCGCCGCCGCCAGAGCCGGCGCCGCCAGCGGCCGGCGCCGCCGCCAGGCCCGCGCGGCGACGCTGCTCCTGCCGCTCGCGCTCGCGCGCCTCGGCCGCCTCGCGCAGGCTGGCCTCGGCCGCGGCGAGGCGCGCGGCGGACTCGGCCGTTGCGGCCGCCTTCACGCGCGCCTCCCCCTCCCGCTGGCGCACCGCCCGTTCGTACGCGGCCGCCGCGCTCGCCGCCGCCTCGGCCTCGGCCGCCGCCTTTTTGCGCGCCGCCTCCTCGCGACCGCGCATCGCCTGTTCCGACGAGGCCGCATCTCTGGCCGAGGGATCCTCTTGCGGCGGTGCGGGCGACGTTGGGGGCCGGGACGCGTCTTCAGCTGCGCCGCTGCCGCTGCCGCTGCCGGGACGGGCGCCGGAGGCGGCAGAGGAGGACGCGGCGGCGGCGCCGTGGGGCGAGCCGACGGCGGGCGCGCGGGCGGCGGCGGCAGCCCGGGCAGCCCGGGCGGCGCCGGCCCGGCGCGGCGCGTCTTCGCGACGCCTCTTTGCCGGCCCCGGCACCCGCGCCGCCTCGCGCTTCTTCGCCTGCAGCTCCGCCGCCGCCTGCAGCACCCGTCCCTCGAGCGCCGCGCGCTCCTCGGCTGTCATCTCCGGCGCCACCGCCTCGGCCACGGCGAACGCGCCCTCGAGAACCTCCGGCTCGAGCGGGCGCCGCTCGCGCCCCGCCGCCGCCGCCGCCGCCCGCGCCGAGCCGGGCGCGCTGGCGCCCCCCGCGTCGTCGGCCTCGCGCACCGCAGAAGTAAACCTGACGTGCGCGATCAACTGCCCGAAGTCGGCTCTGCTTACCTCGGCGTCGCGGAGGCCACAGGCCTGGAGGGATCTGGCGGCCTCGTCCGTCGGCGAAGCGGGGGAGGCGGCGGCTGCGGCAGCGGCGGCGGCAGAGGCGCGCCCGGCTTTTGCCCGCGGCCGGCGACCCGCCGGGGAGGGGCCGTCGCAGTCCGCGCGGAGCAGGGTCAACCACGCCGACGACGGGGTGTCGGTGGGCCCCCCGGCGCCCGGGGCCGCGGGCAGCTCGACGGCGGCCGGGTCGCAGCTGCCCGGAAGCTCGTCGTCCGACTCTTCCTGTTCCACCTCTTCGCCGCTGCTATCGCCGTCGTCGGGCGCGGGCCCGTGTTGCTGGCCCCCTGCCTCTGCGGCGCGCGCGGCCGCCGGCGGCGCGGCCGCGCGCTGCTCGAGCGCGGCGGCGGAGGGGCTGGGGCAGGAGGCCTGGGCGGCGGCGGGATCGGGGCCGGGCAGCGACGCGCTCGCCGAGCGGCGCGGCGGCGGGGCGTTCAAGAAGCCTCGGCTGAGCGCGGGCGCGCGGCGCTGCTGCGGCCGCGATTGCTGCTGCTGCGGCGTTTGCTGCTGCTGTGGCGGCGGCTGCGGCGGCTGCTGCTGCTGCGGCGCAGGGGCAAATGGCGGGACCCATGACAAGCCGAGGCCCGCCGCCCCGCGCGCGCGCGCGCGCTCCACCGCGCCGTCGCAGTGCTCGAGAGGGAAGGCCAGCCCGCCCAGGCACTGGGCCGGCGTCTTGCCCTCGACCGAAAAGGGGTTGTCGCCGGCGCCGTCGGCGCCCGGCGCGGGCGCGGCGCCGTCCGGGCCCGCCACCTGTCGCACGATCGCGGCCATCTCGCTGAACGACGACTCGCCGCGCATCACCCGCGCCGAGACGTCGCCGAGGGAGGTCATGTTGCCGCCGGAGAGCAGGTCCATCATGCGGGTCGCCACGGCGGCGACGGTGGCGCCCTCGAGGGCACTGGCGCCGGGACTGCCCTCCTCGCCGCTCGCGACGGCGCCGTCGCTCGCGCCGGCGCCGCCGCTCGGGACGGCGTTGCCGCCCCGGCCAGCGCCGGAACCGCCCCCCTCGCCGCTCGCGGGGGCGCCGCCGCTCGCGCCTGCGTCGGCATTGCCGCCTGCGGCACCAGCGCCGGGGTGGCCAGAGCCGCTGGCGGCGCCGCCGCCGTCGCCTGCGGAGGACGGGGGGGGGTCCTGGGCCGGGGCGACGGCGGGCAAGGGGCCGCCGCCCCGGCCCTTGAGCACCGCGGCCACTGCGGCCAGCGCGTCTTGGCCCTGCAGCATCCGCACCGCTATTGTGCCGTTGCCGATGGGCACGAGCTTGCCGAGGAGCAGGTCGCGCATGCGCGTCGCGCCGCTCGGGTCTTTGGCGTCGCCCGGGGCGGCGGCGGCGGGACTGCCGCCCTCGCCGGTCGCGCCGGCGTCGCCCGTCGGGGCACCGGCGCCGCGCTCGCCCGCGCCGCTCGCGTCGTCGATGCCGCTCGCGCCGCTGCTCGCGCCCCTGCCCTGGTTGCGGCGAGGGGGCAAGTGGAGCGCCATCGGGGCCTCTCTCCGGGATCAATTGGCGGATGAGGCGTCGAGCGTTGCAAGCTGGAGGGCGCGCGCGCGTGCGTCAGAATCGATCGAGAGACGCAAGGAGGAGGGGGTCGATGATGTCCCCTAAGGCATCCTCGCTGTCGCGCCGAGTCGCCGCAGCCGGGCCAAAGCGTCAGGAGGTAGATCGGCCTGGTACTTTGACGTTGGACGGGCCGAAGCGGGGCCAGGTGGTGGCGCGTGCGCGAGCTCCAACCTTGAGTCTCGAAGGTGACCGAGGGGAGGGGTGGTTTCCTTCTTGTTTCGCGCTCGCGCGCGCGCGTGCTTGTGATCTATCAAAACAAAGGGCGGGCGTCGTGCGTGCCGATGGGGCGGAGCCGAGGACCAGTAGGCAAACGAAGGCGCGGGCACTCTGATTTCGCGTGTTTTTCATCGCGCCGACGCCTTTCTTGCGTGCGCGACTCGTCGTCGTCCCCCCGCCGCAGAGAACGCGTCGCCGGCGTTGTCGACCCACTTATCTACGCCCGGCGCTTCCCACACGCCTTTGTTCGACCGTCCCCAGTCGTTTCTTGCACACATCCACCTCACCCCTAGCACCCGACGACGCCGCTGCCCCCGCTGCCCCCGCTCCGCCGGCCGCCGCCGCCGCCGCCGCCGCCCGACGCCGCTGGCCCGCTGCCACCGCCACCGCCGCCGCCGCCGCCCAACGCCCCCACGAGCAGCGCGTCCCCCGGGCTCTCGCCGACGCTCGAGCTGCCCTCCGCGAGCCACACGCGGCCGGCTAGCCCGCTCCGCAACGGCCCCGTCCCCGCGACGGCGGCCATCGGCGAGGGCTGCGGCTGCTGCTGCTGCGGCTGCCTGTCGGCCGTGCGCGGGCGGCGGGCGCGGGCGCGGCCGGCGGCGACGGCCACAGCCCCGCTGGAGCGCGCCAGAAGGGCGGGGGAGGCCGCCGTGCTGTCGATGGAGCGCCGGCCAGAGCTCGCGCCGCCGCGAGGGCCCGAGGCGGTCGCGGCGCCGGCGGCCGCAACGCTGCCGCTGCAGCCCCTGCTCTTGCTGGCGGCGGCGGCGGCGGCCGTTGTTCGGGCGGGGTCGGCAAGCGGGGACCGGCGCAGGGGCGACGGCTGCGGCTGCGGCTGCGGCGGCAGGCCTTTTTTGGGCGCGGCGCGCCCCGTCAGCGGGCCCGCGACGAGCGCAATTGGCGGTCCCGGCCGAAACAGGGCGGCCGGGGCCGCAGGCGCCGCCAACGCTGCGGGCGCGGCCGCCGCCGCCGCTGCTGCTGCCGCCGCCGTTGTCACTGCCGCTGTCGCCGCCGCCGCCGCCGCCGCCGCCGCCGCCGCCGCCGCCGCCGCCGCCGCCGCCGCCGCCGCCTCCTCGCCTGCTGCCAGCCCTCGGGCATACTGCCTCAGGCGCTCGAGGCGCCGCGGGCTCATGGAGCCGTCGTAGCGCTCGAGCGCGTCCGACATGGCGCGGTCGAGCGCGGCGGGGTCCACCACGACCGGGCGGGCGAAGAGGGGGCCGCCGCCGCCGCCGCCGCCGCCGCCGCCAATTCCGTGCCGCTGCTGCCGCTGCTGGCGGTCGCGCGCGGCGGCCGCCGTGTGGAGGCCCTGGTGCAGCGGGCGGCTGGCGGCGCGCGCGGTGGTGGCGGCGGGGGCGGCGGGCGGGGAGCCCGTGGACTCGGCCTGCCCGGCGGCGCGCCCGCCGCACCCCCCCTCGCCCTCGTCGTCGTTGGCGTCGTCGGCGCCGGCACCGGCGCCGGCGCCGGCGGCCGCAGCGGCGGCGGCGACGGCGCCGCCCGCACCTCCGCTCCCGGCCGCCAGCGCCGACCTGAGCGGCGACTCGAGCGGCGAGGCGGCGATTGCGTGGTCGGACGTGGCGAGCAAGTCGGCGGCCATGCCGCTGAGCGGGCGCTGATGGCGGCCGATCGCGCCGCCGACAGCAATCGACGGCGGCGGCGGCGGCGGCGGCGGCAAAGCGGGGGCGGCCGTGGCGGCGGCGGCGGCGGCGGTCGGCCGCGCTGGCGCCCCGCCCCCCGCCTCGTCGTCTGCCGCCGCCGCCGTGCGCCTGGCGCCCGCCATGGCCGCGCGCGAGCTGCCCAGGACGGCCGCCTGGACCAGAGAGTTCGCCTGCTTCTTCTTGGGCTGCGCGGGAGGAGGGCGGGGCCCTCCGCCCGCAGCGGCCTGCGGGCGGAAGTCCTCCTCCTCCTCCTCCTCGTCGCGCGCCCGGCCGGCGCGCGCGCCCGGCGCGCACGCCGCCGCGGCCGCCATGGCCGCGCGCGCGCTCAGCACCGCTGCGCTCGCCTGCGCCAGCAGCGCCAGCCCGGCCTCGAGGGCGGCCTCGCGCGCGCCAAAGTCCCCGCCGAGGCCGCCGGGCGGCGACGCGGAGGCCGAGGCGGGGGCGGCGGCGGCGGCGGCGGTGACCGCGTCGGCCGCCCGCCGGCTCGCGCGCGCCGCCATTGACAGCGCCGCCTCGACGTCGTCGGCGGCGGCCGCGGCGACCCGGGCGCGCAGATCTCCGCGAGGTGACTGTCGCTGCGGCGGGGCGCGTGGCGGGGACGCCGGCGCCGCGGCCGCCGGAGAGGAGGAGGCAAAGCGCGAGGCGCCCGTCGACGGAGGCGCAGCGGGCGCGGCGGCAATTGAGCCGGCCGCCCCGGCGCCCGCCCGGCTGCCGCCCGTGGGCAGGAGGAGCAGGGCCGCCCCGGGAGCAGCTGCTGCCCCGGTCGAGGGAGGCGGCGCCGGAGGAGAGATGAGGCACGAGTTCAGGGACGATGTCGCGGCGGCCACGGCGTTGGGGGCGGCAGCAGCGGCGTCGGCTGCCCCGCCCGCGCCCTTGCCCCCGCCGGCGAGCCGCCCGCGCCGCGCCGCGAGCGCGGGGGGGCTCGGCAGCCCAAAGCCCGCGCCGCCGTCAAAAGGGCCGGCGGCCGCCTCTGCCGCGGTTGCAGCAGCAGCAGCAGCAGCAGCAGCAGCAGCAGCAGCAGCAGCAGCAGCAGCAGCAGCAGCAGCAGCAGCAGCAGCAGCAGCAGCGGCCGGAGAATGCGCCTCCAGAGCCTCTGCCGCGCGGTCGATGTCGAGGACGATCGAGCCTTCGTCGTCGTCACCGCTGTCGCCGCCGCCGTCGTCGTCGTCGTTGTCGTTGCCGTCGTTGTCGTTCTCGTTGCCGTCGTTCCCGATGCTGCCTCGGCCTGCGTCGCCCTGCTTGGCCTCGCCGACCCCGCCGCTCGCGCCTGCAGACCCACCGCTTCGCCGCAGCGTATGCTGCTGCTCGCTCTGGTCGCGGCGCGAGGGGCTGGCGTCGAGCGCGGCGGACGCGTCGCCGCCAGAGTGGCCCGAGGAGGAAGCAGGCAACACGACAGGCGGCAGGGGGACGGCGGCGGCGGCGACGGCAGACGGGGCGGCGGCGCCAGCCGCAGCAGCAGCAGCAGCGTCCAAAGAGGCCGCCGCCGCCGTCGCACCTAAAACGGCCGCAGGGCCACCGACGCTCCCGCCGCCAGCCCGGCCACCGAACGCCAGGTCGGCCAGCGACAGGCTGAGGGCGGCGGGCGGCGCGCCCTCGACGGCGCCGGGGCCCACGCCCGCGCCGGCGGCGGCGCCTCTGTCGCCCGCGGGGACGCTGCCGCGCTGGCGGTGCCTGCCCTCCTCGGGCTCATAGGCGGCGCTGCTGCGCATGAGGACGGGAGGGCCCAGGCGGGAGAGCGGGGCGGGCACGGAGGGGGGCGCGCCGGCGGCGACGCTGCCCGAGAGCGACCACGAGGGGCTGCCGTCGGCGGCGGAGGAAGGGTCGGCAGCGGGAGCAAGGGGGGCAGAGGCGGCGGCGGCAAGAGGGGGAGGAGCAGCAGCGAGGGCAGCGGCCCCTGCCCCCTCGACCCACTTGTCGGACCAGCGCGTGGGCGACGCCGAGCCGACGCGCCGCCCAGTCGCCGCGGCCGCCGAGGCGCGCGGCGGTGAGGCGGCCGGGGCCGAGGCGCGGCGAGGGGGGCCCGGGGCAGCGGCTGCGGCAGCTGCGGCGCCAGTCGGGGAAGCGGCGGCGGCAGCGGCAGCGGCTGCGGCTGCGGCGGCGACGGCGAATCGGCGCCGGGGCGGCGAGGACAGCGACGACGACGACGACGACGAGGGGGGCGCTGGCGCCGCCCCGGCCTCGGCGGCAGCAGCGGCGGCGTTGCGACGGGCGGCGGCCGCCGTCCCGGCCGTGGCCGCGGCCGCCGCAAAGGCCGCGCTGAACCGGAAGGACAGGCGGCCCCCACCGCTCGCCTGGCCTCCCGAGCCGCCGCCCCCGCCGCCGCTGCCGCCGCCGCCGCCGCCGAGGCTCAGGGAGGAGGAGTGAATGCGGACGGTGGCGTCGCTGCCGGCGCTGGCCGGCGCGGGTCCCGTAACGGTCGGCGGCGTGGCCGTCGGGACGCCGCCGCCCTCCCTTCCCGCGCCGCCGCCGCTGAAGAGCAGCTTGCGCAGCGAGGGCGCGCCGTCGCCGATCGCGCCGTCGCCAGCCACGCCGCTGCCGCCGCCGCCGCCGCCGCCGCCGCCCTGGCCCCCGTCCGCCTCTGATCGCCGCTCGAGGCCGCCGGGCCCCATCAGAGCCTCCGGCGTGGGCGAGGCCGCCAGCGGGGCACTGGCACCGCTGCAGCTGGCCGCCCCTGCTGGTGCCGCGCCCGCCCCCCCGCGCTGGCTGCTGAAGAAGGACGACGCGCCCCCCCCGTAGGAGCAGCCGCTGTCGTTGTCGCCGCCGCTGACGCCGCCGCCACTGCCGCCGCTGCCGCCGCCGCCGCCGCCGCCGTCAGCGGGAGCACCGGCCGCGGGCAGAGGCGGCGGCCCCGTCAGCGCCACCTCAGAGGGCGGAGAGAGGGGCCACGACGCCTCGGCGGCGGAAAACGGCGACGCCAGGGGGGCGGCGGCGGCGGGCGCCTCCTCCTCCTCCTCCTCTGTCGGTTGGGCGGCGGCGGCGGCGGCGGCGGCTGCTGCAGAGCCGCGCAACCCGGGCGCGGGCGCGGGCCCGCCGGGCTCGTCGGGCTCGTCGGGCTCGTCGGCCGGCCGCTGCGGGGCGCCCCACCACCCGCGGGCCTGCGCCTCGGCCAGCGGCAGCACCTCGAGCGCCGTCACCACGTGCAGGCGCGGGGCTGGGGGCAGGGCGGGCGCGGCGGCGGCGGCGGCGGCGGCGGCGGCGCCGGGCTGCGACGGCGAGGCGGCGGCGTTTGCCTGGCCGCCAGGCGTCGAGCGCGCGGGCGAGACCGAGGCAAACTTTGCGGCGGGGCCTGGCGGCGAGGCGGCGGTGCGCGCGAGCAGGGGCAGCGACACGCGCGAAGGCGTCAGGGCGGCGCCGCGCGAGGGCGACGACGGGCGCGAGGTCGCCGCCGTCGCTGCCGCCCCCGCCGCCGGACCGACGCCGCAGGTGGGGTAGGCGGAGGAGCAGCAGGCGGCGGCGAGGCCAGAGAGGTCGAGCCTGAGGAAGCGGCGGACCGACGGCGCCGTCGAGGGCACCGCGGCCAGCACGACCGTGAGCGTGACCGGCTCCAGCGGCGCGGGCAAGGGGCCGGCGCTGCCGCTGCCGTTCGCGCCCCAACCGCCGCCGCCGCCGCCGACGCTCCCCGCGGACCGCGGCCTCGCGCCCCCGGCCGACGGCGGCGGCGGCGGCGTCCCCGGCCGCGTGCCCGCGCCCGCCCCCAGCGCGGCCTCGAGCGCCACCACGAGCGCGCCGTCCGCCCCACGCGCGACCGACGCCCCGCAGCAGGTGTTGGCGGCGGCGGCGGAGGTCGGGCCTGCGGGGCACAGGCGCGGCCGGGAGGGCGCCAGCGCGCGAAAGGGCGCGTGCAGCGTTGCGGCGTGCGAGGCGCGCACGACGCGGGGCAGCGCGGCCGCCGACGCGAAGGCGACGCGCAGCGCGACGCCCCCCGGGTCCTCGACCTCGCGGTCGCGCAGCTGGAGGACGCAGTAGCTGTCGGTCTGCTGGCGGACGGCGCGCGTGCGCCACTGGTGCTGCTGCTGCGGCTGCGGCTGCGGCGGGTGCTGGTGCTGCTGCTGTTGCGCGGGTGCCACTGACGCCGCCGCCGCCGACGTCGAGGCCGACGACGACGCCGGCGCCGACGACGCGAGCAGCATGGCCGCCGCGCCCTGCCCGCTGGCCGACACGACGGCGCGCGCGAGGTTGGCGCCGCCGCCGCTGCTCGCGGCGCTGGTCGGGCGCGTCATGGTGGTCTCTTTACCGTTGATGAGGGGAGGATCACACACAGGCTTTTGGCGTTCAGCTGTCGAACATTGTTTCGGATTTCAAAAAGTCCGCCATCTTTTTGGGCGAGGGCGCAATCGGGTCGGTCGCTTTGTGTGCGTTTCAGTGTGTATCGGGTGAAGATTGCGACTCGTGCGTCGCTTCTCTGAGTTTCAAGGAGCGGACTTGGAGACTCCCCCTCTTCCCACAGGCTCTTTTGTCCACCATCATCCTCCGCCCCCCATACGCTCGCAAACCAAAGGCGACATCTCCCCCGCCACCACGACACACAACACCTATGCTACCAATCGTGGCCCTTCGTGCATAGACCCGGATTGGTGCTTACCCCCTATCGCTCGTTGCCAGCGTTCCGGAGAGAGGCACACCAGCCGCCCCCTCTCAATGCGCCGAGCCCTCCTCGTGAGCCGCCTCCGCCTCTTCTGCCGGCTCGACCAGACCAACACATTCTCCTCCAACATGCAGGCCGCGACGGCGTCGCGCGCGGCCGTGGCCGCCCCTGCTGCCAATGGCGTCGCCGCGTTGCCGCCGCCGTCGTTCGCCGCCGCCGCCGCCGTCGCCCGTCGAAGCCGCGCCTTGTCGTCGTCGGGCGGCGGCGTCCGTCGGCCCTTGTCGTCGCTCGCGGCATCAGCGTCGGCGTCGGCGGCGGCGGCAGCGGCCCCGGAGCCCGCCACGGCGGCGCCCAAGAGGAGGCGCTCGACCAAGGCGACGTCGGAGGTGGAGGCGGAGGCCGTGGCACCGCCTCACGCCCGGCGCACGACGACAAAGAAAGCAGCGGCAGCGGCGGACGAGGAAGAGGCCGTTGCCGTGGCCGCCGCCTCGGCGCCTGATGCCGCCGCGCCCGCCGCGCCCGCTGCCGCCGCGCCTGCCGACAAGAAGAAGCGCGCCGCCCGCCGCACGGCCAGCAGCAGCAGCACCGGCGGCGAGGCCGAGCCGCAGGGGCGGCAAGCCTCGGCCTTTTACGGCCCCGCCGCCGTCGGCGCCGGCGCGGCGCCGCCCCCGGCCACGTTTGCCTCGCTGGGCCTCCACCCCTCCGTCTGCCTGGGGCTGGAGCGCGGCCCGCTCTCGCTCGCGCGCCCCTCGCGCGTCCAGGCGCTGTCCGTCCCCGCCCTGCTGGCGGGCGGCGACGTGGTGCTGGCGGCCGAGACGGGCAGCGGCAAGACGCTTGCCTACCTGGCGCCGCTGATGACGACGCTGCTGCGGCGGCGCGAGGCGCGGCGGGACGCGGCGGCAACGGCGGCGGCGGCGGCGGCGGCGGCGGCAACGACGCCGACGGCCACAGCAGCAGCAGCAGCAGCATCAGCGGCGGCGATCGCGACCCCGGCCGGCCGCCGCGGCCGCGCCGAGGAGGGAGACATGCTGCTGGTGCTGTGCCCCAACGGCGCGCTGTGCGACCAGGTCGTCCGCGCCGCGCACGCCGTCGCCGCCGTCGGCGTCGCCGCCCGGGGCGCCGGCGCCGCCGCCCCCGACGCCGACGGCGCTGGCGGCGCAACCCCTTTGCTGCGGGCGGCGGTCGTCTCGTCGGCGCGCCCGCCGCCGTTCGAGGCGCCCGACGTCGCCGTCGCCACCCCCTCGGGCCTCGCGTCGCTGCTGCGGGCGGCCGCGTCGGCGCCCGGCGGCCCGCCCTACGGCGCCCTGTGGACGGCCGCCGGCCTCGGGCGCGCGGTCGGCGCCGTGGTCGTCGACGAGGCAGACCTGCTGCTGGCCGGCGGGTACAGCCGCGACCTGGGCTTTTTGCTGGACGCGCTCAAGGTCGCCGAGCGGCGCGCGGCCGAGGCGCGCGCGGCGCGCGCCTTGGGCCTGCCGGGCGGAGGGCGCGAGCTGGCGGAGCGGCTGCCGGGCGGCGCGCGCGGGCGGGACGTCGTGCGCGCGGCGCTGTGGTCGTCGGGCGGGGACCTGGCCGGGTGGGTGCGCGAGATGGCGCGCATCGAGCGCGAGGGCGGGTGCGGGGACGAGGAGGACGGCGGGAGGAGGAGGGGGGGGGGCGGGAGCCGCCCCTCTGCCCTCTCGCCGGCCGTCGCCGCCAGCGCCGACGCCGCCGACGCCGCTCCGGCCTCCCCCCGCCCCTCGTCGTCCTCCCCTTGCGTCGTCTCGGCCGCCACCGAGGAGCTCCGCCGCCTCCTGCGCCTGCGCGACAACGACGTCGACCACCGCGCCGCCGCCGCGTTACCCCCTCCCCCCACCGCGCCCCGCCAGCACGTCTTTGTCGCCGCGACCATGCCGGCGCTCACCAAGGCGGACGCGGGCACCGAGCTCGAGCGCCGGTACCGCCGGGCGGCGTGGGTGCGCGGCGACCTGCTGCACCGGGCGCTGCCGGGCGTGTCGCACAGCTGGGTCGCGATCCCCGGCTCGTCCCGCGGTGACGGCGGCGGCGGCGGCGGGGAGGACGACGACCTGCCCACGCCCGAGTGGGAGCGGGCGCTCGCGCGCGCGGTGGTGGAGGACGACCCGGCGTGGGCGGCGGGCACGGCGCGCGTGCTGGTGTTTGTGCGCGACGCGGCGCGCGCAGAGGCGGCGGCCGCCGTCGTCCGCCGGGCGGCGGCGGCGGCGGCGGCGGCGGCGGCGCCTTCCGTCGGCCGGCCGTCGCACTCCTCGGCCCCCTTTGAGGTGCATTCGTACCACAAGGGCGCCCTGGCTGAGGCCCGCGCCGCGGCCATGGAGGCCATGCGCAGGCCCGCCCCAGTGGCCGCCGCCGCCGCGCCCCCGAAAAAGGCGGCCGGCAAGGCGTCGGCGGCGGCGTTTGCGGCGGGCGACGCAGCAAGGGCGCCTCCTCCCCCTCCTCTGAGCGTCGCCGTTGCTTGCACCGACGCGGCCGCGCGCGGCGTCGACCTCCCCCGCGTGACGCACGTCGTCCAGGCCGACTTTGCGGGCAACGCCTCGGACTTCCTGCACCGCGTCGGCCGCACGGCGCGCGCGGGCTTTGAGGGCGGGAGGGTCACGTCGATTTACCGGGGCGGCAGCGGCGGCGGCAGCGGCAGCGGCGAGGAGGCGGCGGCAGCCGAGGAGACGGGCGCCGAGGCGGTCTTGGCCGAGGCGCTGCGCGCGGCGATCGAGCGCGGCGACCCGATCGAGGGCGCCTTCAGCCGCAATCGCTCGTTCAGCCGCAAGGTCAAGCGGTACGGGACGTACGTGGCGCGCGGGGAGCGCGGGTAAGGGGGCGGACGAAAAGAGGGGGTCAAGACGAGAGAGCGCGAGAGCGCGAGAGCGTCGGAAGCAAGCGGGACGGGGGGCGGCGGTGGCCGCGGCGCGGCGCGCTCGCTCTCTCCTGGTTCGTTCGTTCGCTCTCGAAAGTCGAGCATGCGGTGGCGTCGTCGCGGAAGACAAGTAGAAGCATCAGAGGCAGTGGCGGTAACAAGCTTTCCTCCCTGATGGGTTGGTTTTTAGGTGCTGCGACGGTGGCGTTTTATGTCGTTCTCTTTCGTTCGTTATTTGACGTCGCAACGTCTATCAACAAGGGTCAAGGCAAAAGCAAAAACATTGCGCATCAATGTCACATCAAGGCAGCGCGCTCAGGTCGAGCTGCGGCCCCGACGAGGCAGCCTCAGCCCCGCCGGCGAAACCCTGCGCCCCAAGCCACGCGCGCACGCTGGACGCCGCCGCCGCGACGCCTCCCTCGTCGTCGCTCTCGACGTTCAGCACCAGCAGAGGGTCGTGCAGCGACGCGCGCAGTAGCAGCCAGCCGCGGGCCGGGGCGCCGGCGTCGGCGCCGCCGCCCCCGACGCGCACGCGCCAGCCCTCGAAGTTCTCCGGCTCGACGGACCAGTCGGCCGGAGGGGGGGCGGCGGCGGCGGCCGTCGCCGCCGCCGTCGGCGCCGCGCCCCCCTCCTCGGCCGCCGCCGGGGCGACCCACCCGTGGAAGGCTTTGAGCACGCGCGCGCCGAACGCCTTAAAGTCCTCGCCGCCCGCCGCCGCCTCCGGCACGCGGATCTTGAGGCGGAACTCGCCCGCCTCGCGCGCCTCGCGCAGGTCGGCCACGAGCGCCTCGAGGCCGCCGCCGCCCTTGCCGCCGCCGCCGCCCTCAATCCCGCCGCCGCCCCCGCCGCCGCCGCCCTCGATCCCGTTGCCGCGGCGCATCCGCACCGCCTCGATCAGCGCCTTAACGGCCAGGTGCGCCCCGTCGTCCAGGAAGTGGTTGTCCGCCAGCGCGCCGTGCCCCGACGTCTCCATCATGAGCGCGCAGTCCACCCCCGCGGCGTTGAGCGCGACGCCCTTTCCGATCACGTTGCGGTACCCTCTTTGGTAGCGGAGGTGCTTCCCCCCCCTCCGCGCGATAAACTCGGACAGGCCGTCGCTCGTGACCGAGTCCGTCACGATGGTGGTCCCGGGCCGCTCGCGCAGCGCCACCGCCGACATGAGCGCGATGAAGCGGTTGCTGTTGACCGCGCTGCCGGCGCCGTCGACGATGGCCGCGCGGTCGACGTCCGTGTCGAAGACGATGCCGAGGTTGGCGCCCGCGGCGGCGCAGGCGGCGACGGCGGCGGCCATGGCGCGCGGGTCCTCCGGGTTGGGCGGGTGGTTGGGAAAGCGGCCGTCCGGGTCGAGGAACTCGGAGCCCGTCGTGTCGGCCCCCAGCGGCGCGAGCACGCGCGCGGCGAAGAAGCCGCCGCTGCCGTTGCCGGCGTCGACGGCGATGCGCATTCCGGCGAGCGGCTGGGGGCCGGCGGCCGCGCCGCGCACGATGACGCGCCGCAGGTGGGCCGCGTACTGCTCGAGCAATGGGCGGCGGACGAGGGTCGCGGGCGAGGAGGGGGAGGAGGCGGAGGCGGAAGACAGAGGGTTGTCGGGCGCGAGGAGCGGCAGGAGCGCCATCGCCCGCTCGAGCACGGCGCCAAAGTCGGCCGCCGGGTCGCCGAGCGGCGCGCCGGCAAGCGCGTCGGCGGCCTCCTCCCCGGCCGCGCGCAGGAGCGCCCCGATCTGGGGCTTCTCGAGCCCGCCCTGGGGCATGGCGAAGAACTTGAAGCCGTTGTTGATCGACGGCATGTGCGAGGCGGTGATCATGACCGAGCCGAGCGGCCGCCCGGCGGCGCGCAAGAGGTCGGATGCGGGCGCCGACGCGGCGGCCTCGGCGGCGGCGTCCCCGTCGGACGAGGCGTCGCGCACGTCGGCGTCCGAAGGCAGGCGCAGGGCGTAGTACATGGCGGGCGTGGTCGCGAGGCCGCAGTCCTCGACGTCGGCGCCGCCGTCCATCAGCCCTGCCGCCATCGCCGCCTTGAGCAGCCCCGCGGAGAGGCGCGGGTCTGTGCCGACAGACACTCTGGGCCTCCGCCCGGCGGCGCCGCCCGGCGCGGACCCTGCGGCGCCGCCGAAGTCGCCCGCGGCCAGGGCGCGCGCGAAGGCGCGGCCCAGGTAGAAGGCGACGGCGGGCGTCAGGTTGACGGGCGGGCCGTCGGGCGCGAGCTGGAGGGCGACGCCGCGGACGTCGGATCCGTTTTGCAGGCGGCCAAAGGCGGCGCGGGCCTCGTCGGCGCTCATGGGCGGGAGGAGGCCGGTCGTGACGGCGGCGGGGGTTGGTGGGTGGTTGGCGGCGGCGGCGGCGGCGGGGGGGTTGCCGGCGGCGCCGGCGTCGTTGGCGAACGAGGCGGCGGCCGAGGGGCGGGGGGCGCTCTGCTGGGCGGCGGCGGCGGGCGAGGGGCCGGGGGCCGGCGAGGCGCGGGCGGCGTCGGCGGCGCCGGGGCGGCGGCGCGGGCGCAGGCGCAGGCGGCGGCAGCTCGGGGCGGCGGCAACGAGGGCGGCGGCGCGCGCGTGCGGCTGCGGCTGCGGCTGCGACTGCCGGCGGGGCAGCGATCCTTGGCCGGCAGCGCCGCAGCTCGCGACGGCGTGCGTGAGCATGTCGGCGGGCGGTTGTCTCCCTCTTTTTTCTGTGTGTTTCGGAGACAGGTGCTTTTCCGTTGCGGTTTCGCGGTGCGCGTGGTGGGCCGGGCGCGCTAGTGATTCTGTGGTCGAGCTGTATGGGATCTGATGATGATGAGGACGTGATTGTGCTGATCAATGGGTAGGTTGGACGAGCTGCCGCGAGCAGATAAAAATCAAGGGGCACGCCGCCGCCCTCTCGCCGGCGGCGCCGGAAGGGGCGCGCGCCCCCTCTCCTTTCCGTCGACGGGCCGATCGGCCAACCCCGATCTTGGCCGGCGGCGAAAGACAAGACGATTTCTCTCTGGCTTTTTGACATGCGCTTGCGCTGAGAGCGGCTACGGGGAAGGAGGCCGACACCCAAACAAAAAATACAAAAACAGGACAACCGACGAGAAAGAGAGAACAAAAGCGAGAGAGGCGGGGCGAGGCCTGGGCGGCGCTCGCGGGGCGGGGGGAAACAAAATGGGGGCTTTTGGTGTTGTCGTTGTTTTATAGGGGGCCGAGGTCGAAAGCTCGAACGGTTCTTTGTGTTTGGGGCTTGGGTCGGGACAAAATTGGCCGGGCAAAGAGCCGGGGGGATAGGGGGGAAGGGGGCATGGGGGGGGGGCGCGACGCCGCGCCCGAGGAAAAGAGGGAACGCGCGCGGCAAGGGGGGAAAATTGGGGGCGTGTGCCGCCGATCGCTCTCTCTCTCTCTCTGCGCGCGCGCGGCGGGCGCGCCGGGCCTTGAGGCCCCCCCGGATTCTCGCCCTGTGCTCGCGCCGCTCGCAGGAATGGGCGCGGCGGGGGGCAAAGGGCTCGGGAAAAGGGGTCAAAAATGCAAAGACGGGAGTTTTTGGGAATTTTTGGGAAGGAGGCGGGGACAAGGGGGGGCGGGGCCGCCGGCGCCGTCGGCGCTGTCGGTTTGTTTCGTGTGTGTGTTTTTGTGCGGGGGCAGAGCAGAGGAGAAAGCCCGGGACCAAAGGGGTTGCTGTGGGGTGTGTGCACGGTGGTTGGGGCTGGCCGCTCCTCTTTGTCCGAAGACGGCGCCCAACGGGGGCGACGCACAAAAACAGCGGGGAAAAACGCCGACGCGGGGAAAAAATGCCAAACGAGAAACAAGTGGCGGAGAGCGGCGCAAAACGCCGAAATAGTAAGCCGGAGGGGGGCTAGGAGGTTGAGGCCGACGACGGGGAGAGGGCCGCGGGGGAGGGGGAGGAATGCTGGTCGGTCGGAAGCAATTTTTTTGTTTTGTGTTGTTTTGCCGACAAATCAGAAAACCAAAGAGAGAGAAACGAATGGGGGGATGCGCGTGAAGAATTGTGGAAAAGAGGAGGGGGCGCTGGCGTTTGCCTCAGCGAGGGGGCGGCGCGCTGCAGGAGGGCAGGGCGGCAAAAGAGGAAGAGGCAGGAGGGAGGAGGGAGGCGGCGCGAGCGCGCGCGGCGGAGGGAGGGAAGAAGGCATAGCAGAGCGAGCGTCGGCGAGGGAAGAAAACCGGGGGGGGGGGGGGAGGGGGGGGGGGGGGGGGGGGGGGGGGGGGGGGGGGGGGGAG
>Ga0209491_10003213_pt1 | contig 27312 bp, 23 predicted proteins | sample BON02_FD_187213 | JGI IMG/M metagenome (GOLD analysis project Ga0209491, IMG submission 187213) | Freshwater microbial communities from Lake Bonney liftoff mats and glacier meltwater in Antarctica - BON-02 (SPAdes) (version 2) | ecosystem: Environmental > Aquatic > Freshwater > Ice > Glacier...
AGAATATGAACCGGCTGCATGTGTTATCCGGGTTTGCCAACATGATGATGGCGAAAAAATACCTGCTCACGTAGGACAGGTGCGTCCGCCTTTCGCCGAAATGGCGTCAGGCGGAACAAATTACCAATCAAAGAGCATAAAATCGTCTAATAATTCCAAAATTCGGAAATTTCTCCGCATATTTTATAAAGATTCAGGATTGTTCAGAGGTTCCCTAGGTTGATTCCTGGAATTCGATTGAGCATGTCGTTCACCGTTAACGGGGCATACTCTGCGAAGTAGGTACTTGGATAGGTGACAGTGGAGTTATCTTCTGTACTTTGCGCGATAGCCTGAGCAGAAAGAACTGAAAGGCATAGTAGGGAGATAGGAATTAGTACTTTTATAGACATTTTCGTTCACCGATTAGGTTTTTTTAATTGTAAGGTAGAAAAATTATTGAGCGACGGCATCTGCCGCGGCCCGCAGTTCCTCGCGTAAGTTAGCGGCTCTTTCAACTCCGAATCGAGACTCGAACTCGGCCTGCGCTTTTCGCCACATTTTGACTGCCATATCCAACTGCTTGTTGCCGTAAGTGGTAAGTGTAATTATCTTACTGCGACGATCTGTTTTCTCGCTTGAGACTAATATGTAGCCATCTCTTTCCAAAGGGCTAAGGCTGCGGGTGAGCGTAGTTCTGTCCATAGCCATTTCCTCTGCAAGCTCGGAAATTGTCAAAGGCTCCTTGCTGTTGATGATGGCGAGAATCGTGAACTGCTGTGCGTGAATTCCGCTACCCACAATCATGCGCTCGTAGAACTGCGACAGGTGCCGACTAGCGTGGCGGGCCGTAAAGGCGTAGCAGGGAATGTCGAGAGTGCTCACGATGAAATCTCCGGGCGATGAAATGCAGGCAGATGTAATTTGCGTGCATATGCACCTATTGTCAATGAGGTGTCACAAGAAATGACAGTCCGTAACGAGTTCGTGAAGAAATTGCATGCATGAGCTTGGGATTTGTTCCGGAAGCTTGTAAGAGATGCGCTATCGAAACGAGAATAGGATTGGTGATATATAAGACTGAAGAGACGCTGTAGTATTCAGCATCGAAGTACGCGCTGTACTCAATTTCTATTTGTTGACACTACGGTTTTCCTACTATGTCCGCTTACGAGTTCTCAAAAACTACGCCACTGAAACTTTCTCTGCATACACCGTTGCTCGATATTCTCGACTGCAAATACCCCATTCTTTGTGCGGGTATGGGTGGGGTGGCGCGCGCACCACTTGCCGCTGCGGTTAGTGAGGCTGGTGGTTTTGGCTGTATGGGAATGGTGCGTGAAAGCCCTCAATTAATTCGCGAGCAGATTGAACTGTTTCGTTCCCTCAGTAAAAGAACGTTTGCGGTTAATATCATTCCTGCAGCAACTGGGAAAGAGTTGCTCGAACAGCAAGTAGAGCTACTAATCGCGATGAAAGTCCCCGCAGTGTGCCTGTTCTGGGATGTTGTGCCGGAAGTTTTGCAGCGCTTCAAGGACGCAGGAATGACGGTAATCCATCAAATTGGCAATCTTGTCGAGGCGGAAAAAGCGCTGCAAGCCGGCGCAGATATCCTGATTGTGCAAGGCATAGATGCGGGCGGCCATGTTCGGGGCACGCAGAGTGTTTATACCTTACTGCCCGAAATTTGTGGCATTAGCCCAGTACCGGTAATCGCAGCAGGCGGCATCGCGACAGGTCAGGGTATCGCAGCAGCCATGATGTTGGGTGCACAAGGGGTTTGCTGTGGTTCAGCATTTCTCGCTACCTTCGAGTCGAACGCACACAGCTATCACAAGCAACGTCTATTAGACGCTAGCGCAGACGATACCCTATACACGCAAATGTTCCACAAAAATTGGCCTCTTAACGCGCCAGTAAGGGTGTTGCGCAACAGTGTGACTGAGTCCAGCACTGCGCAACAAATCAACAGCAGCGAGAACGTGCAAATTGGCGAACAAGATGGTCAGCCAGTGTTCTTGTACGCAACCGACTCGCCATTGCAAGGCGCTACCGGTGAGCTAGAAAGGATGGCGCTGTATGCCGGGCGGTCCTGCAGTGCTATCAATGATCTATGCAGCGCTGCAGATCGCGTACAACAGTTAGTAGATGAAACTATTCAGTCCATGCGTCGTTTAGGCGTGCAAGAATCTCTGGCTCCCGACGAGGATAATGTGCGTGAAGTTAGTTCTAGCCCCTGCATGGCTGAAGAGTTCAATGGTGACTATTCTGGCCACTATGATAATGAGGAGCTTTACCCTCTGTTGTTGGAACTCCTTGGCGGGCAACGTGCAGTTGCTAAAGTATGTGCGCTCTCATTAGGTCAAGCTGGCCGCGCATACCGGCACGATCTACTTCTTAGAATTCATCAAGGACAAAACAAAAGTTGTGAGGACTTATCGCAATGCATCGCTATCTTAGAAGAAGAGCGTCATGGTGAAATTGGTGACTACTTTGACAAGTGGATGGCTATTCGCGACTTCAACGCCCGCATGCAACTTCTTAAAGAAGACCAAAAATTGGTAGTGCGTAAGATTGGCGAGATACTGCCACGCGTGGGTAATTTAGAAATATTTGAGAAGCTAAAAATAGTGCGAGAGTTTCATGCGGCTAATATTGAGTTTCTCGACCTTATTCTGAATCAGACAGTTACAAAAAGTATCCCGAGAGAGTAAAACGAGAATAGTACGGACCAGAGTTTGAAACGGGCTGGAATGGTGATTACTAGCACCATCAACAATATCCCAATAGCGGGCAGCGCTATTGAAGGCAAAACCGCATTGTCATACATCACGATGTTTACATAGGGGCCAACTAGGAAGTACAGCAACATGGATAGAGCAGAAAGTCGGCCCAGTTGCTGGCTCTCTCTCAACATGTCAACCGTGCCTTCCTCGGGCGCAGTTAAGGCCATCTCCGCAGCACCGTAGATACAGGAAGAGCCAAACACAAGGACTATAAAGTCCAAGAAGGTCCATTGCTCGATTGTGCGCAGCCCCCACCCCACCCACCACAGTTGCAAAATATAGAGCATGATGCTGCTGGTCCATATTGCAGAGGACCAATGAAAAATGACACGGCTATGGGCGCGGGTAATCATCGCGGCAGTGTGCAAAAGTCGCGTGATCGCAAGACCAAGAATAATTGATACGGCGATGAATATGTATTCGTGTTGAGTCATCTTTGTTTGTTTATCAGGGCTATTTGAGCCACTAGCGCAGTGACGATTTCATATCCTAGCGCTCCATAGCTGTAGGCGGTGACTGGATCAGGAGACGTCAGAATAGAAACTAGGCGTGCCAGCGCCAGGGCGCCAATGGCAAGAACGAGAAGCATAAGCCCTGAGCGGTAGAACTCCGGCCTAAATAAGGCTAGCCCACAGAACACACCAATTCCCGTTTGCAGCCCACCATACATCGCCCCGACTTCTGCAAATGCGTCACCGCTACGCATTTCCAGCCCCGCAAATCCTGCGGGTATTGCTGGAGATAGGAGGCTGACAAGACCATAGCCTATGAATGCGATTGTCGAGATCAGTAAAATTGTTTTGCCCAAGTGCATAATAATTTTCTTCTTTTATCTTAGCCATTTAGTGTGTCATGTAACTACAAACGGGGCCAGAGTAAAGATACAGTAGTTTGGTGAGTAGGGTATGTGGGCAATAGTAGGCATGAAAACACCCCTGCTTGTTGATAGCACAGCGGTTTGCTTCCCCCGCTAAACCTGCGTAGTCTCGAAGGCTAATAAGCCTTTTTTTGTCTGCATTGGCAGGCATGTTTCGCGCCGCTGTTCGGCGCGCTGTAAATCAATTCGGATTCAGACCTGTCTCCGCCATGCTGCGGCGACCACTATTATTTGAATCCTGCTCATGACTGTTTCAAGGAGGTCGTCTATGCCTATATCTCGCCTTAAAACCTCACGCTTATTTCGCCAGCAGTGCTATATCGGTGGCAAGTGGGTGGCCGCTGGTGATGGCAGTACTATAGAAGTCGATAATCCGGCCAATGGCGAGATTTTGGGGACGGTCCCAGTGCTTAGCAAAGCCGAGTTGCAGGACGCCATCAAGCAGGCCGATGGCGGATTCAAGGTATGGCGCAAGAAAACCGCTCAGCAACGCGCGGACCTTCTATTGCGGTGGAATGACTTAATACTGGAACACAAGGAAGACATCGCCATCCTGATGACGCTGGAGCAGGGCAAACCGCTGAGCGAATCGCGCGGTGAGGTTGATTACGCCGCCTCTTTTATTCGCTGGTTTGCCGAAGAAGCTCGCCGTGTCTACGGCGAGACCATTCCCGGCGCCAAGCCCGGGCAGCATATCGTGGTGACCAAGCAAGCTATTGGGGTCACGGCGGCGATCACTCCGTGGAATTTTCCCGCCGCGATGATTACCCGTAAGGCAGGTGCGGCTTTGGCTGCGGGTTGCTCGATGATCGTCAAGCCCGCCAGCGCGACCCCCTACACGGCGCTGGCATTGGCCGAACTGGCGGATGAGGCCGGTATTCCACCGGGTGTCTTCAACGTGGTGACTGGCAAGGCATCGCTCATTAGTGAGGTGCTTACCCAAAGCGCGACGGTGCGCAAACTCAGTTTCACGGGCTCGACCAGTGTTGGCAGCCAATTGATGGCGCAATGCGCCGAGCATATTCAGAAGGTCTCGCTGGAGTTGGGCGGTAATGCCCCGTTCTTGGTGTTCGATGACGCCGATGTGGAGCGTGCTGTTGAAGGCGCGATGATCTGCAAGTTCCGCAATACAGGTCAGACTTGTGTCTGTGCCAATCGGTTTCTGGTGCAGTCCGGCATTCACGACCGCTTTGTAGAGAAGTTGGCCGAGTCCATGGGCAAACTCACACTGGGTGATGGCTTCGCCGAAGGTGCCACTCAGGCTGCACTGATCAATCGCGCGGCAGTGAAGAAAGTGCAGGACCACTTCCAAGATGCCTTGAGTAAGGGCGCCAAGCACGTTGCCGGCGCTGTACCTAAGGGCGACAACGGTAATTTCGTCGAGCCAGTGTTAATCACCGGGGTGACCCGCGACATGAAATTGTGCGATGACGAGACCTTCGGCCCACTAGCCGCTGTGATTAAGTTTGAGACCGAAGAGGACGCTATCGAGATTGCCAACGACACGCCATTCGGTCTGGCTGCCTACTTCTATAGCACGAACGTCCACCGCGTATGGCGAGTAGCCGATGAACTGGAGGCGGGCATCATCGGCATCAACGAAGGCGCTGTCTCCAACGCTGCGGCGCCTTTCGGTGGGGTGAAGGAGTCCGGCTTGGGGCGCGAAGGCTCCAGGCACGGCATCGAGGAATATATGGAAATTAAATACCTTTGCATGGGAGCGGAATAAGCCGCTAGCCTACTCATTTTTGAGCACTTCCGGGCGCGATGCCCGCGTACTGAACAGGAGACAGACTATGAGTCATTTGTCACCACTGCTGAAACAATCCAGCAAGGTGTGCGTTGAACGCGGCGAAGGTAGCTGGTTGTTCGACGTCAATGGTAAGCGCTATCTAGACTTCACCTCAGGTATTGGCGTGACGAGCACCGGGCATTGCCATCCCAAAGTCGTAGAGGCTGCGCGGGAGCAAGTGGGCAAGATTATTCATGCGCAGTACACCACAGTTGTCCACCAGCCCATGCTGGAGCTGTCCGACCAATTGGCAGCGCGCATGCCCGGCCCCATTGATTCCGTTGCCTTTGCTAATTCGGGCTCTGAATCCGTGGAGGCTGCCTTGCGGTTGGTACGACATGCCACGAGGCGGGCCAATATCATCGTCTTTAATGGAGGCTTTCATGGTCGCACCATGGCCGCAGCCTCCCTAACTACCTCCAGCAACAAAATTCGCACTGGCTTTCATCCGATGATGGCGGGTGTGGTGGTGTCACCTTTCCCCCATGCCTACCGCTACGGCTGGACGGAGGAGGAGGCCACCGAGTTTGCCCTGCGTGAGCTTGACCACATCTTCAAGACGCAGTCTGCACCCAACGATACCGCCGCCATGCTCATTGAGCCGGTGCAAGGTGAGTTTGGCTACTACCCGGCCAACAAGGCCTTCATGCAGGGACTTGAGAAACGCTGCAAACAGCACGGCATTCTGCTTATCTGCGATGAAATTCAGGCGGGTTACGGGCGCACGGGTAAGTTCTGGAGCCATGAACACTTCGCCGTGCAACCCGACGTAATAATTACTGCCAAGGGGCTGGCTAGCGGTTTTCCGCTGTCGGCCATCGCCGCTTCCGAAGAGCTGATGAGCAAGGGCATGCCCGGCTCGCAGGGTGGTACATATGGCGCCAATGCCGTGTCTTGCGCGGCGGCGCTGGCAACACTCAAGGTGATAGAAGAGCAGAATCTGATCGCTAACGCGCAGCAACAAGGTGAGCGTCTATTAAGCCAACTGTGCGAGTTACAGAAGCGTTATAGCTGCATCGATGCCATCCGCGGCAAGGGCCTGATGCTGGGCATGGAGATTGCCGATGATTTCCGTACGCCACGCGCCGACTTGTCTGGCAAGCTCAGCGCCGCCGCCGAGGACCATGGCCTACTGCTGCTGCGCTGCGGCACTGACGGCCAGATTGTGCGCTGGCTCCCGCCACTAACGGTATCTGCAGACGAAATCGATGATGCCGTTGCACGCTTCGCGAAAGCGCTGCAGGAGGTTATTGAGTGACACGAATTGTGGTACTTATTGCGCCCGGCGAGTCACCTTTGCCGGGACTGGAGGGCTTGCCGGACGGCGTTGCACTGACCACCGTAAGCACCGCAGCTGAACTGCGTGAGCATTTACCGCAAGCCGATATTTTGCTGGTCACCGACTTCCGCACCGACTTGCTGGAAAGCTGTTGGCCGGCGCAGCACAGCATTAAGTGGGTGCACGCTACAAGTGCGGGCGTGGATGCGTTGTTGTTTCCTGCGTTAGTGAAGAGTGATCTGCGATTGACCAACGCGCGCGGCGTGTTTGATCTGGGTATTGCCGAATACGTGCTGGGCGTCGTGCTGCTGTTCGCCAAGGATACCCTTGGCAATCTGCGGCATCAGCGTTCCCATGAATGGCGTCACCGGGAAACCGAGCTGATCAGCCGCAAGAAGGCGTTGATCATCGGCGCTGGCTCCATTGGTGGTGAGGTCGCGCGCTTGCTAAGCGCCGTGGGCATGGAGGTCACCGGGGTGGCTCGCAGCGCTCGTGACGCACCTTACTTCAAGCAGGTAGTGGCCAGTGATGATCTCGAAGAATACCTGCCCAGTGCCGACTATGTGGTGCTTACTGCGCCGCTTACGCTCGCTACCGAAGGTCTAATAAACCGCGCGAGGCTGGTGCTGATGAAGCCTGAGTCGGTGTTGATCAATGTCGGACGTGGCGCTGTCGTGGTGACTGATGATCTGGCCGAGGCCCTGCGCCAACAGGTGATTGCTGGCGCCGCCCTGGATGTCCTTGAGCCCGAGCCATTGCCGGATAACCATCCCCTGTGGGATATACCCAATGTAGTGATATCGGCCCACATGTCAGGTGATTTTGTGGGCTGGCGCCGTGCGCTGGGCGAGCAGTTCCTAGCCAATCTCGAACTCTGGCTTGCAGATGAGAGCCTGTTCAATCAGGTTGATAAAGGGAAAAACTGACAAGCAGTACGCCAGGGTATTTAATTTTTCCAAGGTAGTTTCTACACCTAAGGAGGCGGACATGTCCCAGGACATTCTTAAGATGACAGCAATACAACTTCGAGAACATTTTGCTGACAAGCAGTTGTCTCCCGTTGAGGTCGCCGAGGCGATGCTGGATCAGATAGAGAGGGCAGATAAACTTACCAATGGCTTCTGTTTGGTTGATCGAGATACCACGCTGGGGTTAGCCCGCGCAGCGGAACAGCGCTATCAGCGCGGGGAGGCCAACGGCCTACTCGATGGCGTGCCGGTTGCGGTCAAGGATGTATTTCTGACGCCCATGTGGCCGACCATCAAGGGCTCGCATACCGTCGATCCGCAAAGCACCATGGGGAAGTCCGCCCCGTGTACTGCCGCCTTGGCGCGCCATGGCTATGTGCCCATCGGTAAGACCACCACGCCCGAACTGGGCTGGAAAGGGGTGACCGACAACCCAGTTACCGGGGTGACTAACAATCCATGGAATGTCGATACGACCTCCGGGGGTTCCAGCGGCGGCAGCGGTGTTGCGGTGGCGCTGGGTATGGCGCCACTTGCCTTGGGCACGGACGCTGGCGGTTCCATTCGTATCCCTGCGGCTTTCTGCGGTGTCGTTGGCCTGAAACCTTCGTTCGGAGAGGTGCCGCATTGGCCATCTAGCCCGTTTGGCGCTCTGGCCCATGCGGGTCCCATGACCTGGACGGTAGAAGACTGTGCGCTGATGATGAACGTGCTAAGCGAGGCAGATTTTCGCGATACCAATGCGGTGCCGCGCCGCAATATCGATTACTTGGCCAAACTCAAGGATGGGGTAAAGGGCCTAAAAATCGCCTTCAGCCCTAACTTGGGTTTCGTAGATGTCGACAAAGAAGTGGAGGCCTCGGTAGCCGAGGCTGCGAAGGTGCTTGAGTCGCTTGGCGCGGAAGTGGTGCGAGTTGATCCCGGTTTCAGCGATCCGTTGGCGGCCTTTGGGCATCTGTTTTACGGTGGCGCGGCCAACGCCATACGTGATCTGGGTGCGAAGAAACGCGCCTTGATGGACCCGGAGCTGATTAAGGTGGCCGAAAAGGCTTCGCGCCTGAGCATGCTGGATTATATGGGCGCCGTTAACGAGTCGATGGCACTGCGTGAGCGCATGGCCCGCTTCCACCAGAAGTACGATCTGCTGCTGACACCGACCCTGCCGATTACTGCCTTCAAGACTGGCCGCGAAGTGCCGGAGGATTGGCCCAGCACGCGCTGGCCATCGTGGACGCCCTTTACCTACCCCTTCAACATGACCGGTCAACCGGGTTTGTCGGTGCCCTGTGGTTTCGACAGTAAAGGCTTGCCTATAGGCCTGCAGCTGGTAGGCGCGCGTTTCAATGACGCTTTAGTGTTGCAGGCGGGCTATGCCTATCAGCAGGCTGCGCCTTTGACCGATCGCCGTCCAACTTTGTTTACCGCTTGATCGGAGGAAAGCCTCATGACACTTAGAACAAGTGATATAGATCTTTACGAATCCGAAGACCCGATCTGGAACCCGGCACTGCTGACTATCCCGATTCCCGGTATTCGCAAGATGGTCAATCTGGCCAACAATCTAGAGGATGTGATTCATCTGTCGATTGGCCAGCCCGACCTGCCGACACCCCGCAACGTGGTCGATGCCGCGGTTGAGGCCCTGCGGGCAGGGCAGACCGGTTACACCATGGATGCCGGTTTGCCGGAGTTACTCGAATCGCTGGCAAGCTATTATGGCAAGCGTTATCAACGCGAGCTGACAGCGGATAATATCCTAGTGACCACCGGTGCTACCGAGGCGCTCTACCTAGCCCTGACCGCCGTTGCCGCGCCTGGCCGGCACTTCATAGTGCCTGACCCTGCATTCATGCTGTACACACCTTTGATTCGTATGAACGGTGGCGAGGTGACTGAGATTCCGACCCGCGCGGAGAACAATCACCAGCTCGATCCGCAGGAAGTAATCGACGCCATTGAACCGCATACCCACGCCATTGTGCTCAACTCTCCCAGCAACCCAACCGGCACCCTATATCCGAAGGAGACGCTGGAGGCGATTCTGGAAGAGGCAGCCTATCGCGGCATACATGTGATCAGCGATGAGGTGTATGACCATTTGATCTATGACGGCAAGGAGTATCCCTCGGTGCTCTCGTGCTGCAGCGATCTAGATCATGTCATGGTGGTCAGTAGTTTCTCCAAGACCTACAGCATGGCGGGCATGCGGATCGGCTGGTTGATTGCCAGTCAGGCGGCGATCAAGAAGTTGCGGCGTTATCACATGTTCACCACCACTGTAGCGAACACTCCCTTTCAGTGGGCAGGGGTGGCGGCGCTGCGCGGGGGCAACGAGTTCACTGACCATATGCTGGCGGAATATACCCGGCGGCGCGACCGGCTGGTGGAGCTAGTCGAACAGACGCCATATCTTACCGGCTATAAACCGGAGGGTGCGTTTTACCTGTTTCCGTCATTGCCGGAAGGGGTCAATGGCACCAATGTGGCGCTGCGGCTGTTGAAAGAGACCGGGGTGTGTACCATTCCCGGCGAGACTTTCGGCAATAGCTGTAACAATGCTTTGCGTCTGAGTTACTCGACTTCGCTGGCGAATATTGAGGAGGCGTTCGAGCGCATTATTCCTTGGATGAAGAAGCAGGACTTTGGTTGAGGCCGAGCGTTTAAGTTTGATTAGGATCAAGAGGATCAAGGAGGGATCAAGGGGTCAGAGTCCTTGATCCAGCAGATCAAGGACTCTGACCCCTTGATCCCTCCTTGATCCCTATCCCTTGATCCAGCAAGGACTCTGACCCCTTGATCACGGTCAATCATTGCCTGCAGTGTGATTTGAGGAATGCAGCGATCTTGTTCAGTGAATCGACCGCCTGCGGCAACTTCAGATTAATCTGCCATACATGCCACATGTTCGGGTAGATCTCGAACTCGACTTCGACGCCTGCAGCTGCAGCGCGCTCTCTAATACGAATCGCATCGTCTTTCAGCACTTCATCCTCCCCGGCATGAATAAGCAGGGGCGGTAGGCCTTGCCAGTCGCCGCATAGTGGAGAGATCAGGGGGTTGCTAGGATCGTTTTTCCCCACATAGGACTCCCGGTAAAACTTGCGCGCTTTTGGCGGCAGGAGTGCGTCTTCGGTGGCATTGGCCGCGTCGCCGCGCACAGTGAGATCTCCGCTGGGGGAAAGACACGCGGCTGCAGACGGCATGGGGTCACCGCCATCGCGAAGTTTCATTAGTGTCGTCAATGTAAGATTGCCACCGGCCGAATCCCCGGCGATGACTATATTGTTAGCCGAGTACCCCTGTTGCAGCAGCCATCGATAGGTTGTAACACAATCATCAAGTGCGGCAGGAAACGGATGACGTGGCGCTACCCGATAATCCACCATCAGCGTTTGCAAGCCAGACTCGCGCGCCAGATAGGCGCCCATAAGGAGGTGGTTAGGTGTTTGCGGTATTACAAAACCCCCGCCATGCAAGTAGAGCAGCACACAGTCAGTCGACGCCCCATCTGGAATGAGCCAATCACAGGGGACTCCGTCGGCCGCTATTGACTGACGAGTGATATCTGCCGGCAGCCGCACTTTCTCCACACCTTTTTTGATCAACCAGTGCATGAGCCTGAGGGGCATATACACCTGCATGAATCTGATTATGGGCAAACGTGCCCGAATTTTTTGTTCTATTGCAGTGGTCATTGGTTTGGCGGCCTTGGTGAGTTACTAAAAGAGAGTTGCGTTCTTGCGCGAAGGGTTTATTGCTATAAGTCGACTTATTCCTAAACTACATTCCGCAAAAATCAGCGCGGTTCCAGCCTCAAGATGATTCTCTGAGGATCGAACTGGGAAAGCGTCACTGGGTCAGACTCTTTAACAGTCAACATTGGGTGCACTAGGTCACTACCTTCGAAGCGAACACGCACTGCAGGGTCTGAAAGAATATTCTGATACCACTGGCGATCTGCCGCTGGGTCGATAAACATCTTACCATCTAGCAACACAAAACCAATGTTCACCGAATAGGGATCAGCCGGTAGCGTTTCTAATTGAATCACTCCGCTCGAAGTTGGCAACTCAAGCAACGGCGCTTCTTCACCGGCCAGGCGTCCGCCTGCAAAATAAAGAATAGGCTCGGAGCACGCAACTAGTCCAAGCAGCGCAAGGCATAGCCATAGCGTTCTAAACTTAATTGGAGATATTTTCTGCATCAGGTGATTTCCACTCTTCAAAGGTAACTTAATCCTCAGCAATCGCCTGAATGACAGCGTTGATAAAGTCCGTTCTCAGCTCCCCATTGGGCGTCTGAATCATCATAACGGCTACGAGGTCGTTATAGGGGTCAACCCAGAAATACGTGCCGAATGCGCCGCCCCAGCTGAAGCTGCCTTCGCCTCTGCGTGTATTCGCAAGCACAGGGTCGAGCACAACTTCTACCGTTAAACCAAAGCCTAACCCTTCTGCGCGGTTAGCCGCGGGTCCGTATAGATCGCCGACGTGGTTGGAGGCCATTAGTTCGACCGTGCGTGTGCCTAGAATTCTTTCGCCATCGAGCTCGCCGCGGTTCAAGAGCATCTGTGCAAAACGCATATAGTCATGAGTGGTGGAGTAAAGACCGCCGCCTCCGGAGAACAGCGTCTTGCTATCCAGCCAGGCAGGAGTTGCATCTTGGCGCTCTAGTTTTCCATCGTCTGTGCGCTCATAAAGGGTAACTACGCGTGGCAGTTTATCGTCGGGCACTACAAAGCTCGTGTCGCCCATCTGCAGCGGCGCAAAAATGCGTTCTTGCAGGAACTGATCGAAAGTCATGCCGGAGGTGATCTCTACGATACGGCCCAATGTTTCAATTCCCGCCAAGAGGCTGTATTGCCATTTTGTGCCAGGCTGAAAGTCTAGCGGCACGGCGCCAAGCGTAGGGATATAGGTAGCCAAATTTGACGAGGTATCGCGCGGGGCCATCCGTGCTGTAGTGCGCGAGGCAATGCCGCTCGAGGCCAGTCCAGATGTGTGGGTTAGTAGATCGCGGACTGTAATTTCTCTACTAGCAGGCGTCTTGTATATGTCTGGGTCACGCGAGGATTCCGCATTCGGGTCGGTGAGCATGGCGACGGTCGTATTTGCAAACTCAGGAATAAACTTGGAGACGGGGTCTTCTAGTCTTAGCTTGCCCTCTTCTAGCATCATCAGAATGGCAACGCCGGTGACGGGTTTCGACATCGACGCCATGCGGAAAATGGCGTCTTCACCCATGTCTATTTGATTCTCTCTGTCCCTATAGCCTTGTGCAGAGAAATGCACTGTCTCGCCGTGTCGCGCGACCGCGGTGACGGCGCCGCTGATATATTGATTCTCCATATACTTAGTCATCACGTCGTCGATGCGAGTGAGCCGTTCCGATGAAAGACCAACAGACTCTGGGCTAGCGGTAGTCTGGGCAAAGCTCGTGGCGCCTAAAGTCATTCCAAAGGCAAATAGCGTGACTTTGAGCAGTTGCCTTAGTGCGGGCTGTTGTGACGAGCGGCTGATTGAAGGACTCGTTAGCATTATATGAACTCCGTTGCAGTTATATGTAGACATTACAACTATGTGTAATGAGTATCCAGCGCAATTGGGATCAATGGGTTCAGAGTCTTAACTAGGCTGAATCATTAATTCTGTAGGAGCCTGCCCTGCAGGCGAATACTTGTGATTAATGAATATCTGTGGCTTATTGTGGCAGTTCGCCTGCAAGGCAGGCTCGTACAATCAGAGCATTGATATAGAATAAAAGCGGTATCTGGCAAAGCTGGACATCGGCACCCTTAAGGGCTAGATTTTGAGCTCGCAGTGAGTTGATTCATACAAATCCTATTTTTAGGGTGCCTTCTATAATTAGAACAAGGAGAGCTTCGTGAACAATCGCCTCAAAACGCTTCTTTTTATTCCAATCCCCATATCCCTAATGTTCGCCGCGGCCGGATCCGCACAGGAACAGACCGAAGAATCCTACGCCACCTACATCATGGCCGAGGAATGGATGAAGGTGAATGAGCTCCCAGGTGTCGATCGCCAGATTGTCAGCCGCAACATCGGCAAACTCAATTTATCCGTTGGGATTATTCATCGCGGCGCTGTCGAGAAAGGCTCTGCTGTGGTGAATCCTAACCCGGAAAGGCCATGCGGGGTGACAAGCACCAATCGAGAGAGCGGCGCGCGTGGCATCATGCACTTCCATCAAACAGAAACTTATATAGTAGTGTTTGGCTCGGGAACGCTTGTTACCGGCGGGACGATTCTTAACGGCGAGGGTTCCGACCCAGTAGCGAACGTCACCACTGTTCTCAATGGCCCTTCGTGCAGTGGCATGATTGTAGGAGACTTTGTCACTAAACACGTCAAGGAAGGAGATGTCGTCATCATGCCAGCGGGCACCCCTCACGGTTGGCTAGAAGTACCAGTACATGTGGATTATATGAGTGTGCGCCCAGATCCAGATCGAGTTTTGTCTGATCATTACATCAACCCTGCGTTGGGGCCGGACTTTAAGATTCGTACGGAGCAGTAACACGATCAAGTACTCTGACCCCTTGATCGACCCCTTGATCGTGTTGATCCCGCAAATCTGACGTCGAGCCGAATTGCGCCGCCTATAGGATTGATGTAGTCTCAGAAGACAAAATAATAATAGCCTAAAATGGTAATTGACGATGCGATTTGCTAGCTGCTTGTACCTCTGCATTTTTTATAGCTGCGTTGCACGCACCTTTTTTTCGTCACTTCTTGCTAAAAAAATTTCCCCCTGTCTACATGCTGATTTTTCAGCAAATCCCTCTCTTCAGGACGCTTGGTCAGGCGCCGCTATAGACTCACTTTATTCAATCGCATACAGACAGATCAACACTAGTTTCGCTTTGGGGCGATCCCAGTCATGAAGAACTGCAGCGCAGCAGGACTGAAGGTACTTCGTGCCTCCCGATTGAGTCTGGCTTTGTTCTCGGCCACGGCGGTGTCTCAATTGCTGCTATTGCCTTCCGCATATTCGGCACCGGCAGAGGATTTCTCGGCGGTAGAGATGCAGCAGCTAGTGAATACTTACTGTCTGGCTTGCCACAATGATGTGTTGAGCACTTCCGGCCTTTCCCTGCAGCAGGTGGATTTCAATAATGCTGGCAAGCATGCTGAAGTTCTGGAAATGGTTGTCAAAAAGCTGCAAGCCCACATGATGCCGCCTGCAGGTATGCCCCGCCCGGAATTCGAAACCTATGAGGTGATGACTGATTGGTTAGAAACAGAGCTAGACCTAGCGTGGGCGGCCAATCCCAATCCTGGACGAATTAGCCCGATACAGCGGATGAATCGCTACGAATACAACAACGCAGTTAACGATTTGCTTGGGTTGGATGTGGATGTTACGGGCTTGCTGCCCGGAGACCCGACTGCCGATGGCAGCTTCGACAATATGGCCTCTGCATTGCCCTTCTCGACGGCGCATATGGAGCGTTACATGTCGGTCGCGCGGCAGTTGACTCGCTTGGCAGTCGGTATGCCACCGCTGAGTCCCAGCGTGAGCACATACGAGATCCCGCTCTACATGGCACAAGACTGGCGCCAAAGTGAGAATGTTCCCTTCGGAAGTCGTGGTGGGCTAGGTGTCTCGCACTATTTTCCCGTGGATGGCGAATATGTCATCAAGGTCAGCCTTGAGCGTAACTATCAGGACTATCTTAAGGGTATGGGGTGGCCGCAACAGCTGGAAATCCGTCTGGATGGCGTGTTATTGAAGCGCTTCACCATTGGCGGAGAGGCCCCAGGGACTCCAGCGCCATTGAGTTTCAGCGGTACTGGTGAACTGGGCAGCAGCGACTGGGAAACCTATATGCTCGTCACGGCGGAACAGGGCTTGGAAGTGCGGGTGCCAGTGACGGCTGGCCCTGGAGTGGTATCGGTGACTTATGTGCGGCAGCTGATAGAACCCGAGGGCATCCCGCAGCCGGCACAACAGGGTCGGCTCTACGCCAATGACGAGGCGTATATGAACTACCAGAAGGTGCACTCTATCGAGGTCGGTGGGCCATTCGGTGTGGTGAGCCCCGCCCGCAATACAGCCAGTCGCCAGCAAATATTCAGCTGTCACCCGGAGCAGGGCGGTCCCGAAGACGCTTGCGCGACATCCATACTCAGCGAGATGGCCCGTAAGGCCTATCGGCGCCCGGTGACGGCGGATGACTTGGCGTTGCTCACTGGTTTCTTCAATGACGGGCGCGAGCGTGGGAGTAGTTTTGACGCTGGAATTCAGTTCGCGATTGAATTCATGCTCAGTGATCCTGATTTCCTAGTGCGCTTTCATCAAGACCCACAAGAGCTTGGGCCACGCCAAACCTTTACGTTGAACGACAACGAAGTGGCCTCGCGCCTAGCCTTCTTTTTGTGGAGTAGCGGGCCGGATGAGACTCTACTCAATTTGGCGGACGCTGGGAGGCTGACGGATCCAGCAATCCTGCAGGCGCAGGTGCGACGCATGCTCGAAGATCCCCGTGGCGTTGAGACCTTGGTCGATGATTTCGCGGCGCAATGGCTGAATTTGCGGCGGCTGGATGAGGTGCAGATCAATACGGTGGTGTTCCCGGAATACGATCTTGCACTGATGGAAGCCTTCGAGCAGGAGACGCAACTATTTATCACGGAGACCCTGCGTACCGATGCGAGTGTGATGGACTTGCTGGGCGCGAGATATACCTATTTGAACGAGCGTCTGGCCACTCATTACCGTGTGCCCGGCGTCTATGGCAGCCGCTTCCGCAAGGTGGCACTACCTGATTCCAATCAGCGCGGTGGCTTACTGGCACACGGTGCGCTTCTGACCGTCACGTCCTATCCAGGGCGCACATCCCCAGTGCTGCGCGGCAAGTGGTTGTTGGACAATATACTCGGCACGCCGCCGCCACCACCGCCTGCGAATGTGCCAATCCTTCCAGACGCGGAGGACGGCCAGTTAGCCACCTCGATTAGAGAACGCTTAGCCCAGCATCGTATAGACCCTATTTGCTCATCGTGTCATAACGTGATCGATCCGTTAGGTTTCGCTTTGGAGAATTTCGACGTCATTGGCGCTTGGCGAGAGTACGATGAAGGAGGCAACCCAGTAGACCCTAATGGTACTTATCCTGGCGGAGTTAAGTTCGCGGGATTCCCGGATCTGCGCGAGTGGATGCTGGAGCGCCCCGAGCGCTTTGCCCACACCTTAACCGAGAAACTCATGACTTATGCGCTTGGTCGCCGAGTAGAGTATTACGATCAACCCGCAATCAGGCAGATCGTGCGCACGGCGGCAGAGCAAAACTATAGCTGGTCGTCACTGATTCTAGGCATTGTGCAAAGTCCGCCGTTCCTGATGAGCATCACAGCTGACTCTGCAGAGATTGCTGGTGGACCTTAGCAAGGAATAACAGATAGGTTCGCGGCTACGCGAAGTGTTTGACAATGGGTAAGCCCATGGAGAATAGCTCAATGAACAATAAGATACGTTCAGTTAACATCGTGACCGGCAAGTCTATCTCTCGGCGCGCCGTGCTGCGGGGCTTGGGTGCCACACTGGCATTGCCCTTGCTGGACGCCATGACACCTGCGTTTGCACAGGCCAAGTCTGTCATCGCCCCGGTGCACCGTTTTCAGACCTTCTACGTGCCAAACGGCATGGCGATGGAATACTGGACACCTCCTACGGTGGGCCGAAACTTTGAGCTGACTCCTATTCTTAAACCGCTAGCTCAATTCCGCGAGCAAATGCTAGTGCTGTCGGGGCTGAAGGCGAATTGGAATATTGCCCATGCCGGCGCCGGTGGATCATTCCTGACGGGAGTGACTAGAGGGGGCAAGAACGAAGTCGATATTCTAGCGGATGTATCCGTTGATCAAATGCTCGCCAGAGAGTTAGGCAAGCAGACCCAATTGTCGTCACTAGAATTGTCTATGGATGCGCCAGCCCATGCTGGAGCTTGCACCGTCAATCTTAGTTGTGTGTATACCCATACGCTGTCATGGCGAGGGGAGCGAGAGCCGCTACCGATGGAGCACAATCCGCGAGCAGTTTTCGAACGGCTTTTCGGCGACAGCGGCAGCACCGGGCAGGCAGCGCGGGAGGCGCGCTTTAGCGAGCAGACCAGCATCCTAGATGCCGTGCTGGGCAAACTCAATGGTTTGCAGAACAAGCTGGGTGCCCAGGACCGCCACCTAATCAATGGCTACACGGAATCGATACGCAGCATTGAGCAACGCATTCAAAAAGCCGAGGAGCAGAGCGATCTCGAATTACCCGAACTGCTGCAGCCAGCGGGCGTGCCGCCGGTGTTTGAGGATCATTTGGCGCTGATGCAAGATCTACAAGTGCTCGCACTGCAGACTGATCTCACCCGCGTGATTACCTTCATGATGAGTAAAGAGCAGAGTGCGCGGCCGTACCCACAGATTGGCGTACCCGACGCGCATCACCCTTTGTCTCACCACAACAACAATCCCGAGCTGATCGAAAGGATGTCGAGGATCAACAGCTACCATACGCAGCTGTGTGCCAATTACCTCAGCAAACTCGCCGCTACACCTGATGGAGAGGGTTCATTGCTAGACAATATGACGATTCTCTATGGCAGCGGCCTTTCCAACAGCACCAATCATTCCGGTGTCAATCTGCCAATCCTGTTGTTAGGGGGCGGGGCCGGCTGGCTGAAGGGTGGCCAACATTTGCGCTTCGATAATGAGCCGACTATGGCTGACCTATTGCTGACGCTCATGGACCAGTACCAGTTACCCTTGGATCGTATAGGCGGCAGTTCTGGTCGACTTGCTCTCCCCGGTGCGGCGTAGTTAAGGTGAACCCATGTTAAAGCGATGGCACTTGGCAATTCTCATCAGCACGGCGACCCTGTTCGCAGGGGAGGCGGCTGAGCGCGGTATGCCGGCATTGGTGGAGGCAGCTAAAGAGGGGGACTGGTCGCATCTGCGCCAGTTACTTAGCGATAGCGCACCCGTTAACGCGCTTTACGGGGACGGCAGCGGTGCATTGCATTGGGCGAGTTATCACGAAAACTTGGAAATTGTAGATCTATTGCTTAGTGCCGGTGCGAACGTTGATGCCACTACAGATTTAGGGGTTACGCCGCTGTGGTTGGCTGCTGAGAACGGCAATGCCGCACTTGTGGAGAAATTATTGGCTGCTGGCGCTAACGCCAACGTGGCTTTGCTAAGCGGAGAAACGGTACTCATGACTGCCGCTGCAGCGGGCAACGAGCAGGTCGTAAGCCAGTTGTTGGCGGCGGGGGCGCAGCCCAATCACAATGTCTCGCGTGGCCAAACTGCGTTGATGTGGGCGGCGGGTCGAGGTTATGCCGATGTTGTAGCGGCCCTCATCCACAATGGCGCCGATGTCCATGCCCGCACCGAGTCGCGTACTCAATTCGTAAAAACTGAAAAGCCCCAGGATAGCCCGCCAGACTATAAGGTCTGGGTGGAAGATGGTGGCAACACGCCGTTGCTGCTCGCGGCCCGATCAGGTGACTTGCGCTCCGTGCAATTGTTGCTTGAGGCCGGCAGCGATGTGAATGAGGTTTCTGCAATTGGCACCAGTCCAGCCATCATGGCGACCCACTCTGGCAATGCCGCCACATTGTCTGCGATTCTAGAGGCGGGCGCCGACTCGAACTCTGCCAGCAGTGGTCACACTGCGTTGCATGTGGCTGTCCTGCGTGGCAACAACGACGCCGTAAAAGCGCTCCTTGACCATGGCGCAAACGTTAACGCGAAAGTCGAGCACTCCTCCCCAACACGGCGCCAGTCGGAGGACTATCATTTCCACGAAACCTTTGTCGGGGCTACCCCGCTGTGGCTCGCTGCCCGGTTCCGCGAGCCAGATATTATGGCGACCTTGTTGGCCCATGGTGCGGATCCAATGGTAGTGAACAATGTTAGTTACCCCGACTTGACGCGCGATGGACAACCCACCGTGACGGCCGAGGGAGATATATCCGTATTGATGGCCGCATTGGGTATGGGTAACCGCCGCCTTGCCGTTAGTTGGGGCACAGAGGAGCGCCGGGCTGGCCGCATCGACAAAGACACCGAGGCACTGGTCTACAGCGCTGCTAAACTTGCCATTGAGGCAGGTGCAGCAATAGACCTGACTGACTCATCAAATCAAAGCGCTCTAAGCACGGCAAAGGCTCGGCGTTATGAATCCGTAGTGCACTTATTGCAAGAAGCTGGAGCAGCTGAAGTGCAGTAAAACGAAGGGGTGACAAGCGCCATCCCGGTAGTGATTGGTTTTTGATTGTCTGGCTAATAACAAGAATAACTTTAAAGGAGTACAAGATGAATATCCGTCATCTGCTTACCGCAGTGTTAACCATCCCGCTGCTTCATTCGGCTGCTGTGCTTGCTCAGACCCATGACGCCAGTATCGCGAATCATCAACCTCATTACTATGACGCTCAGGAATTTGGGGTTGACCCTAAGAGCGTGACGTTCCACAAGGATATTCAGCCGATCCTGCAGAAGAGCTGCCAGAATTGTCACCGCGCCGGCGGGGGCGGTCCCATGTCTCTCATTACTTACGATGAAGTAAAACCTTGGGCGCCAGTGATACGCTATCGCACCGCCATTAGAGATAGGCTTGGCGCCATGCCGCCCTTCTTCGCGGAGAAAGACATCGGCATCACACAATTCAAAAATGATTATTCGCTTTCTGACAAAGACCTCGCCCTAATTCAAGCATGGGTGGATAACGAGTCGGTGGAAGGCAATAGCGTAGACGCACCCCCTGCGCTGGTGTTCAACGAATCCAATGAGTGGACCATAGGCACCCCGGACTTGGTGCTGCGTTCTGCGGATATGACGCGTGCTGCAGTGGGCTCAGATTGGTGGGGCGATGTTGGCTTGATCCCCACTGGGCTTACCGAGGATCGTTACGTGGCGGCGATTCAGGTGCGCGAAGTGAATGATATTCCCGTAGATGCTGGCAACACGACGGTAGGTGGTCGCTATATTTTTCACCACCTGACCTACACAAGTGGCGCGTTGACGGAAGAGGGGACGGCTATTAAGCAAGATGATGTGGTCAGCTGGCCTATTCATGAAGTAGGGCGTAATCCAGATATTTTCCCGGAGAAGGCTGGTCGTATATTGCATGCAAATTCAGCCCTACATCTTGAGGCAGCTCACATGCATTCCAATGGTCGGGAAACCACGGCTTATTTGGAATTTGGGATCGTATTTTTCCCGCGCGACTATGAGCCGGAATATAGTCGACGTGGCCCAAGAACAGGCAATGGCATCGATATTGACATCGTGCCTAACAAAGCTAACCAAGAAGTCCATAATTATGTAGTGTTGCAAGAGCACACCAAGATTATTGCGTTCGAACCGCACCTGCATGCACCCGGCGTTAGAATGTGTATGGAAGCCATCTGGGGGTATAATCAATTCACGCTTAACTGTGTAGGCTATGACCACAACTGGGTGAAGCAATACGTGTACGAAGACGACTATGCGCCGTTGCTGCCCAAGGGCACCATTCTGCACACCATCGGCTATCTAGACACCACCTCTGCCAACCCCAATCTCGCTGATCCGCGCAATTGGGCCGGTGGAGGCCGACGCTCCGTGTCCAATATGTTTATTGATCTGGGCTATTCGGTATCGTTAACCGAAGAACAATTTCAGGCGGAGATGGCTACCCGTCGTGAGCGTCTGAAAGACAGAAATGATTATGATATTGCTTGCCCACTGTGCTGGGCGCCGGTCATCACACCCGCTGCTCAGGCGGTTGCACAGGAGGGGAATCTATAATGGTAGTCAGAAGTAATGTCAGTAAAATCTCGGCCTTATCCGCAGTGTTTATGCTCGTGACTAGTCTAATGATGACGTCGATGGCACAGGCACAAGTGGTGTTCATGCAGTTGAGAGATCAGAATGTCTCACCAGCCTTTGAGGGCTGGTGGGAAAATGAAGATGGCTCCTACAAACTGTTTTTCGGCTATATGAATGCAAACTGGGAGCAGGAGTTAGATATCCCGATTGGTCCGGACAATTATTTCGCAATTTCGGCGCCTAGTGTTCAAGATGATTTGAGCAAAGATTTCTATAATTTCGCTAGCGCCGATTACGGACAGCCGACGCATTTTTATCCGCGCCGCAATCCGTTTCTGTTCACAGTCGATGTGCCTGCTGATTTCGGCAAGCAAGACCTAGTGTGGACTTTGAAGACTCGGGGCCAAGTGCATCGCGCGTACGCTACTTTGAAATACGATTACATGATCGATCCTCAAGTTATTTCTACTGAAGTTGGCGGCGATTACGGCAGCCTAGCAGATTCATTGAGAACGAATATTTCGCCAGAACTCAGGGTGGAGGGAGAGACTCGTCGTACGGTACGCACCGGGCAAACCTTAGCACTGGCTGCTATTGCCAATGACCCAGATAATTTGCCGGAACGCAGAAGAACTCGTACGCCAACTTCGGTGGATCAACTGTATCGGCCTCCATCTTCAATCGTGGCCATTAGTGGCCCAGGCCTGCGTTTTTCTTGGTCAGTGTATCGAGGCCCAGCGCAACAAGTGAGCTTTATGCCGGCGCAGTTCAAAACATGGACGGATACCCGTGTCTATAGTAACTCGCCATGGTCTCCTCCTTTCGAGATACCAGAGGTGCCAGCGGATAATCGCTGGGCAACCGATGTGACTTTCAATGAGCCAGGAGAATATGTCTTGCGTGGCATCGCCAGTGACGGATCAATGTTCACTTATGAGAACATTTACATCACGGTAGTCGACTAGAGACATGATCGCAGTTGCCACAGTAGGCAAACATGTGGCAACTGCTCCGGTTAAGGTTACGCTTGTTGCACCCTCCTTAAATTAGAATGCAGAAACAACAATGCTAAGACTACGATCACTCTGCTTACAATTACTCCGCGTTATTTTTTTCTTCTGCGCGCCCGTCGTGGTAGTTGCGCAGAACGCTAACCCCTATATTGGCGATGCAGGCGCTATCAGAGTGGGAGGGGCGTTATATGGTGCGCGTTGTGCTACCTGTCACGGCGCCGATGCGAAAGGGATTGTAGCGCCAGACCTCACCTTATTATGGGCAACGGACGTTGAAGATCAGCGCGTATTCCAGACCGTAAGAGAGGGTGTGCCGGGCAGCATCATGCCGTCCAGTGAGGCCCCCGATAATGAACTCTGGTCTATAGTGTCCTACTTACGCAGTATCAGTACCGTCGCATTGGAGATTGATCCAAATGCCGATATCCAGCGCGGCGAGGCACTCTTCAATTCGACATGTTCTACTTGTCACCGAGTCAACGGGCAAGGGGAAAGTATGGGTCCTGATCTATCTCGTGTTGCGCGTATTCGTTCTAAGGATTTGCTAGCCAGCGCCATACGAGATCCAAGCGCGTTAATCTCGTCGCGTTACAAACCCATCACCTTGGTCCTAAATGACGGCTCTAGAGTTCGCGGCACATTAAAAAGCGAAGACGCCTTTTCGATTCAGATCATGAACAGTGAGCAACAGCTGCGCGGTTACCGGATATCGCAGTTACAGGAAATTATTCGAGAAACAGATTCGTTAATGCCTGTGTTTGCAATCAAAGATCTGAGTGAAGATGATTTGAATAATATATTGGGTTATCTAGCGAATATCGCTAGGGATACTGCCAACTAAAGGGACGAGGTTATCTATGTCAGCTGGTTTTTTAAAATCCCTTTCGGTCGTATTAGCGCTTTGTATTCTCTATCCCTGCATCGCAACCGCACAGAATGCCAACAGCGGTGTCAGTTATCAGGACATCTTAGCTGGCTTGACCAAGCCTGATCAGTGGCCGACTTTCTCGGGTGATTACACCGGGCAGCGCCATAGCCCCCTCAAGCAAATCACCCCCGAGAATGTCCAGAATCTCGTTCCAACGTGGACCTTTCAGACGGGTACCACCACTCGTGGCCGCGGTTTTGAAACGACCCCCATGCTGGTAGACGGCGTCCTTTATGTCACCGGCTCCAATAATTATGCGTGGGCCATTGACGCCCAGTCCGGGCGGCAGTTCTGGGAGTACCGACGCGACTTACCGGACAATCTTACCTATGGGGCCACGGTGCCAGTCAATCGTGGTTTCGGCATGCTCGGTGAGAGCCTGTTCATGGTGACTCTCGATGCCCATTTGCTGTCGTTGGATAGGCGCACGGGAGAAGTGTTGTGGGATATCGAGTTGGCCGACTATCGTATCGGTTATTCGGCAACGCTGGCGCCGCTGGTCATTGATGGCAAGGTGATTGTCGGAATATCGGGCGGGGAGTATGCGACCCGAGGGTTCATCGATGCCTATAACCCTGCCACGGGCGAGCGGATCTGGCGTTTCAATACGGTACCAAACCTGGGTGAGCCCGGCAGTGAAACCTGGCCCAACGATCCGGAGGTTTTGGCCCGTGGCGGCGGCGGTACTTGGATGACCGGCAGCTACGATCCGGAGTTGGATTTGCTGTACTGGGGCACAGGCAATCCGAACCCGGATTATTACGGCGACGAGCGGCCTGGCGACAATCTCTATACAAACTCTATCGTGGCATTGAATGCTCAGACCGGCACGCTGCGTTGGCACTATCAGTTTACGCCACATGACCTCAACGACTGGGACTCCAATCATGTGCCAGTGCTCGCCGACATCGACTGGCAAGGTTCGCCGCGCAAAGTCGTGATGGTGGGGAATCGCAATGGTTTCTTCTATGTGCTCGATAGAGTGAGTGGCGAGTTGCTGCTAGGCAAGCCCTTTACCGGCACGAGCTGGGCCCGTGAGATTGGCAGCGACGGCCGCCCGATAGTGCTTAACGACGGCAGCAAAGGCTGTGTACCAGACCCTTGGGGCGGCACGAATTTTTTCCCACCCTCGTTCGACCCGAAACTGGAGTGGTTCTTTCTAAATGTGCGGGAGACCTGCGCTACTTATGTTCCACAAGCACCAGAGCTGATTCCCGGCCAAGCCTCGTTTGGCGGGATAGTCTCCGTCGATCGCAGCAACGAGTACGGCGCGTTACGTGCTCTAGATGTAAGAACCGGGGATTTGCAGTGGGAGTTTCGTTACCCGTCCGCGACGTTTGGTGGGGTCATGAGCACTGCATCAGGTGTAGTGTTCGCCGGTGACCATGAGGGTAATTTCATGGCGTTCAGGGCTGCCACGGGTGAGAATCTATGGCATTACCAGACTGGTTCTAGAATATGGGGAGCGGCAGCGATGACCTATATGCTCGACGGCAGACAGTATGTCTTGATCGCCTCAGGCACTACCTTGACGGCCTTTGCGCTGCATACCGGTTCCCAGCGCTGAGTAACCTCAACGAATGATCATGGGGCGGCCAGCCGCAGGGGGAGCCTGTAGGGATTCTCTGGATTGGTAACGCTCCGATTGTTCCATCTCTGACATGGCCGGCCCACCCTGATTGAAGATGCCGCCGCGAAGCGCAAAGATGGTATAGCGCATTTGATCTTCCAAATGGTTTTCCTTGTCGACGAACTCTGCCGTGATGGCATCGATACTCGCCATTCTGTCAGGCGCGTCGGGATGAGCCAGAATGTCGCCAATGACAATTTTCAGCATAGCGATGTTGTCCACTATCATCGCCGCTTCTGGATGCCGTGCGAACACAGTGGGGGCGATGGCCGGCATGGTCGGGATGTCGGTAGGCAAGTTCACGAAACTGCCATGGGCACGCTGAATCTTATCAGCGAAGCGCGCCTGCAGGTGCGCCAACGCCTGCTGGCGTGCCTGCGCATCTGCATCGGTGAGTAAGAGGGTTTCCAGCGTCGCTAAGTACAGCCATTGGGAAGACCATAACAAACCGCTGAACTGCGGGAAGCCCACACGAAATGCATAAGCAAAGGGATGTTTCGACAGCAGGTCGGCCGATTTGGGGTGCCAAGCGACAGAGTGTTCATCATCGTTTAGGTAATCTAAGACGGCCTTGCCGATCTCTGCATTTTTGTCTTCGAAGTCCTTGCTTGAATAGATTGCCAACAAGCGCTCGCTGAACTGTCGCCCTCTTTCCAGTACTGCAACTGTCAACTCGGGAAGAATGCCACTGTCCCGCAGTGCCGCAGCGCTTGTCTCCGGCGCTTGCTCGCGATATAGCGTGGCTACCAATCCTGGTGTCGCTCTGCTCTCAAATACCCGGTAAGGGCCGAGCATTGCCAAGTGATTGCCAGGCGTATGGTAGTGGGACGCCGGTGCTTGGGCTAATTCGATTAAGGATTCGCGCAGTAAGCCTTTGCCCGCAATTGAATCGGGAGAGGCATTGGTATGCAGCACTTCCTCAAAGATCACACTCTGCACGAATTCGAACGCGTTGAAGTAGTGGGTAATTTCTGCAAGATCGCTTGGGGGCGCAACATCCAGTGTCTGGGCATTCAAGGATGCCGAGAGTACGCCGAAGGCACACAGATGGACCCGCAGGATTTGTAAGAGTGTCTGCTTAGTAGTGACAAGCCCCACAGTACTTATCTCTTTAGAATTGTTATTGGCAGTCGCCACAAGATTACGGAAGTCGATTCGCGAATGCCAGCCGTCTTACGCATAATGGTAGCTGCAGCGTGCAGCCTTTTCCGCCAACTCGGGCTTAGTTCGCATTGGCGGAGAGGAAGGCGATAAGCAAACCCTCAATGGTTTCTCCGATACTAGGGACAAGCAGCAAGGTAAGCACCATAAGCAATGACCCGGCGGCGCAAAGTATAAGATAATTTCGTAGTGTCATGATTGCTTTCCTAATCAGCGTGGGGCGAGTTCAAATATCCAGCTATTGCCGTCTTCGATGTCTGCTCTGGCGGTGGCGATGGCTGCAGCGGAAACGGGTGTGGGCACGCCACTGTATTTAGCAAGCAACTTGGCAGATACGCCGTTGAGCACATCCCCCTCCTTAATCCGCACGAGTTGCCTGGGGTAGCGCACATTGTTTACGCGCAGTACGCCCTCGTCGTTACCTGCGTCTGCCGAGAAAGCCCATTCTTTCCAGATTTTACCAAGGAAGGATTTCATGTAACCAGAGACAACGTAGATCTTGCCCTCGCTCTCCAAGATGAAAATGCGGCGCGTGGATATTGGGTCGTTAAGCTGTAGCTCGATGGTAAAGATATTATCAGTAAAGCTCCAGTCTGGCTCAGGCCCCGTATGTAATGTTCCTGTCAGCATCTCGCCACCGGGGAAAACTACTGTTGCACCGTCAGTGCCGCTGCGTTGAATGCGTAGTGTACCGATCGCTACTACGCTTATCAGCACAACGAAACCGAACACCTGTAGTGCAATTTTGAGAATTTTCACCCGCGAGCCTCCGAAGAATAAATCTGCAGACCATCATAGGGTATTTGTGGTCACACGTCTTTTGTTTCAGTATGCAAGGCGTTTCCTCCTGCAGCACCTGCGTTCGAGGTTGCTATGCTATCGATCAAGATCTCATGCAAAACAGGGTGCTAGACTTTGTTGGAGTAAACGCAGTTGAGCAAGACCCGAATTTCAGCTACCAGTGCGACACCCCGTTATTATGCAACTAAACGCATAGCATCGTAAACTTCATTAGGTGTTTTGTAGTCGAGTAACTTTCTAGGTCTGTTGTTTAGTTTATTTTGAATCAC
>Ga0209491_10003218_pt1 | contig 27294 bp, 25 predicted proteins | sample BON02_FD_187213 | JGI IMG/M metagenome (GOLD analysis project Ga0209491, IMG submission 187213) | Freshwater microbial communities from Lake Bonney liftoff mats and glacier meltwater in Antarctica - BON-02 (SPAdes) (version 2) | ecosystem: Environmental > Aquatic > Freshwater > Ice > Glacier...
GTACCAGACCAGACCAGACCAGACCAGACCCTTCAGGACCAGACCAGTCATGCCGCCCTTTCATACCGCTCGACGCCGCGCAGCACCACGGGCAGCATCAGGCCGACGGCCACGAGGAGGCTGCCACTGACGAAGATCGCCGAGCGCACACCGAACTGGTTGGCGAGCAGGCCCCCGGCGAGAGCACCGAATGGCATACCGACATAGACGAGGAAGCGGTAGCTGGCGCCCACCCGACCCAGCATCTCGTCGGGGATCAGGCGTTGCCGCAGCGCCAGGGTCAACACGTTCCAGATCATGATCGTGCCGAGTGACACCGCCGACAGCAGCCCGACCACGATCGCGGACGTCGTCACCGCCATCAACCAGGTGGACGCACCCGACACGACCACCGCGATGGGCAGCGTGCGCCGCAGCGGGAACCGCCTGAAACGGGGAGCGATCAGCGAGCCGGCGATGCCGCCGAGCGCTCCCGGGACCAGCAGCACGCCGTAGCCGAAATCGGACAGCCCGAGCGTGTCGGTCGCGAAGATGACGAACACCGCATTGCTGATGAACGATGCAGTGCCGAGGGCCGTCGAGATGATCGCCAACGTGCGCAGCAGGCGTTGGTTCCACAGCCAGCGGATACCTACGGCGAGGCTGGCCCGCATCGACGGCCGATCGCCCGCGATCGCTGGCTTGGCCGGCGCTGCCCGATAACTGCCGCTCATGAACCCCATCACGAGCGCCGCGAGCGCAAAGGTGACAGCGTCGACCCCGAACGGCACGGCGATGGCCAAGCCGAACAGCAACCCACCGAGGGGTGGCCCGACGAGGTCGTTCATCGCCAACTCGGTCGAGCCGAGCCGTCCGATGGCCCGTTCGAGATCCGCTTCGGCGACGGTTGCGGGCACCATTGCCATGCTGGAGCTGTCGACCACCGCCTCGGCCGACGCGAGCAGTGCCGCCACCGCGTAGATCACCGCGATCGACGCCTGATCGATCACGATTGCGCCGACCAGCACCGACATCACGACGAATCGCGCCATGTCGAGACGCATCCGCAGCAGCCGCCGATCGAACCGGTCGGCCCACGCCCCACCCGGCAGGATGAAGAACAGCCATGGCAAGCGCTGCGCCACGACCACACCGGCGATCAGGCGCGGGTCGTCGGTGACCGACGTCGCCAGCAACGGCAGCGCCACCAGGCGCAGGCCGTCGCCGAGGTTCGACAACGCGGTGGCCGCCCACAACAGCCGGAAGTTGCGCGGGAACGCCGGACCGGAGCGTCCGGCGCGACCAGCGCGCTCGGCTGGATTCTCGTTGACCGGTGCGGCACCCTCGTCAGCCGGGAGCGCATCACTGTCCTTCTGGCGCTGTTGCGGCACCACGATTCCGAGCGCTGCGAGTTCCCTGTCGAGTTCCTCGAGCGACGAGGCGCGACCCTCACCGCTGTCAGAACTCACACCGCTCACGGGGTGTAGACGCCGAAGACCTCGCGCAATGCATCACTGATCTCGCCGAGCGTGGCGTCGGCACGCAGCGCATCCTTCATGCTGTACAGCAGGTTGTCGCTGCCCTCCGCAGCGGCCTTCACCGCAGCCAACGTCGACTCGACCGCCGCGGTGTCACGGTTGGCCTTGTAGCGCGTGAGTCGGGCGACCTGGTTGCCTTCGAGGTCGGGATCGACCGGGATCACCTTCGGCGGTGGCTCGTTGTCCATCGTGAACTTGTTGACACCGACGATCACGCGCTCGTCGTCGTCGATCGACTTCGTGTACTCGTAGGCGGCCTGATCGATCTCGTCCATCTGGAAACCGTTCTCGATCGCGGTGACTGCGCCACCCATCTCGTCGATGCGCGCGATGTACTCCCACGCCAGGCGCTCGATCTCGTCGGTGAGCGCCTCGACGAAGTACGAACCCGCCAGCGGGTCGGGCGTGTCGGCGACACCTGACTCGTAGCCGATCACCTGCTGGGTGCGCAGCGCCATGCGCGCCGCTTCCTCGGTCGGCAGGCTGAGCGCCTCGTCGTAGCCGTTGGTGTGCAAGCTCTGCGTGCCACCGAGCACCGACGCCATCGCCTGCAGCGTGACACGCATGATGTTGTTCATCGGCTGCTGGGCGGTGAGCGTGGAACCGCCGGTCTGGGTGTGGAAGCGCAGCATCGTCGATTTCGGATCCTTCGCGTCGAAGCGCTCGGTCATGATCGTGTGCCACATACGCCGGCTGGCGCGGAACTTGGCAACCTCTTCGAAGAAGTTGTTGTGACCGTTCCAGAAGAAGCTCAGGCGTGGCGCGAAGTCGTCGACGTCGAGGCCGGCATCGATGGCCGCTTGCACGTACGCGATGGCATTGGCGAGCGTGAACGCGATCTCCTGCACGGCCGTCGAGCCGGCTTCGCGGATGTGGTAGCCGGAGATCGAGATCGTGTTCCAGTTCGGGATGTGCTTGCTGCAGTAGGCGAAGATGTCGGTGATGATCCGCATCGACGGGCGCGGGGGGAAAATATAGGTGCCGCGGGCGATGTACTCCTTGAGCAGGTCGTTCTGGATGGTGCCGCCGATCTGGTCGGCCGACACACCGTTCTCCTCGGCGACGAGTTCGTACATCAACAGCAAGATCGCCGCCGTCGAGTTGATCGTCATCGACGTGGTGACCTGATCGAGCGGGAGGCCGGCGAGCAACAACCGCATGTCCTCCATCGAGTCGATCGCCACGCCGACCTTGCCCACCTCGCCCTCGGCGCGTGATGCGTCGGAGTCGTAGCCCATCTGCGTCGGCAGGTCGAACGCACACGACAGCCCGGTCTGGCCGGCGTTCAGCAGGAACTTGAAGCGCTCGTTGGTGGCCTCCGCGTTGCCGAAGCCCGAGTACTGGCGCATCGTCCAGAGCCGGCCGGTGTACATCGAGCCGTACACGCCGCGGGTGTACGGCGGCGCGCCGGGGGCCCCGAGCTGTTCGCTGGGGTCCCAGCCCTCGAGGTCGGTGGCGTCGTAGAGCCGCTTGATCGGGATGCCCGAGTCGGTCTGTGGCAGGTCGTTTGCTTCAGCCATGGTGCCGATCGTATTCCAGGCCCACGGCCACCGCCTGATCCCGCCTGGTACGGTCAGTCGGTAATGGGGATGATCAAGCGAATGTTGCAGCGTTTTGCCGCCTGGTGGGGCAATGGGGGCTCGGGCAGCGGACCCAGTTCCAGCGGCTACAACGAGGCCCGATTCCGCAGCGACATCGCCAAGGGCCACAACGACATCGGCCCGACCGGATAGCAGCGATCGCCGATCTGCAACCCTTCGACGCCCGGCTGCGTGTGTGATGGTGTGGCGGCAGAAGCACCCGTGAGTGACCAGGACACCCACCGTGGTCCCGACTTCGACGAGTTCGTCGCGGCGGAGTTCACGAACATCCTCGCCCTGGCACTCGCGGTCCTGCACGATCGCGACGACGCCGTCGACGTCGCCCAGGAAACGATGGCGCGCACCTTCGCCCGCTGGGACGTCGTCGCCACGCTCGACCGTCCAGGAGCGTGGACTCGGCGAGTGGCGCTGAACCTGGCGACCGACACCCTGCGACGACGGACTCGACGTCAGCGTCTGCATCTCCGGCTGCGGTCCCAGCCACCACCGATCGCGGACGAGCAGGACACCGTCGAATGGGACCGCACGTTCTGGGCCAAAGTCGCCGCGCTCCCGAAGCGCGAGCGGGATGTCGTGGTGCTGCACTACGTGGACGACCTGACGATCGCCGACATCGCGTCGATCGTCGATTCGCCCGAAGGAACGGTCAAGTCCGATCTGTCACGCGCCCGCGGGCGCCTGCGTAACGCCATGCAGCGGAACGACCATGACGTCCAGGACGAGGAGTGATCCATGAGTGACTTCGACGACCAGGCCCGAGCCGCCGGTGAGCGCGTACGACGCGACGCCGAGCGCATCGCAGGCACCATCGAGCCGTTCGCGTCACCATCCGATTCCGGGCCCGGCCGATCGTCGCATTGGCTGCTCGCCGCCGCAGCCGTCGTGGTCGTGGTCGCCGGTATCGGCGGCCTCCTCTTGGCCGCCAACCGCGACGCCGGTGTCGACACCGTCTCGCCCCCGCCGGACTCACGCCCGGCGACCACCATGATCGCGGAGCCCCCGACGACGACGGAACCCACTCCCACCACCGCCACCGTCCCGACCACCGCCGAACCGCCGACGGTGGCGTCGATCAGACGACCGATCGTCGACCCGGCGGTGTGCACCCCGATCTCGGCGACGTCCGGCGGGCGGTCGGGCCTCCCGCGAGATCCCGGATCGAGCCGGCCGGTCACACTGTTCACCCGAGGGAGCGACTCCCCGGTGCCGATCCAGATCATCGCGGCGCCGGTCGACGGTCAGGCGAAACCCTTCGCCGTCGTGCTGCGGTACGTCGGTCGCCAACGCCAGTTCGTCTCGCCGGAGAACACCGAATCGATCAACGGCATCGACATCTTCGTCGGCACGTACGACAACGGCAACGGCGAGGCCGAGTGGACACTGCCCGACGGCAGCATGGGGTATCTGCGCTCCAGGGGTCTCGACCGAGAGCAACTCGTCTCCATCCTCACCCAGCTCACCCCGCGGCCCGCCGATGCGCTGATCCCCGGGTTCGACTTCGGCGCCGACGGACCCGATGGGCTGGAACTCGTGGCCGAGCAACTGAACACCGAGCCTCGAGACGCATCGTTTGCCGGCTCCCAGTGCCGAGTCGAGTCGACCGGCTACGTCTACCGAATCGTCGCGACGACGGGCAACCCCGTGTTCACCTTCGCGATGGTCATCGATCGACCACCGCCCGTCGATGTTGCGGTCGTCGGCGACGCTGTGATCGTGATCAACGGGATCGCCGACGCAGCGGCCCCGCGTGCGAGCGATGTCCTCGACGCCGACGAGGAGCCGTGGCGCCAACTCCTCATCAGTTCGGAGGCGGGACCGGAGCCGGAGCTCGCGCAACTGATCGGCGGCGACAACGAGGTCGTCGTCGACTTCGTCCCGATCGACGACACCTCGACACTGGTGAGTTCGCTGACGCTGCGCGTCGATGTCACCGACGGCGTCGCGTTCCTCGAGGTGTACACGAACGATGCCCTGGTCGCCGGAGCTGCCGAGTACTGGAAGACCGAGATCGACGGCCGGATGCGGAGCCGGAGTTCGGCGACACCAGGGGAAGGCCGCCGCGGCGCCTTCGGGTCGAGGCTCGGCGACTCACCGAGCTTCGAACAACTGACCGAGGAGTTCACGGTGCGGATCTCGACCACCGACGGCGACGACCAGACCATCCAGACCACGGGCACCATCCGATTGGTCCCCATCCTGGCGGCCGACTGATAGCGAACGGACCACCTGGTACGGTCGACGTCAACCCCGAGGAGGCCCATATGTCCTGGATCCGACGCAAGATCAGGCGACTGAGGAACCTATCGTCCGGCGCCGACTACGCCGGAGGACACCAGGGCGGCTCCGGTGCCACGTCCGAGCAGCACAACCGGGCGAGCTTCGAAGCCCAGGCGAATCGGCCCGATCGCAGCGGTGGTGGGTTCGGCTGACGGACCTCACCGGGCCGCGGTCACTGCCACTTCCATCCGCCACTCCGGGCGAGCCAGCGCCGGCACGGTGACGAGCGTCGACGCTGAGCGATGGCCGTCGAGCGCAGTGTCTCTGGCCGCCATCACCGGGGCCAACTCCTCGCCGACCACGACGTAGGTGGTCACCGACACGATGTCGGATGGTGCCATGTCGGCGTCGCGCAGCATCGCGGCGATGTTCGACCACACCAGCGTGGCCTGGTCGGCCAGCGAGTCGGGCGTCGAGCCGTCGGCCGCGATCGGCACCACGCCGGACGTGTGCAGCCAGCGCGACGCCCCTTCGGTGAGCACGGCGTGGGCGTAGTTCGCGGCCGGAGCGGCGATGTCGGCGGGGCGGATCTCGGCCATCGTGCGAAGCCTATGGCACCTTGCATCGTACGGCCCGAGACAGCGGCGACCGGCGAGAGTACGGTGGGTTGATGGCCATCATCGACGACACCGCCACCAGCACGACCACGAGCGGAATCAGCCCCGGGATGATCGACGGGATCGAGCTGACCCCGAAGACCGTCGGGCTCGACGGCATCCCCACCTTCGACAACGTCGAGGACGAGCGCCACTATCGCAAGAGTCACCTCGCCGGAGCGCTGCGCATCTTCGGCAAGTTCGGTTTCGGTGAAGGCGTCGCCGGCCACATCACCGTGCGCGACCCCGAGTATCCCGACATGTTCTGGGTGAATCCGTTCGGCATGAGCTTTCGCCACATGCGCCAGAGCGACCTGATCCTCGTGAACCACGAGGGCGACGTCGTGTACGGCACCAAGCCGGTCAACCGCGCCGCGTTCGTGATCCATGCCGCCGTGCACGCCGCCCGCCCCGACGTGATCGCTGCCGCTCACGCCCACTCGCCGTACGGCAAATCGTTCAGCTCGCTCGGCATCCCACTCGCCCCGCTCACCCAGGACGCTTGCATCTTCTACAACGACCATCACGTGATCTCCGAGCAGGGCGGCGCCGTGGTGTTCGACATCGCTGCCGGCCGCGAACTGGCGTCGAAGTTCCCCGACGGCAAGGCCGCTATCCACCAGAACCACGGCCTGTTCACGGTCGGCGAAACGGTCGACGAAGCAGCGTTCTGGTTCATCTCGATGGAGCGTTCGTGTCAGGCGCAGCTGATGGCGATGGCCGCCGGCGACCCGATCGAGATCCGCGACGAGTACGCCAGCTACACCCGTGACAACACGGCGTTCCCTGCGGCCGGTTGGTTCAGCTTCCAACCGCTGTGGGACGAAATCGCTCACACCGATCCCGAACTCTTTGACTGACCCGACCCCCGTCGAGCGGGCGGCGCCACCGACGGGGCCGGTCACCCGTTGGCTGAACACCACCCAACCCGAGGCACTGTTCGTCCTCTCGGCCGTTGCCCAGTACGTGGGCGCCGTCATCGCCGTCGGCCTGTTCGACCTGGTCGAACCCCAGACCGTTGCCTGGTTCCGCGTGATCGGCGCTGCCATTGCGCTCGTTGCGGTGTCACGAGCATGGCGCGAACGATGGACTCGGGCGGAGCTCGGCGCCGCCGCGCTGTTCGGCATCGCCACGGCGTTGATGAACATGTTCTTCTACCTGGCGATCGAACGTATCGACCTCGGCAAGGCGGTCACGATCGAGTTCATCGGCCCGATCGCCGTTGCCGCCGTCGCCACACGATCGGTCCGCAACGCCGTTGCCCTGATGTTCGCCGTCGCCGGTGTGGTGGTGCTCGGCGGCGGCGAGCTCGAGGGCAATGCGGTCGGGTTGGTGTTCATCGGACTCGCGTCCGCGATGTGGGCTGCCTACATCGTGATCGGTTCGCGAGTTGCCCGACTCGACCGGGGTGTGGCCGGCCTCGGCATCGGGTTGGCGATCGGTGCGCTCGTGATCGCTCCGGCGGGCGCTCCGTGGAGCGGCGACGTGTGGAGCTCGCCGCGCCTCTTGGCGCTGTGTCTGCTGGTCGGCGTGTTCTCGAATGCGATCGGCTACGGCATCGACCAGTTCACGATGCGCCGCATCCCGATCCGCCGCTTCTCGCTGCTGCTCGCTCTGCTCCCGGTGACCGCTTCGCTGATCGGCTGGCTGGTGCTCGATCAGCAGCCGTCGGGCATCGAGATGTTCGGCATCGCGCTGGTACTCGTCGGCGTGATGGTGCAGGAACGAGAGAAGCTCGCCCCGCTCGAAGCCGAGATCCTCACCGACCCGTCATGAACTGTCACACCGTGCCGGGCCTGATGTGACACTTCGCAGAGCGAGCTGACCAGATGTCAGACTCTGCCGATGGACGCACCGGGCTTTCCCTTCGACGACACGCAGGACTTCGACGACACCGAACGGGGCTTCATCGCCAAGGCGACGACACGCCAGATCACCGCCTCCGACGGACGCGTCGTGTGGGATCTCGACGCCTATCGATTCCTCGACGAGCCGGCAACCGACACCGCCCACCCCAGCCTGTGGCGCCAAGGCCAGTTGCTGATCCGTGACGGCCTGTTCGAGGTGGTGCCGGGCATCTACCAGTTGCGTGGGTTCGACCTGTCGGTGATGAGCGTGATCGAAGGCGAGACCGGTGTGATCGTGATCGACCCGCTGATCAGCAAGGAGACCGCTGCTGCGGCGTGGGCGCTCTATCAGGAGCACCGCGGGCCACGCACCGTGGTGGCGATGATCTACTCGCATTCGCACATCGACCACTTCGGCGGCGTGAAGGGCGTGATCGACGAAGCCGACGTCGACGCCGGGCACGTCTCGGTGATCGCGCCGGCGGGCTTCATGGAGGAAGCAATCGCCGAGAACGTGTTCGTCGGCACCGCCATGGGGCGACGCTCCGACTTCATGTACGGCGCGGCGCTCCCGAAGGGTCCCGACGGGCAGATCGGCTGCGGCCTGGGCCAGACCACCTCGACCGGCGAGCCGACGTTGATCCCACCGACGATCGACATCACCGCGACCGGTCAGGAGTTGACGATCGACGGCGTGCGAATGGTGTTCCAGATGACGCCCGGCACCGAGGCTCCCGCCGAGATGAACTTCTACTTCCCCGACCGCAAGGCGCTGTGCACGGCCGAGAACACCTCGCACACGCTGCACAACATCGTCACGTTGCGCGGCGCCCAGGTGCGCGATGCCCGGCGGTGGGCGGCGTACCTGACCGAGACCATCGACCTGTGGGGCGACGATCTCGAGGTCGTGTTCGCGTCGCACCACTGGCCCACCTGGGGCCAGGAGCGGGCGGTCGGATTCCTCTCGATGCAGCGCGACATGTACGCGTACCTCCACGACCAGACGCTTCGGCTGATGAATCTCGGTTACGTCGGCGCCGAGATCGCCGAGATGTTGGAGATGCCACCGGCGCTGGCCGAGCAATGGCACACGCACGGCTACTACGGCTCGGTGAGCCACAACGTGAAGGCCGTCTACCAGCGCTATCTCGGCTGGTACGACGGGAATCCGGCGCACCTGTGGCCGCACCCACCCGTTGCTGCCGCCGAGCGCTACGTCGCAGCGATGGGCGGCGCCGATGCCGCAGTCGCTCTGGCGCGAACCGCCTTCGACGAGGGCGACCTGCGGTGGGCAGTCGAAGTGCTCAACCACGTGCTCTTCTCCGACGAGCACCACGAGGCCGCACGTTCGCTCCAGGCCGACGCATTCGAGCGGATCGCGTTCGGCGCCGAGAACGGCACGTGGCGCAACGTGTTCCTGGTCGGCGCCAAGGAGCTACGCGACGGAGAAGTGGCCACCGTTGCCGGTCGCGGCGCTCCTGACCTCCTCGGTGCTCTGTCAGTCGAGCAGATCCTCTCCAGCGTCGCGATCCGCATCGACGGTCCGAAAGCGTGGGACCTCCACATCGTGTTGTCGTTCGTCATCACCGACCTCGACGAGACCTACGTGTTCGAACTCCGCAACGGCGTCGCCAACCACCGGCGCACGAGCGCACCAGCCGACGGTGGCACGACGTTGACGTTGTCTCGACGTTCGTTGATCGAACTGTTCACGGGCCGGCTCGATTTCGGCGAGGCGCTCGGCGACGGTCGCATCGTGCTCGACGGCGATCCCATCGCGCTCGGCACGTTGGTGTCGGTGATCGGCACGACCGAACGCAACTTCCCGATCGTCACGCCGTAGACGTCACGCCCTGACGGCGTTCAGTAGCAAGCTGAACTGTCACATCAGGCCCGGCACCGTGTGACACGGTGTGACCGTTCAGTGGGTGAGGCCGGGGGCGCACAGACCGTCGAGTTCGTTGATCTCGATGCGGTCGCGGTTGGCGTAGGTGACCTCGTTGGCCGGATCGGGCTTGAGGTTGAAGACCCGGAACTCCATGTCGTTGGTGTCGACGGTGAGGATGCGTCCGATCAGCGGCTCGCCGAGGCCGAGGAGGACCTTGATGGTCTCGAGCGCCTGGATCGAGCCGATGATGCCCGGCAGCACACCGAGCACGCCGGCTTCTGCACAGCTCGGGGCGAGCTCGGCTGGCGGGGGCTGCGGCACCATGTCGCGGTACGTCGGACCGTGCTGGGGATCGAACACGCTGACCATGCCCTCGAAGCGGAAGATCGAGCCGTGCACCACGGGAATGCCGAGCTTCACGCTGGCATCGTTGAGCAGGTAACGGCTCGGGAAGTTGTCGGCGCCGTCGACGATCACGTCGTAGCCGGAGATGATGTCCATGATGTTCGACGCGTCGAGGCGCGTGTCGTAGGTGACCACGTCGACGTCGGGGTTGAGCATCGTGAGGGTCTTCTTCGCCGAGTCGACCTTGCGGTCGCCGATGCGGTCGATGTTGTGCAGGATCTGGCGTTGCAGGTTCGACGAGTCGACCTCGTCCATGTCGACGATGCCGAGCGTGCCGACACCGGCCGCCGCGAGGTACAGCGCCGCGGGCGAACCGAGGCCACCGGCGCCGAGCAACAGCACCTTCGATTCGAGCAGCTTGACCTGGCCCTCGACGCCCACTTCGGGCAGCAGGAGATGGCGCTTGTAGCGGTTGTTCTGCTCCGGGGTCAGCGATGCCGGCTGCTTCCACGCACGACCCTCGTCCTTCCACCGACCGAAGCCGCCCGCCATCGACTCGACGTCGGTGTAGCCGAGCTCCGCGAGCGTCTTGGCGGCGAACGCCGACCGCACACCACCGGCGCAGTACACGACGATCGGAAGCGACTTGTCGATGATGCGGTTCTCGATCTGCGCTTCGAGATGCCCACGCGGAATGTGGATCGCACCGAGGAGCGCGCCATCTTCGTACTCGTCGGGTTCGCGCACGTCGAGCACGATGGAGCCGGTCTCGATCTGGGCGGCGGCACCCTCGGGATCGACTTCACGGATCTCGGATTTCGCGGCGGCGAGCAGGTCTCGGAACGTTGCCATGCCCAAAAGCCTACCGACCTGGTCGGGATTACAACGGGGGTCATCCCGGTACCGTGCCCGAGTGGCCGGCGTAACGACGACCCCCACCCCGGTCGACGACCAGTTCACCTCGGCCGATTGGAGCCTGTTCCTCTCGGTCGCCGTCATCTGGGGCGCGTCGTTCCTGTTCATCGACATCGGGCTCGATGCACTCGCACCCGGCGTGATCACGCTGATGCGCGTCGGCCTCGGCGCGCTGGCCCTCGCCGTCCTCCCGCTCCCACGCCAGCACACCAAGATCCGCCCCGAGGACCGCCTCCGCCTGGTCACGGTGTCGGTGGTCTGGGTGGCCATTCCCTTCACTCTGTTCCCGATCGCGGAGCAGCACGTCACCTCTGCCGTCGCCGGGCTCCTCAACGGCGGCACCCCGATCTTCGACGCCATCTTCGCGAAGGTGCTGCTCGGCCAGCCCACCCGGGGAGCCCAATTGCTCGGCATCGCTGCCGTCGATCGGCGAGGGTTCGAGCGAGACGTTCGGCGTGGCGCTCATCGTGCTCGCCACCGTCTGCTACGGCTTCGCCGTCACGTTGGCCGGGCCGCTGCAGCAGCGCTACGGCTCGGTGAACCTGATGGCCAAGGTGCTCGCCCTCGCTCTCGGGGTGGCGTTCCGCGACGACGAGGTGTTCGCGCTCGAACTCGTCGGCGTGGCATTCGTGATCGGCGGAGCGTTCCTGGCGAGCCGGCCAACCGTGGTCAGAGCAGCGCGGGGAGGATCTCGCCGATCCGGCCGAGGAGTAGCCAGTCGGCATAGCGGTCCATCGCCGTCTCGTCGCCGTTGACGATGATCACCTGCGCGCCCGCCGCCTTCGCCCGCGGCACACAGTTGGCGACCGGGAACACACTGAGCGTGGAGCCGACCGCGAGCATCACGTCGCACTCGTCACTCACCCGCATCGCCCGGTCGATCACTTCGGGCACCAGCGATTGACCGAAGCTGATCGTGTCGCTCTTGAGGATCCCAGTGCATTCCAGGCACGCCGGGTCGCCGTCGCCCGCACGTACGCGTTCGAGCGCCTGATCCATCGGGCGGCGATCGTCGCAGTCCCAGCACCGCGTGAACCACACCGTGCCGTGCACCTCGATCACCTTCGACGCATCGTTGCCAGCCTTCTGGTGCAGGCCGTCGATGTTCTGGGTGACCAGGCCGTGCAACTGACCGCGACGTTCCAGCTCGACGATGGCCGTATGGCCCGTATTGGGCTCGGCGCTCCACGCCGGCGTGGTCAGCCGGTTCTGCCAGGCAGCAGCGCGCACCTCGGGGTCACCGAGGTAGTGGCGGATGTCGCTGGCCTTCTCGGCGGCAGGGTTCTTCGTCCACAGCCCGTTGGGTCCACGGAAGTCCGGGATGCCCGAGTCGGTGGAGATCCCAGCGCCGGTGAACACCACGATGCGCTCGGCGGTCGCGACCACGTCTCGGGCGGCTTGGAGGAGATCCGTCGACATCGGACCACTGTGTCCGAGACCGCGGGCAAACGGCAACCCGCACCCGATATGATCCAATCAACCTCACAGAAAGGACCTATCAAAATGGGTCTATTGGATACGATCAAGGGTTTGTTCTCAGGTGACGGAATCCAGGGCCTACTGGAATCGACCGGGCTCGGCGAAAAGGTCGAAGGCTTCCTCGGTGAAGGCAGCGCCATTGCCGAGAACTTCGGTCTCGACCTCGGCCAGGCGACCGAGTCGCTCGGCCTCGACGGCGTCACAGAGTCGCTCCCCGGTGGTCTCGGCGACGTCGTGGGCGGCCTCACCGACGGCGTCCCCGGAACACCCGTCGGCTGAGACGACCATCGAGCGATGAGCGAAACCCCCGTATCCGGAGGTTTTGCTCATCGCCTCAGCTGGTGAGCGCGGCGAGGGCCTGATCGAACACGTCGGTGTGCACGTCGACGTCCGCATCGGTGTGCGCCGGCGACAGCAGTGCCATGTTGTGGAACGGCGTCATCAAGATTCCGCGGTTCAGTGCCCACAGGTGCATGAACGCATCGAGCTGATCGTCGACCGCCGCCGCGGCGTCGGCACCGTTCACCGGCAACGGACAGAACCAGTACTCGGCCCGACAGCCGAGCTGTTGCACCGACCACTCCAAGCGGTGGCGCTCGATCGCCCCGGCGACACCGTCGGTCCACCGAGTGGCCAGCGGGATCATCCGCTCGTAGTCAGCCTCCAGCAACGTCGTCGACAGCGTGGCCCGGATCGCCGCCGTGGCCATCGCGCTCCCGGCGAGCGTGCCACCCACTCCCCCGACGTCGGCGTCGTGGCCGTGCAGGACCGGGTCGAGCGCAACGGCGAGTTCGTCCGTCATGCCGTACGTGGCCACCGGGAACCCGCCACCGATCGGCTTGCCGATCACCACCATGTCGGGATCGAGCCCCCACGCTTGCGTACACCCGCCGGGCCCAGCCGAGATCGTGTGGGTCTCGTCGATGATCAGCAGCACGTCATGGCGGCGGGTGATCTCGCGCACCGCCTCGTGGTAGCCGGGCTGCGGCAGCACGATGCCGATGTTGGTGAGCGCCGGCTCCATCAGCAGCGCCGCCACGTCACCGTGGGCCAACGCCGCGTCGAGCGCGTCGAGGTCGTTGAACGCCACGACCCGAGTGGTCATGGCCGGATCGACCTGCGGCCCGATCGCCCCCGGCCGGCTGATCACTGCGCCGTTCGGCCCGAGGATGGCCAGTGTCTCGTCGACCGTGCCGTGGTAGCACCAGTCGATCACGGCGATCTTCGGCCGGCCGGTGAGGTGACGGACGAAGCGCAGCACGAATCGGTTGGCGTCGGTGGCTGACGTGGTCAGCTGCCACTTCGCCATGGCGAACCTGCGATGGAGTTCATCGGCCACCCATGCCGCGTCCTCGCTCGGCAACATCGTGGTCGACCGGCCAACCGCTGAGGCCAGCCCTCCGCCGACACCCCCGACGCCACCGGCGCCGCCATGACCCGTCATCGCTCCGGTGTCGCCGAGGCAGAAATCGACGTACTCGATGCCGTCGACGTCGACGAATCGCGCCCCCGACGCTTCGGCGACGTGCACCGGGAACGCTCCTGGCCACCGGGTCATCCACGGCATCGGTACCCCTGCCAGCAGGTGCCGACGGCCCGCCTCGGCCAGCTCTGCCGAACGGGGATGCAACTCGACGAATCGACGCTCCTCGGCGGCCATCAGCTCGGTCAGTCGTTCTCGCTCGAACTCGGGGTCTCGGGTCACGGCTCGACGGTAGCCTCGAATCCATGTCCGCCCAGGTGCTCAGCGAAGCCGCGCGTCGTCGCACGTTCGCCATCATCAGCCACCCCGACGCGGGCAAGACCACCCTCACCGAGAAGTTCCTGTTGTACGCAGGAGCCATCACTTCCGGCGGAGCGGTCAAGGCCCACGAAGGCCGCCGGGCAGCCACGTCCGACTGGATGGAGATGGAGCAGAAGCGCGGGATCTCGATCTCGTCGACCGCACTGAACTTCCCATACCGCGACCACGAACTCAACCTGCTCGACACCCCCGGCCACCGCGATTTCTCCGAAGACACCTACCGCGTACTCGCTGCCGTCGACGCCGTGGTGATGGTGCTCGACTCGGCCAAGGGCATCGAGCCGCAGACGCTCAAGTTGTTCGAGGTGTGCCGATCGCGGAACCTCCCGGTGATCACGTTCCTCAACAAGCTCGACCGCCCCGGCATGGAACCACTGGAGTTGCTCGACCAGATCGAGGAGCAGATCGGCCTGCGCCCCACACCGGCCACGTGGCCAGTCGGTTCGTTCGGCGACCTGCGCGGCGTGATCGACCGGCGCACCGACGTCTTCACCCGTTTCACCCGTACCGCCCGCGGCAGCCAGATCGCCCCCGAGGAAGACGTGCCCGCCGAGCGCGCCGCCGAAGAAGAAGGCAAAGACTGGGTGAAGAGCAGCGAGGAGACCGAGTTGCTCAGCGCAATGGGAGCCGACGTCGACATGCCGTCGTTCCTGGCCGGCGAATCGACGCCGGTGTTCGCCGGCTCGGCGCTCACCAACTTCGGGGTGCGTCACCTGCTCGACGCCATCGTCGACCTCGCCCCGGCACCATCACCTCGCCTCGATGCCGACGACAAACCCCGCCATCTCGACGAGCCGTGCTCGGCGTTCGTGTTCAAGGTGCAGGCCAACATGGACCGCAACCACCGCGACCGCATCGCCTTCGCTCGTATCTGTTCGGGCAGATTCGACCGCGGCATGGTGATGACCTGCGAGCGCACCGCCAAGCCCTTCGCCACGAAGTATGCGTCCACCGTGTTCGGTGCCGAACGCACCACCGTCGACGAGGCGTTCCCCGGCGACGTCGTCGGCCTCGTGAACGCCACCGGCCTGAACCTCGGCGACACGCTCTACGACGACACCGGCCCCACCGTGAAGTTCCCGCCGATCCCGGCGTTCGCTCCCGAGGTGTTCGCCACCGCCCGCCCGCTCGACACCGGCAAGACCAAGCAGTTCCGCAAGGGCCTCGACCAACTCAACGAAGAAGGCGTGGTACAGGTGCTGAAGGACCCCGAGTGGGGCGACGCATCACCGGTACTCGCCGCCGTCGGCCAGTTGCAGTTCGAGGTGTTCGCGAACCGCCTCGACATCGAGTTCAACGCGCCGATCGAGATCCTCTCGGCCCCGTACCAGGCAATCCGGCTCACCGACAAGGAGTCGGCTGACGTCCTGCGCGAGAAGCCGGGCGTGCGGATTCTGGCCCGACTCGACGGCCACCTCGTCGCGCTCTTCGAGAACAAGTACGCGCTCGCCCGCATCGAGCAGAACGAGCCCGAGCTCACACTCGATCACATCATCGCGGGGTGATCCGAGCCCGCCGAGCCGGGTCTCAACCCGATCGCGCCCGACGGCGGCGGCGGCGACTTCCTCATGACCTTGCTCATCATCGGCACCGTGGATCCACGATGAACTCACGTCGGAGTTGATGGCTGCCCCTCCAGCCCTGCGCAGCAGCGAGGGACGCTCGAGCGAAGCCGGCTCGACAACCGCGCCGCCCTGGCGCAGCTGATCGCAGCACTCCGGCCAACGATCGATCGTTGACGCTCACCACGAACCCGAACTCCCGCCGCCACCACCGCCACCCACGCCGCCACCGAACCCACCACCGCCGCCGGAACCACCGGAGCTCGACGGGGCCGTGCGCGACGAGGAGAACGCAGAGCTGGCCGAGTACAGCAGCAGCGGTCCGCTGAGTGACGCCTGCGGATCGGGAATGTTCGACGCCTTCACCGCCGACGACCACGCCTCGGCAGCCCCGAGCGCCACCGCCCACGCGCTGTACTCGCGCACCAGACCGTGCTGCCACGCCCAGTCGACGTGCTTGCCCTCGCTGGCAGCCAGGAACCGCCGGAACGACTCCGAACGCAGCGCCAACGCCGATCCGGTGGCAGTCCGCGACGCGAACATCGCGCGGTAGGCAACCGCTGCCACCACGAGCGGCACGAGGAGTCCGGCGATCGCTGCCAGTACGGGCGACGCCAAGACGAGCCAGAACGTCTCGGTGGTCGCCAACACCACGAGCCCGGCGATCAGCGTGGCGACGACGAGGACGGCGATCGATGCGCCGATCAACTTCGTCGGTGTCGTCACCCGACCGCCAGGACCGCCCCGCGACCACCATCCGGCGTTCGATGCGAACGCACGCTGCTCGCTGGCGATCGCCTGCCACGTGGCAGTGAACTCCTTGTCGTAGCCGCCGAGTTCCACGACATCACCACCGGCGAACAGACGCTGCAGATGTCCCAGATCGACGGCACTGAGCCGCGACGTGTCCGGCCCACGGCTGAGCCGGACGGTGCCATCGTCGTCGGTGGCCACGATCGCCTCGTCCGCGATCATCTCCGAGAACCACGCCGCCACCGAGTCGTCGTCGACCTCCTCGCGCAACGCCACGGCTGCCTGCCATGGCTCGAGCCCTCGTGGCGGAGCGAACTCGATCGTCGCCAGCTCGGCGAGACGCGAGTCGGGGACCCGGTAGGTCGCCACATCACGGCGGCCGACGTGCTCACCGGGCAACGGCAACTCGCCGAAGGCTGCCTCGGCGGCGCCGCCTGCACGCACCGTGTTGCTCCCGGCCGATCGACCCACCAGATACACCAGCGCGGCCGAGACCAGACCGAGCGGAATCATCACCGAGCCGAACAGACGAAAGCCGGTCGGGATCGCGTCCGGCCGCTCCGGCAACGACGGCATCATCGACGTTGTCAGCGAGGTGATCGATCCGCTGACGGTGATGCCGTCAGTCGGCGCGAGCGGCTCGATCACGGCGACCAGATTGTCGGCCTCGCCCCGTTCGAAGGAACAACCGCCGAGCGCTGCTCGGGCACCGGTGTAACACTCGATCGAGTCGAAGTCGAAACCGGTGAGCACCACCTCGAATCGCTGCGTCTCGAATGTCTCGTCGTTGCCGATGATGTCGAGGTCGAGGCGCCCGCCGCTCACTTGCGCATCGGGCAGTCGGTACTCCAACACGTATCGATGACGACCGGTGAACGTGACGTCCGGGTCACCGAGGCGGATCCTCGTGTCGTTGCCGATCTCCACCACCTCGAGCTGCGCGTCTGCGTCGGGTGACTCGGCGGTGACATCGGTCGGCACGCCGAAGTCGTTGGGGATGATCCGCTGATAGCCACGTCGTTCGACGACACCGAAGTCGATGTCGACGACCTCGCGCACTCGCACGCCGTCGGCGCCGTCTGGCCAGACCGTGACCTGTTTGGCATCGAAGTGCTCGGGACGGATCACCGACTCGTCACCCGCCCCGATCACGCCCAAGCCGGCGAGCAACGCCATCACGACGACTGCCGATCCAACGATGAGATGTTGCCAGAACGACACCTTGCGCAGCATCGGCCCAGTCTGGCCCAGTCTGGCCCAGGCAATGTCGGGATCAGCGCGTTCCCCTTCCATGTGCCTGGCGCCCACTGTCTGATCACCGACTCCCTCCTTTCATCTGTGTTCCAGAGGGAGATCTCATGTCCGATCGCACCACCGCCAGCAGCAGCAGCAGCCACACATCGTCGTGCCCGACCGACGACCTTCGTGCCCGTTCGATCATCGTGCGGGCCTGGGTGGATCCCGTCGTCGACGACCACGGATTCGATGCCAGATCCCGGTACGTCGAAACATTCTGGCTCGGCGTTCTGGGCCCGACAGCGAGCTGGTTGCTGCGCCGATTGATCGCCGGGCTCGAACAGTCACCCGACGGCTACGACCTCGACCTCGACACCACGGCACGGGCCATGGGGTTGAGCTTCACCAGCGGACGGTCGTCACCGTTCAGCAAGGCCCTCGAACGATGCGTGATGTTCGGGCTCGCCCACCCGATCGACGGTGGGCTTGCTGTACGCCGACGGATCCCACCGGTGAGCTTGCGCCATCTACGCCGAATGCCAGATTCGTTGCAGGTGACCCACTCCACGTGGGTCCAAACAACCACCGACGTCGACGAGTTCAGCCGCGCCCACCGGTTGGCGAGCACGATGCTCGACCTCGGCGACGACCCCGCCGTGATCGAACACCATCTGGTGGCGCTCGGTGTCGGCGACGCCGTCGCCGCCGAGGTCGCCGACAACGCCTACCGACTCGGGTCGGCGTGCTGACGCACACCCGCCGATCGCCGCGTCAACCTGTTCGGTCGAGGAGCGCTTCGAGCGTCGCGGTGGCCGCCGGATGCGGCTCGTCGCCAACCTTGCGCTGGAGGCGGGCGAGTTCGTCTCGGAGCTCCAACGCCACCGCCCGGTAGGCCGGGTCGCCGATCACGTTACGCAGCTCGTGCGGGTCGGCAACGAGATCGAACAGCTCCCATTCGGGCTCGATCGCAGGACCACGCGCACCGGGCTGATCGAGCGGGTCGTTGTAGTAGCCGATGAGCTTGTGGGTGTGCGTGCGCACGCCATAGTGCGCGGGCACACGGTGGATGCCGTCGTCGTGCATCCAGGAGCGGTGGTACATCGACTGCGGCCACCCATCGGGCGACTCGCCGCGCAGCAGCGGCGCGAGGCTCGCGCCCTGCATCGTGGTCGGTACGGCGACACCGGCGAGCTCGAGGAACGTCGGTCGCCGAGGAAAAAGCCCTGGTCGGAGGTGTACACCACGATCGTGTTCTCGGTGAGGCGCTGTGCGTCGAGCCAGTCGAGGAGTCGTCCGACGCTGTCGTCGATCGAGGCGATCGTGCAGGTAGTCCTTGATGTAGCGCTGGTATCGCCACCGGATCGAGGTCCATGATGCGCATCCGCATCGCCTGCACCACGTCGGCGCGCCCCTCGTGGTCGCCGAACAGCGTCGCCGGCTCGGGAATGTCGATGCGGTCGTACAGCGAGAAGTGTGTGCGCGACTGCTCCCACGAACGGTGCGGCGCCTTGTGGTGGCACATCAGCGCGAACGGCCGATCGGGATAGCGTCGATCGAGCCAGCGCAGACAGTCGTCGGTGATCAGGTCGGTCACGTAGCCGCCGCGCTCGACGATCGTGTGGCCGCGTCCGTCGTCCCTCGGCTGCAGCATCACCGGGTTGTGGTAATGCCCCTGACCCAGAAGGACACGCCACCGATCGAACCCGGTGGGGTCGTGCTCGGGTCCGTGCCCGAGGTGCCATTTGCCGAACAGCGCGGTCTGGTAGCCAGCGGCCTGCAACCGCTGCGGATACGTGCCGAGCGTGTTGTCCATCGGTGTCACAAGTGTGGTGACACCGTTGACGTGGTTGAAGGTGCCGGTGAGTACGGACGCCCGACTCGGAGTGCAGATCGAGTTGGTACAGAAACACGAGTCGAACCGCATTCCCTGGGCCGCCATCCGATCGAGGTTGGGCGGGTGGTTGATGGCCGGGCGGTCGGAGGCCTCGCTGTAGGCAGAGATCGCATGGGCGGCGTGATCGTCGCTCATGACGAACAGCAGATTGGGCTACATCGAGGTTGCGATGACCGTCAGCTCGGCGAAGTGAAGTTCGACGCGAGGTCGATCAGCAGGCGGGTGCCGAACCCGGTGGCGCCCTTCGCGTAGATGCCGTCGTCGGCGCCGACCATCATCGGCCCGGCCATGTCGATGTGCGCCCACGGGATGTCACCGACGAACTCGCTGAGGAAGATCGATGCGGTGATCGAGCCGCCGTAAGGGCCACCGATGTTCTTCATGTCGGCAACGACCGAGTCGAGCAGTTTGCGGTAGCGCTTCGAGTCGAGTGGGAGCTGCCAGAGCGGCTCGTCGGTGGCGGCGGAACGCTCGATCAGCTGATCGACCAACGCCTGGTTGGTGCCGAGCACCGGGGCGATGCTGTCGCCGAGGGCCACCAGCGCGGCGCCGGTGAGCGTGGCGATGTCGACGATGGCATCAGGTGCGTCCTCGACGGCGAGCGACAGACCGTCGGCGAGCACGAGGCGGCCTTCGGCGTCGGTGTTGTGGATCTCGACGGTCTTGCCGTTGCGCATCGTGAGCACGTCACCGAGCTTCAGCGCGCTGCCCGACGGCATGTTGTCGGTGCACATCAACCACGCGGTCACCTTGGTCTTGACCTTCAGCTCCTTCAACACGCTCATCGTGGCAAGCACGGCGGCGGCACCCGACATGTCCATCTTCATGTTCTGGTGAAAGTTGTCGCTCGGCTTCAGCGAGATGCCACCCGAGTCGTACATGATCCCTTTGCCGACGAGTGCGAGATGGCCGGTCGGGTTCTTCGGCGACCAGGTGAGCTTGACCATACGTGGCGGCTCGGTGGAACCACGGTTGACGCCGATGATGCCGCCGCAGCCCATCTGGTCGAGCTGGTCCTTGTTGAACACCTCGACCTGCAGGCCCGCAGCGGGGCCGAGGTCAACCGCCTTGGCGGCGATGTCCTTCGCGTTGAGATGGGTGGGAGGCGTGTTCGCGAGTTCACGAGCGAACGCGGCGGCCGACGCAATCGTCTGGCCACGCTGTGCGCCCTTGTCGATGTCCTTGTCGTTCTTCGCGCCCGCCACCAGCGTGAGCGCTTCGAGACGCGAGGCGTTCTTTGCATCGTTCTTGAGCCCGACGTAGCGGTACGACGCCAGCAGGACTCCTTCGACCACGGCCTGGCCGGCTGATGCGGCGTCCACACCGTCGAGGTCGGCGAGGTTGGTGGCGAGTTCGGAGTGTTTCGCGCCAGCACGGGCGAACGCTGCCGCGGCCGTGCGCAGATCGTTGGCCGTCGCGCTGCCCGGCTCGCCGACGCCGATCGCCACCACCATGCCGTCGCCGTTCGGCACGGCGAGCACCTGACCGGGCTTGCCCTCGAAGCCGTTGGCCTCGAGCGCCGAGCGGCTGAGACCGAGCTGACGGGGGACGGCCCCCTTGGTGGCGACGGCGAAACCCACCGCCGTTGCCGACTTGGGGACGGCCCGTGCGGTCGACACGGACACGGCGGACACGGCTGCACTGGCATCTGTCATCTCCCCAGTCTGGCCCGACATCGCACGACTCGTCACACGTCGGACCTTGATCGCGACGGCACCCGGTCTAGGCTCCGTTGCCGGCAGTCACGAGGCTGCCGGCCGGGATACAACAGCATCGCCGAGATTGGCGAGGCGGATGAAGGAACCGATGAGACAGACCACCCGACGGGCACTCGTGCCACTGGTAGCGCTGGCGCTGCTCGGTGCAGCATGTACGACCGACGACAACGACACCACCGACGGTGACACCTCACCAGCGGACACCGACGCCCCGGAGGAGACCACTGCTCCCGGCGAGACCACCGCACCCGACGACACCGTCGAGGTCGTGCAGGGCGCCGAGTCGACGCTCGACGCCGTCATCGCTGCCGACGTCGTGCGCTGCGGCACCCGCGACGCGCTACCAGGATTCGCCGTGCTCACGCCCGAAGGCGACCACGTCGGCTTCGACAGTGACTTCTGTCGCGTCATCGCCGCCGCGGTCCTCGGCGACGCCGAGAAGGTCGAGATGGTCGACCTCAAGACCACCGACCGCTTCACCGCGTTGCAGTCGGGTGAGGTCGACGTGCTGGTCCGCAACACCACCTGGACTGCCAGTCGTGACGGTGGCGAAGGCGCCACGTTCCTCACCCCGACGTTCTACGACAGCCAGGGCATCATGGTCGGCACCGACAGCGGCTTCACGACGATCACCGATCTGAGCGGCGTGATCGTGTGCGTCGCCCAGGGCAGCACCACCGAAGGCAACGCCGCCGACGAGGCGACTCGCCTCGGACTCGACTGGGAGGTTCGCGCCTTCGAGAGTGTCGAACTGATCCAGGAAGCGTTCATTGCCGGTCAGTGTGATGCATGGTCGTCCGACCGCAGCCAGCTGGTTTCTCTACGCAGCGAGTTCCCGGATGGGCCCGAAGCCTTGACGATCCTGCCCGAGGTGTTCGCGAAGGCGCCGCTGGCACCAGCGGTTGCCGACGGCGACACCCGGTGGGCGCAGGCCGTCAACTGGGCCGTGCTCGCCACGATCCAGGCAGAGGAGTTCGGGATCGACTCGACCAACGTCGACACCTTCGGCGACACCGCGGACATCTCGATCCAGCGGTTCCTCGGCCTCGAGGCCGACGGTGACGGCGGCCCCGCCGTGTTCGATCCAGGTCTCGGTCTGCCGACCGACTTCGCCTTCCAGGTGATCAGCCAGGTCGGCAACTACGGCGAGATCTTCAACGAGCACCTCACCCTGCTCGGTCTGGAGCGAGGTCTCAACTCGCTGTGGACCGACGGCGGCCTGCTCTACTCGCCGCCGTACCGCTGACAGCCGTCTTGAGCACCCGGGTCCCGCTGTGGCGGGATGTCCGGGTGCTCAAGTGGGTGTTGCAATTGGTGGTCGTCGGCCTCGTGGTCGCGCTGGTCATCTGGCTGTACGGCAACTACGTCGAGAACACTGCCGAGCAGAACATTCCGACCGACTTCGGGTTCCTCGACAACCCGGCCAACTTCCAGATCACCGGCAACGAGCTCGGGGCGAACCAACCCGTTCGTGACGCGTTGTACCAGGGCCTGTTGAACACGCTGCGGATCTCCGTCGCCGGCATCGTGGCGGCGACGATCCTCGGCACGCTCGTCGGCATCGCCCGACTGTCGAGCAACTGGATCGTCAGCAAGCTGGCCACCGTATACGTCGAGGCAGTCCGCAACATCCCGCTGGCGTTGTTCGTCATCGCCGGCCTGCTCGTGGTGGTGCTCGGAGTGTTCCCCACGATCCAGGAAGCGTGGAATCTCGCCGGGTTGGCCATCATCTCCAACCGCGGCGTCGCCGTCCCGTGGTTCGTGGGTGCCGGGTTCGGGCTCCTTGCGATCGGTGCGGTCGCAGCAGTGACGGCATGGCTTGCAGCACGTTGGCGGTCGTCGGTGTCCGATCGCACCGGGGTACCGCCCCGTTCGGGGCTGTGGGCCAGCGGTGCCTTCCTGGTGGTGTTCGTCATCGGCTGGGTGGCGTTCGGCTACGAGTGGACACTGCCCGAGCTCGATGGTCGCCAGACTGTCGGTGGCATCCGCATCGATCCGTCGTTCTTCGCGCTGTTCTTCGCCCTCGTGATCTATACGGCGAGCCACATCGCCGAGATCGTGCGCGGTTCGATCCAGGCTGTGCCGCGGGGCCAGGGCGAAGCCGCCGACGCAGTGGCGCTCAGCGGCTTCCAGCGGATGTGGTACGTGATCCTGCCGCAGGCGTTCCGCATCGGCATCCCGCCGATCGGTAACCAGCACCTCAACCTGATCAAGAACTCCTCGCTCGGTGCAGCGATCGGCTACTACGACCTCACCCTCGTGGCCCAGACCACCGTCGGCAACGGGTCGCCCGCCGTGCCCGTGTTCGCACTCACGATGGTGCTCTACATCTGTATCTCGCTGGTCACGTCCCTGATCGTCAACTACGCCAACCGCCGAAGTGCGCTGGTCGAACGATGAGCGCCACCGCCCATCGCTCCGGCGCCCTGGTGTGGGCTCGCCGCAACCTGTTCCGCAGCCCGGTCGACGGTGTGCTCAGCATCTTGTTCGGCGCGCTCAGTCTGTGGCTGGTCTACAAGACGTTGTCGTTCGTGTTCGTCACCGGGCGCTGGGACGTCATCCGGGTGAACCTGCGCCTGATGATGATCGGCCGCTTCCCCGACGCCCACGTCCTGCGGCTCGCGATCACGGTCGTGGTACTCGCCGCCTGGGGAGGATTCCTGGCGGGATTCATCCGAGCCCGCCAGATCCGCAGCGGGCACGCGTCCGACGAACGCGTCCCGCTCGTGGCGCGCCTCGGCGACGTTGCCGCCCGACTCTGGCTGCCCGCCGTGGTGGTGCTCTTGCTGCTGCTGCTGTCGAGCACCGCCGGGCCGTGGATCATTGTCGGCATCGCCATCGTCGCCGCCATCATCGGCCGCCTCGTCGGTCCGTTCGCCGGGCGGCCGAAGCTCGGTCCGGTCGGTTCGGGTGTCGTCGTCGCCGGTCTCGGTGCCGTGCCGGTCGCGCTGTACTTCTACGTGGTCACCGCCGTGGGCTTCGACGACTGGGGCGGGTTCATGCTCAACCTGTTCCTCGCCGTCTGCTCGATCGTGTTGTGCTTCCCGCTCGGGATACTCCTCGCTCTCGGTCGCCGCTCGACGCTGCCGCTGGTACGGGTGGTCTGCACCACCTACATCGAGTTGGTCCGTGGCGCACCACTGTTCGTGCTCCTCCTGCTCGCCAACGTGGCCCTCGGGTTCTTCGTGCCCAACAGCCTGGCCCCGTCCACGTCGACCCGGGCGATCATCGTGTTCACCCTGTTCACCGCGGCGTACATGGCCGAGATCGTCAGAGGCGGACTGCAGTCGGTGCCACGCGGCCAGATCGAAGCCGCGAAAGCGGTGGGGTTGAGCCCGGTCCGACAGATGGGCTACATCGTGTTGCCGCAGGCGCTGCGCAACGTGATCCCCGCCCAGAACGGCCAGCTGATCAGCCTGTTCAAGGACACCACACTCGCCGGCATCGCGATGGGACTGTTCGAGCTGTTGAACGTCGCCGGCGCGATCACCGCACAGCCTGACTTCCGAGGCCAGGGCCTGATCGGCGAAACGATCACCTTCGCGGCGCTGTTGTTCTGGACGGTGGCGTTCACGATGAGCCGGGAGAGTCAGCGGCTCGAGAAACGATTGGGAGTAGGAGTCAGATGACCGACGACAACGAATCTGCAGTGTTCGCCGACGCCACCGAGATGCGCGGCTCCGGCACGGCGATGATCGAGCTCGAGCACGTCGACAAGTTCTTCGGCAAGTTCCAGGCGCTCAGCGACATCAATCTCAAGGTCGCCGCACAGGAGGTGGTGGTGGTGATCGGGCCGTCGGGCTCGGGTAAGTCCACCGTGATCCGCTGCATCAACCGGCTCGAAGAGCACGATGCCGGCCGCATCGTGGTCGACGGCACCGAGCTGTCGAACGACATCCGCAACATCCAGGAGATCCGCCGCGAGACCGGCATGGTCTTCCAGAGCTTCAACCTCTTCCCACACCTCAGTGTGCTCGACAACATCACCTTGGCGCCTCGCAAGGTACGCAAGCTACCGAAGCGGGCCGCCGAGGAATTGGGCATGGCCATGCTCGAGATGGTGAAGATCCCCGAGCAGGCCAGCAAGTATCCGGGCCAGTTGTCGGGAGGTCAGCAGCAGCGGGTGGCGATCGCGAGGTCGCTGGCGATGAAACCGAAGGTCATGCTGTTCGACGAGCCGACCTCGGCCCTCGATCCCGAGATGATCAACGAAGTGCTCGACACCATGAAGGAGCTCGCGGCGTCGGGCATGACGATGATCGTAGTCACCCACGAGATGGGGTTTGCCCGCGAGGTCGCCAACCGGGTGGTGTTCATGGCCGACGGCCAGATCGTCGAGGTCGGCACCCCCGAACACTTCTTCGAGAACCCGAGCGAAGACCGCACCAAGCTGTTCCTCTCGCAGATCTTGTAGAACTCTCACCCGGACGACAATGGTCACGACCGACGGTCTGTCAGAATCTGCGCCGTGACCCACGCCGACGCCACCGCTCCCGAGAAGTCCCGGACGCGCTGGATCAAGTGGGTCGTCCTCGGCGGCATCGGCGCCGTCGTTCTGTTCTTCGCTGCCATCTTCGTCTACGCGAACTTCATCAACGACGCGCCCGACGAATTGGACGCGACCGACCTCTCCGAGGCCCTGACCGGCACCACCCAAGCTCCCAGCGCCAGCGCCAGCGCCGACTTCGACGGCGATTGGATTCCGACCACGGCATCGGAGTTCGGCTACCGGGTCGAGGAGGTGCTGGCTGGTGTCAACACCACCGCGGTCGGACGCAGCAACGAGATCGAGGGGATGCTCACGATCGACGGCACCAACGCCAGTGTTGTCGACATCACGGTGCAGATCGAGAACATCACGAGCGACGACTCGACGCGTGACGGCCAGTTCCGCGGACGCATCATGAACGCCTCCGAGTTCCCGACCGCCGAGTTCCGGATCACCGAACCGATCGAGTTCGGCCAGATCCCGGTCGGCGACGAGCAGGTCGTTGCCACCGCGGTGGGCGAACTGACCCTGCGGGGAGTCACCAACGCGGTCACGTTCGATGTGACGGCGCAGACCACCGACGGCCGCATCGGTGTGCTCGGTGCGATCCCGGTTCTCTTCGAGGACTACAGCATCGACAACCCGTCGTTCGGGGTGGTCGCCACCGAGGACAACGGCCTCGTCGAGTTCGTGCTCGTCTTCGAACGGGCCTGAACTGTCACATCAGGCCCGGCACGGTGTGCCAGTCCCGGAACGGTGTGACAGTTCAAACGACGGGTTGACTCTTGGCCCAGGCGGCGGCAAGGGTGGCGTACTTGCCACCGAGTTCGACCAGTTCGGTGTGATTTCCCAGTTCCACGAGTCGGCCACCGTCGATGACCCCGATACGGTCGGCCCGCTGGATCGTCGACAGGCGGTGCGCCACGACGATCGTGGTACGACCGCTCATCAGTGAGTCGAGCGCCCGCTCGACGATCAGTTCCGTACCGGGATCGAGGTTGCTGGTGGCCTCGTCGAGCACGAGCACCGCTGGGTCGACCAGTGCCGCTCGAGCCAGCGAAACCAGTTGACGCTCCCCTGCCGACAGTCGCGAGCCGCGCTCGCGCACCTCGGTGTGGATCCCCTCGGGGAATTCCTCGAACCGCTCCAGCGCACCGATCGCGTCGAACGCGGCGCGCACGTCGTCGTCGGTCGCCTCGGCGCGCGCGATGCGGACGTTGTCGGCGACCGTCCCACCGAACAGGAACCCCTCCTGCGGAACGACGACCACCCGGTGGCGCAACGATGCGAGCGCCGCATCACGCAGATCGACACCGCCGAACGAGATCGACCCCTCCGTCGGGTCGTAGAGCCTGGCCATCAGCTTGGCGAGC
>Ga0209491_10003220_pt1 | contig 27292 bp, 20 predicted proteins | sample BON02_FD_187213 | JGI IMG/M metagenome (GOLD analysis project Ga0209491, IMG submission 187213) | Freshwater microbial communities from Lake Bonney liftoff mats and glacier meltwater in Antarctica - BON-02 (SPAdes) (version 2) | ecosystem: Environmental > Aquatic > Freshwater > Ice > Glacier...
CGAGCGGGTCGACGGAAAAAAAGACGAGGGGGGCTTTTTGAGCTCGGTCGAGGCGGCCGAGCGGGCGACGGCCGCGCTGCTGCGGCAGTACCGGGCGCACGGCGCGACGCCGCTGGTCGAGACGGCCGCGGGGGACGACGACTCGCTGGGGCGGGCCGAGGCGCTGCTGATGCGGGGGATGGAGGGGAGCGAGGACGGGGGAGGAGGAGAATAGCAGCGCGCGCGCGTCCGTTCGTTTTCGCGCTGCGGAAAAAAAGAAAAAACGGACGGCATTTTTTAGTCAGATGATTTTACAACCGGTCTGCTTCTGCGTCTGCGCTCGCGTCTGCGCTCGCGTTTGCGCTCGCGTCGGTCCTCACCGCTGCCGCTGCCGTCGGCGGCAGGCGCTTGTGCAGCAGCAGGCGCCGCGGCCGCGCCAATCCCCGCGCGAAGGCCTCTGTCTCCTCCGACTCGACGCGGAAGCCGCCGCCGACGCCGCCGACGCCTGCTGCCCGGTCGCCGCCGCTGCCGCCGCCTCCTGCTCCCCCGCGGTCACCGCCGCCGCCCGGTGCCGGCGAGGGGCGGCCCTCGTAGAGGGCGCGCGCCGCCGCGTTGTCGTGCACCACGTGGACGTAGAGGTGGAAGGAGGCGGCCTCCTCCTTGTCGTCGCCGTCGTCGCCGGCGGCGTCGGCGTCGGCGTCCGCGCTCGCGCCCTCGCCGCCACAGCCGTCGTCTCGCTCCGACGCGGGCGGCGCGCGCAGCAGGCCCCCCTCGGCTTCGGGCAGCGCGACGAGGGCCTCGGCCGCCCTCAAGAGCGCCTTGCCGACCCCTTGCCCCCTGGCCGCCTTGGCGACGCACACGTTTGACAAGTAGCCGCGGGTGGAGAAAGGGGGGGGGCTTGCCGCCGGCGCCTCTCCTCCTGCTCCGCCTCCCCCTCCTCCTCCTTGGCTCCGCCCGACGCGCCCGCGCCTCCCGACCAGCTCCTCCGCCGGGAGCACCGCCCCGACGTTGACGTCCAGCGTGCCCACCACCGCCTCGACCGTGTCGGGGTCCCCGTCCCCCGCGGCGGACGGCAGCAGCGCCGCCGACGGCTCGAGCTCGCGCTCGGCCGCCAGCGCCGCCGCCAGCGCGGCGGTTTCGGCCGCCGCCGCCGCCGCGCCGCCGCCCGCGCTCTCCCCCGCCCGCGGCGAGCGCACGGGCGCCGCCGCGATCAGGCACGCCACCCTCAGGGAGCTGTAGGCCGGTTCCGCGCCCCGCACCTTGGCCGTCACGGCCTCCCACTCTGCGTCCCCCCTCATGCGGCGGTGGGCTCGCGCGGCGAACGGCGAGCGATCCGGCGGGTAGGCGCCGAACGCGGCGGCGCGGAGGTAGGCGGCGGCGCGGAGCTCGGCGGCGGTGCGGGCGACGCGCACGGAGAGGCCGGCGATCCGGGAGGGCGGCGGGTCGGTGGGGCTGGCTTCGGAGGCCGGGGAGGAGGAGGAGGACGACGGGGCGGCGGCGACGACGGGGCGGGCGCGGCGGCGGCGGCGGGACGACGGCGACGCCAGCGCTGCCCGGTTTGCGCTGCTGTTGCTGCTGTGGCCGCGGGCGCGCGCCCTGGCCAGGTCGAGGGAACGCATCGTCATCGCCATCCCGCGGCCTCGGGCCAATTGATGACAGGGCGTGTCGCTGTTGTCTCTCCTGCGTTGCGAGCGCTGATATACGAAAAAAAAGCGATTCGCTGGTTGCTTTGCTCGATGCAGTCGGGTGCGCGCCAACTTGTCTACTAGAGGATGGCGCTAACGCGCGTGCTGCCGATTTATTGGCACGTGCGCACGCAGAGCGAGCGAACGCGCGACGTGTTGGCGTCGGCATCGGCGTCGGCGTCGGCGTCGGTGCCCGGTGCCCGGTGCCCGTCGATCACGCTCGCGCACGTTCGGCGACCTCTTCTGTCAACACGTAGCTGCCGCCGCTCCCACCAACGGACCTCTACGCACACACCGTTTCGTTCATCCATTTGACGACCATCATCCATCTAAATCCGTCGCAGCCCCCTTCTCTGGCTCTCTGCCTGAGAGGCGGCGCAGTTTCGTCGGGAGCTCTGCTCTTCAATCGCCGAGCGCGCGCCCACGACGCCCCGGGCGGGCTGAGCACGCACCCGCCACTCACAGCGAGCCACCATGGCGGACACGGTGCGCTACCTCATGGAGGCGATGCTGCCGGAGCTGGAGGACCTCGCGCGCAAGGGCTACTTCTCGCGCGACGAGGTGCGCGCGATCGCGCGGCGGCGCGAGGACTTTGAGTACGCGCTCAAGCGCCGAAGCCCCGTCAAGGCCGACTTTCTGCGCTACGCCGAGTACGAGCGCGCCCTGGACGCGCTGCGCGAGCGCCGGCGCGCCGCCATGCTCTCGCGCGTCGCGGCCGAGCTGCGCGCGGCGCGCGACGCCGCCCGCGGGGGAGGAGCGGCGCCGCCGACGGCAACGGCGAACGGCGACGCGGCCGACGGCGACGCCAACAACAACAACAACAACGGCAGCAATCACGCCGGCAAGCCCTCGATGACCAAGGCCGAGGCCCGCGCGCGCCTCGCCGAGCTGCGCGCCGAGCGCGCCGCCCTCCGCCGCGCCTCCCCGGCGGATCACGGCGCCCGCCGCCGCGCCCATTTCTGCTACGAGCGCGCGACGCGCCGCTTCCGCCGCGACGCGGGTCTCTGGGCGCTGTGGCTCGACTACTGCCGCGAGACGCGCTCCGGCCGGCGGCTGTCGCGCGTGGCCGCCAAGGCCCTGCGCGCGATGCCGGGGGAGCCGGGGTTCTGGATCGCGGCGGCCGCGTGGGAGTTTGACGGCGCGGGCGACCCGCACGCCGCGCGAAGCCTCATGCAGCGGGGGCTTCGCGAGTGCCGGCGGGACCCCGCGGCGGCGTCGCGCATGTGGGCCGCGTACGCCGGGATGGAGTGCGCTTACGTGGCGCGCATGCGGGCGCGGCGGGAGGTGCTCGGCCTGAGCCTGCCCGGGGAGGAGGAGGAGGAGGAAGGGGGCGAGGCGCGGCGGCGGCACGCGGCCGAGGACGCGGCGGCGGTCGAGGCGGCGCGGCGGGGCGCAGGCGAGGCCGGGGCGGCGGCGGCGGCGGCGGCGGCGGCCGGCAAGGGGCGCAAGCGGCGGCTGCTGCGCGACGGCGACGAGGAGGACGAGGGCGAGGGGGGCGTCAGCGGCGACGGCAGCAGCAGCGACGAGGCAGACGGAGAGGACGACGACGAGGAGGTGGAGGACGAAGAGGCGGGCGGCGGCGGCGGAGGCAAAGCGGCCAACAAGGCGGGCGCCGGCGGCGGCGCCGCTGGCGCCGCCGCCTCAAAAAAGACGGCCGCCGAGATCAGCAAGGCCGGCGACGACCAGGCCGCCGCCGTCGCCGTGCTGCGCGGCGCCGTGGTGCGCGCGGTTGCGCGCGCCGCCGCGCGCGCCCTCCCCGGCGACCTGGGCCTGCGCCTGCGGCTGGCGGGCCTGCTCGACGGGCGGCGGCGGGAAGAAGGCGACGACAACGGGGCCGAGGGCGGCGGCGGCGGCGGCGGCGGCGGCGGCGGCGTGCCGCCCTTCCCCGGCGCCTCGCGCATCGCCGACGATGTGTGGCTCGGCGTCGCGGCCGACTTTCCGACCAACGCGGCCGCGTGGGACGCGCGCGCGCGCCGGGCGTTTGCCCTGGCGGTCGCGCGCGGGGAGGGCGGTGCGGACGCGGGCGACAAGGCGGCGGGCGAAAAGGCGGCGGCCGCCGTGTTTGAGGAGGGCGCCGCGGCGATGGCGGGCGGCGGCGGCGGCAACGGCGGCGGCAGCGGCGGGGTCGAGCAGGGGCGGCGGCGGGCGGCGGCCGGCGAGCTGTGGGCGTCCTACTGCGCGTTCTTGCGTGAGCGGCTGGACGCGGCGCTCGCGGCCGTCGCGGAGGCGGCGGCCGCGCGAGGCGAGGAGGAGGAGGAGGAGCCGGAGGCGGCGGCGGCGGGCGCGGCGTCCAAGAAGAAGAGCGAGAAGCGGCGGCAGCCGGAGAAAAAGGCCCCCGCCTCCGCCGCCGCCGCCGCCGCGCGGCCGGAGAAAAAGGCCCCCGCCTCCGCCGCCGCCGCCGCCGCGCGGCCGGAGAAAAAGGCCCCCGCCTCCGCCGCCGCCGCCGCCGCGCTGCCGGAGAAGAAGGCCCCCGCCTCCGCCGCCGCCGCCGCCGCGCTGCCGGCCGCCCGCCGCGCGGCCGCGCTCTTCAAGGCCTGCGCCCGCGCCGACGCCGCGTTCGAGGGCCAAGCAGCAGCCTCCGCCGCCGCCGTCGCGGCCGCGGACCCCTGGCCGCTGCCCCCCTCCTTTTACGCGGCCACTTGGGCGGGCGGCGCGCGCGCGGCCGGGCAGCGCGCGGCGGCCGAGCGCGCAGCGCGGCTCGGCGCCGAGCGGCACCCGGGCTCGGCCCGCGCGTGGCTGGCGCTCCTGGAGCTGGTGGCGGAGGAGGGCGAGGGCGGCGGGGCGGCCGCGAGCGCCGTCCTCGCGCGCGCCCTCGAGGCCGCGGGCCTGCCGGCGGAGGAGGAGGAGGGGGAGCAGCAGCGGCCGCGCGGCGAGGCGGCGGCGGCGGGCCAAGGCGGCGCCGAGGTCTCTGCCCTGCTCCGCCTCTGGGAGCGCGCCGCCGCCGCCGGCCCGCGCCCCGCCGCCGACGCCTTCGCGCGCCTGTGGGCCTCCCGCGCGCGCCGCGCGGGCCCACCGAGCGGCTCGGCCGCGGGCGCGATCGCCGAGCGCCTGCTCGAGGCGCTCTGGGCGGGAAGCGGCGGTGGCGTCGGCGGCGGCGGCGGCGGCGCCGAGGCCGCGCGCGCCCTCTACGGCCGCCTGCGGCTGCTGCCGCCGCCCGGCGGCGAGCTGTACCGCGCCATGGCCCGCCTCGAGGCGTCCGGCCCTGCCGGCGCCGGCGCGCTCGACCGGGCGCGCGCGGCCCTGGAGGCCGGCACCGCCGCCTACGGGGGCACCGACGTGCGGCTGTGGCTGCAGTACGCTGAGCTGGCGGAGCGCATGGGAGGAGGGGGGGGAGGAGCGGGGAGGGGGGGAGCGAGCGGCGGAGGAGCGGGCGGCGGCGGCGGCGGCGGCGGCGGCGGGGGCGACGCCCTGAGCGCGGCGGCCGCGGTCACGGCCACGCGCGCGCGGCGCGGCGGCGGCGGCGGCAAGGCGTCGGCCGCCGCGCCGTCGGCCCCCGCGCCGCCCCCGACGGTCGGCGGCGTGCACTTCCGCGCCGTGCGCGCCTTGGGCGCGGGCCCGCGGCCGGCGCTGGCGGACGAGTTTTCGGCGGCGTGGGCGGGGCACCGCGCGTGACCGCGCGCAGCCGTGCGGCGGCGGCGGCGCGGGGTCGACAATCCTAGAGCGAGCGCCCCTTGTTTGTTTCGAGTGAGCGAGGACCTTATCCTCTTCGGTGTTTACCATCCACTCAGTCTCGAAGCATTGGACAGAGTCACTGCGCTCGTTGGGGGTCCACGATCTGGGATTTCCATCCATGGGACTCGGAATCGTACTTGCAAACCATATACCAGATAATTTGAATTTCTGGGCCAAAATCGACCTTTGCACATTTCGGGTCCAGCTGCGTCGGGGGTGTGACGAAGTGGTATCGTGCTCGCTTTGCATCGTTATGAGACAGAACTATTGATCAGACATGCGAGAAATCCTGGGTTCAATCCCCAGCACCTCCAAAACAGTTTTTTTTGGGGCGCGTCGGTGCGCGTGCTGGCTGCCGCCGGCGCCGGTTCTGTGTGTTCGATACGGGGGGGAGGCGGGGGCGCGTGCGTGCGTGCGGGCCCGCACACGCAAAGCCGCTGCGGTCGGTCGCGCTGCGCCGAGATCTCGGGACGGCCGGCAGAGCGGCGGACCGTGCATCTTTTGGCGGCGATGGGGGCGTCGGCAGAAGAGCAGCTGCGCGAAGGACACACAGCGGGACCTTGACGCTTGGGCGAGTTGTGCTGAGGGGCGGCATGTTCTTCCGGCCAAGAAAAAACATGACCGCCATGTGCCCGATCGCGGCGGCGCGCGCCACGCAAACGGAACAAGGTCGAGGAAGCGGCGGCGCGGCGAGCTGTGTGCGGCAGCTGGCGCGCGGGAACGGGCCTTTTGGTACGCCTCGGGCAGGAAGTGCGAGCACGCGCGGCCGTGTTGGCGCTCGAGCAGGAACTGTGTGACGCGGGTGAGGGGGGGGGAAGCGCGACACAAGCAGCGGCCGCAGCAGCGGTGACGAGGGGGAAACGAGCGACGACGAGGCGGACGAGAGCACGCGCCACGCGAGGGCAAGCGACGGGCCAAGGGTGCTCGGGGCCTGACATTTGCTCGAGCACACGACGAAGAGCAATGCGCACGTGTTGAAAGTAGATCAGTAAATCATCGATCACCGCTGATGAGGGCGCAGAAAGCGAGGGACGACAAAGAGCAAGACGACGACGAGAGAGCAGGTCAAGTGGTGGCCGCGGGCGGCTCGACGCTGACCGACGGCGGCGGGCGTCCCCCCTCCCCTCTTCTCAAATCCGCGCGCGCGCCTTCGCCTCATCACGATAACACGCATCCAAACCATCATCGCGCCGCATCGAACCCATCCGAACGCACCCTTTTCCCTACCTGCGCGCGCACCTTTTGCTCCCGCCCGTCCCCATTCACCACAAAAACCCAACCTTTTGCTCCGCCCCTCTCTCTCTCTCTCTCCCTCCACACCCGCGCGGACCAGTGGCCGGCTCCCATCACATAGGCCCCACCATCATGCACGCCAGCACCAGCCGCTGCCTCCGCAGCGCCGCCGCGTCCACCTCGGGCAGGGCGCTCGCGCCGCCCGTCGCTGCCGTCGCATATGCCGCCGCCGCCCGCCGCCGCCGCCCTGCGCGCGCCGACGCGCCGCCGCCCCCGTCTGCGGCCGCCGCCTCTTCTTCGCCCTCCACTGGCGGAAACACCATCTACGTGCCCGCCTCGTCGACGCCCCCGCCCCCGCCCCCGCCCCGGCTCCCGCCCCCTCCCACCCTCTTCCAGGCCCTCAGCTTTTCCGGCCCCGGGCCCGAGCTCGTCAACGCGCGCCTCGCCATGGCGGGCCTGCTGCTGCTGGCCGGCGCCGAGGCAGAGACGGGCCGCGGCGCGCTCGACCTGCTCGCGCACCCGCCGGCGCGGGCGCTGGCGCTGGCGGCCGCCTTTAGCTACGCCTCGCTCGTCCCCATTCTGAAAGGCGTGCGGCACGAGGCGTTCGGACCCTTCACCCCGCGGGCCGAGTACTGGAACGGGCGCGCGGCCATGGTCGGGTGGGCGGCGCTGATCGCGCTCGAGACGTGGCAGGGGGGCGTGCCGTTCTTCTGACGACGAGGAGCGGCAAAAGGCGTCTTTTTTTTTCTTCTTTAGCTTTGCAATCTCGCGATCTCCTGTCGTGTGTGTGACGCCTCTGTCTGTTTTTTCTCTTGAACGATCTGTGCGGGTCGAGCGGCCGAGCGCGATCTGTGCTTCGCCTCGCCGCCCGCCCGCACTTGCGTCGACGGACGCGCGCCCTCTCTCGTCCTTGCCCTCTCTCGTTCTCTCTCGCGCGGCCGGGGATCGCGAGCTGCGACGACGGCGACGATTTCGAGCTCGTCTACAAGGCGGTCGCGGGGGGCGACAGCGTCGAGCAGGTGCGGCGCGTAATCGAGGTGTGCGCGCGCGGCTCGGCGCAGCGGCGCGCGGCGGCCGTCAACCGGGAGGGATCGTACCAGGCGGCGGAGATGAGGACGGCGCGCGACGAGACCCCCTTGGCCGCCGCATGCCGCCTCGGGCGCGGCGACCTGGTCGCGCTGCTGGTCGAGGCCGGCGCCGGCGTGCACGTGCGCGGAAACGTGACGCCGCTCGCGGCGTGCATCCCGTACGGAGACGTCGACATCGTGCGCGCATTGCTGCGCGCCGGGGTCGACGCGAACGCCAGGCTGACCTACAAGCCGCACCAAAGCGACTGGTCGCCCGACACGTCGGCCTGTTCCGCCGCCCACCTGTGCCTGTGGCCGCCGCAGGTCCCCCTCGCTCGCGATCGCGCGGGCCCGCCTCAACTCGAGATCCTCGAGATCTTGGCGCGGGAGGGCAACCTGGACGTCAACGCGCGAGACGCGGACGGGCGCACGCCGCTTTTTGGGGTCCCGCGAATGGCCAGCGGCCAGGAGGCGGCCGTCGACCTGCTCGTGGCGCTCGGCGCAGACGTCAACGCACGCGGCGGCAGCGGGAGCGGCAGCGGGCCGAGCGACACCCCGCTGATCGCGATGCTACAAAAAGCCCCGAGCAAGTTCCAGATGCCTTGCGTGCGCAAGCTCGTGGCGGCGGGCGCGCAGACGTCGGGCGTCGTTGGGGCCCGAGGGCTCACGCCTCTGGCGACGGCGGCCACAGCTACAGCAACGTCGACGCGGTTCGCTTTTTTGCTCGCGGAGGCGGGCGCGCCCGCGGACGAGTGCAACCCGGTCAGCGGTGAGACCGCGCTGCACGCTTGCGCCAATCAGCCCGCGACCCTTTTGGCCCAAGTCTGCGCCATGCTGCTGGATGCGGGCGCGGACGCCGATGCCGTCGACATCCGAGGGCGCACTCCGATTTTTTGGGTGCGCCGTGCTGTGCGGCTCGTCGTCGCTGCAGGCGCTGCGCCTTTTGATCTCCCGCGGCGCCTCTCTCGACGTGTCGGATCGCGATGGCTTCACGCCCCTGCTGGCCATCCGCGTGACCTGCTACATGAACCGAGACGCCCAGGACGCTGTGATGGAGATCCTGCGCCACTCGTCTGTGCAGACGCGGCGCGCCGTCGACGCCCGCGGCCGGAGCGCGGTGGACTGCATCTCGGAAACACATCGGGGGTACGGTTATTCGCTCCCCTCCATCCATCCGCTGATCGCCGAGCTGCTCTCTTCAGGCGCGCCGTGCAAGCGCGGCACGCCGCCTCTGTCCTGCCGATCGTTGTGTCGCACGCCCTGCCGCTGGCCGCGCGCAACGAGGCCGAGCTGGCGGCGCGGCGGTCCGAGGCGCGGCGCCGGAACGCGCGCGAGGACTTGGTGGGCCTGGCGCAGGACGTGTGCGAGAGACGCCGAGAAGATGGTGGCGGCAAAGCGGCGGCGCGTCGTGGAGCTCGAGGGCCGGTTTGGGGGCAGCTCGGGGACGGAGAGCAGCGGCGGCGGAGGCGACGAGGGCGAGGGCGGGGGCGAGGAGGGCGACGCTGATGACGACGGAGTGAGCGGCGGGGGAGACGGGAACGGCGGCGAGGGGTTGGGAGCGACGACGAAGGCGAGGCCGGGGGTGGCGGCGACATGGAGGGCGACGAGCCGGCGGGCGGCGGCGGCAGCGAGCGTGAGAGCGAGGAGAATGGCGGCGGCGGCAGCCGGTGAGCGGGCGAGGGGAGCGGTCGCGCGCAGAAAAGAAGACCATGATGTACAAGGCCGCGGGCAGTTTCACTTGTGTGTAAACGACAGGGACTCCAGACAAAAGTGACCGAGGCCGTTGGACGACGGAACGAAAAAACCGAGCCGCGGGCGGCGGCGGCGGCGGCGGCCTACCTCCTCTTCACGTGTCTGCGCCCTCGCCTTTGCCCGCCCCTCGGCCGCCGCCCCCGCCGCCGCTCTCCGCCTCGCCCAGCCCAAGCGTCTCGAGGATCACGCGCGGCACCTCGACCTGCCGCCCCAGGTAGCTCGGCTCGAGGCGGTCGGTCACCGCCGTGCGGCCCAGAGGCTGCTCGCCAGGTCGCGCTCGCCCGCCAGGGGGCCGAGCGTTGCCGACGGCGCCTGCGGCGGCGTCGGCGGCGGCCGACACGCTGCCGAGCGACAGCTCGCCGCCCTGCTGCAGGGCCGCGACGGCGGCGTCGATGCCGGCGATCTCGCGGTTCTCGGCCAGGGGGTCGCGCCCGTCAGTGATGTCAAACATGAGGAACTTCTCGAGGGCGTCGAGGGCAGCGCGCGCAGAGTCCGAGGCAGAGGCCGCCGCCGCCTCGCCGCCGCCGCCGCCGCCACCAGCCTGCTTGTCGCGCGACTCGCCGATGGCGCGGGCCGGCCTTTCGGCGGCGGCGGCCGCATCAACAACTACAACAACAACAAAAGGGCAAGAATGCAGCGCGCGATGTCGTGCGCGTGCACGCTGGCCAACTCTTAACGGCCGTTGCCGATCACTCGACGGGCGCCCGTTTGCTGTCTTCCCTGTCTCTCGTTTTCGCACGCCGGCGCCCTCTCGCTCTGGTTGGTCGACCCCCCACAAGAGCCGGCGCAGACGCATACATCTCCCAGCACTCTAAAATGCAAACGCCAATGCCGCGCGCGCAACGGCCGGCGCTCGCGCGCGCGGTGATTCTCGCGGACGGCCGCTGCAAGGCCACGTTCGCGGACGGGGCGGGCGTGCTGGTCCTGTCGCGCGACGCGCGCGCGTTTTGCGTCTGGACGGCGCCGGCGCCGACGCCGGCGCCGGCGGCCGGCCCGGCGGCGGCGGCGGCGGCAGAAATCCACGTCACGGCCCTCGCCCTCCGGCGCCACCGCCCCTTGCTGGCGCAGGCCCTGGCCGTGCGCAACGCTCACCCGCCGCCGCCTGAATCGGGACCATTAGCAGCAGCAGCAGCAGCAGCAGCGGGAGGAGCAAAAGAGGCGGTGGCCCCGTGGCGGCAGTTTGCGCCGGCGTGGCTGTCGGGCGGCGGCGGCGGCGCCGGCGACGGCGAGGCAGGGACGACACGACAAGGAGAGGCGACGGCCGCCGAATTCAAGGCCGAGCTGATCGGTTCGTGCCTCGGCAGCAGCACCGGCGACAACAGCGACAGCAGCTACGGCGGCGGCAGCCGCGCCTGGTGGCTGGACCCGGGCGCCGAGCTGCCGCCACCGGCCGCGGGGCCGCCCGCCGCCTTTCTTTGGACGCCGCGCGCCATGCTCCGGCTGCTGCCGCCGCCGCCGCCGCGGCCCTCTACTGGTCGCAGCGGCGGCGCTGGTGCGACCCACGCACCTGATCCTGGCTTTGAGGCCGAGGCGTGGGTCGACCCGGCGGCCGAGGACGAGGGGCGGGGGCGCGACGCCGACCCCTTTGTCGGCGGCGGGGCGGCGGCGGCGGCGGCGGCGGCGGAGGCGTCTGCCGGCAACGGCGCTGCTGGCGGCGCCGCCGCTGAGCGCAGGGGCGGGGGCGCGCGCCGTGGGGCCGGCCCCTACGTGTTGACCACGTGCCTGGGCGGCCGGTTTTTCGAACTGCGGACGCCGCTGAGCGGTGGCGGCGAGCAAGCGGGCGGGAGCGACGGCAGTCGAGCCTCGCCGTCGCCGCCGCCGCCGCCGTCGCCGTCGCCGTCGCCGTCGCCCGCCTCGCCGGGCGCCTCCGCGGACTTGTCCTCGTCGCGCCTCCCCGGGGCCGTGGTCCGCGGCGTCCGCATCCGTATATACGCGAGCTTGGCCCTGCCCGACCGGTTCAAGGGCGTGGCGATGCGGCTGCTGCAGATGAGGTCTGCCGCCGCTGGTTTCGCCGATGCGAGCGCTGCCGCCGCCGCAGCCGCCGCTCTCGCCGCCGCCCGCGCCGGCGCCCCCCAGCCCCCCGGCCCCTCGGCCGCAAGCGACAGCAGCAGCAGCAGCAGCAGCAGCACCATCGCCACCGTCCCCGGTCTCGGCCAGTTCTCGAGATGCGGAGCGCTGGTGCGCGCCGCGCTCGAGGACGGGACGCTCGTACACCTGTCCGGGGGGCAGGCGCGCGTCACGCTGGCCGACGGGCGGCTCTGCGCGGTCCCGAAGGGGAGGGGAGGGGAGGCGGCGGGGACGGCGGCGGCTGCGGCGGCGGCCTTCTTTGGCAGTAGCAGCAACAGCGGCATAGGTGGCGGCGGCGGCGGCGGCGGCAGCGACAAAGCGCCCACCCTCTCGACCCCTGCGACCGTGTCCGCGGCCGTCGCGCTCGCCGAGGACTTTGCCGCGTGGGCGTCCGGCGGCGGCGCCGAGCACGAGCGGCGGCGCGAGGGCGCGCGCGTGCGGGCGGCTGTCGAGGCGTCGGCGCGGGCGGCGGCGCGCACGGCCGACGCCTTTGCGACGGGCGGGAGGCGACGCGGACAGGAGGGGGAGGAAGACGATGCGCTGATGGCGGGCGTCGACATGCGCGGCGCCGCGCAGCGGACACTGAGGCTAAACTCGGACGCGCTCTGCGAGCGGGGCAGGGGGGAGCGGGCCGAGGTGTGACCCCGAGCGGGGCAGGGGGGGGCGGTTGCTCGGCGGGCGGCTGTCTCGACAGGCGGCGCGCGGCGCGCCTCGCGCCTCTTTGTATGATCTCTCTCACTGTCTCGTAATTCTTCCATATCAGATCCAGACCAATCGATCCAAACAAACAATGCACCACGCACCATCAACAACAACGCCGCCGCCGCCGGCCGCAGACACGACGAGGAGGAGGCGAGCGTGCGAGGCCGCGGTCCGTCGGCGCCGGCGCGGGCGCGCGGCGATCGTCGTGGGCGGCGCGCTGTGGGCCGTGGCGGCGGCCACCGCGGCCCTCTGCGTCGCCGTCCGCCCGGCGGCCGCAGCAGACGCACCATCGCAGGGCGCCGGCGGGCTCGGGCTCGCGGCAGCGGCCGCGCTCGCGGCATCACTGCTCCTCCTGCTCGTCCTCTCGCGCCTGCTCTGGTTTGCCCTCCGCAAGACGCCGTTTCCCTCGCGGCCGGGGCAGTCCGTCAAGACCATGGTAGTGCTCGGGTCAGGTGCGCGCGCGAGACGGGGCCCCCAGGTCCGGGGCGCGCCCGTCGCAAGAAAGGGAGAGAGTTTTGATCGTCTTCATCGGCAGCTGTCTGTCGCGCTCTCGTTCCCGGGCCCGCACGCCGCCCGTCGCCTCGTCGCCTCGTCGCGCCTCTCGCCCTATCTCTGGTGCTCACGCCTAAACCTCATTCACCCCCGCGCAAAACGACACCAAAACAACACCGAACGTCGAGCACAGGCGGCCACACGGCCGAGATGCTCGTCCTCCTCGACCACGTGGACAAGGCTTTCTACGCGCCGCGCGTCTACGTGTCTGCCGCCTCGGACGCGCTGAGCGCGGGCAAGGCGGCCGCGCGCGAGCGGCGCTGGGCGGCGTCGGCCGGCGGGGCGGGCGCGCCGCGGCAGCAGCAGCAGCAGCAGCGCCGCCGAGGAGAAGACGAAGACGAGCAACTCCCCTACCGCTGCGTCACGATCCCGCGCAGCCGCGAGGTCGGACAGCCCTGGCTCAGCAGCGCGCTGACGACGGCGCGCGCCTCTCTTTGGGCCGCCCTCCTCGTCTTGCGCGAGCGGCCCGACCTCCTGCTCGCCAACGGGCCCGGCACGTGCGTCCCGCTCGCTGTTGCGGCCTTCCTGTGGCGCGCGGCGGGCGCGTGCGGGACGCGCGTGGCCTACGTCGAGTCGGTCGCCCGCGTCCGGCGGCTTTCGCTGTCGGCGCGGCTGCTGCGGGCGCTGCGGGTGCCGGACGTGCTGCTGGTGCAGTGGCCGGCGCTGGCGGAGCGGTACCCGGGCGGGGGCACCGAGTGCGTGGGGCGGCTGTTTTGAGTGACGGCGAGAGAGAGAGAGGGAGGCCAAAAGAGAGGGGCCGGGGTTTAGCGGGCGCACACGAGGAGCGAGCGAGCGAGCGGGCGGGCGGCGCGCCGTCGGCCAAATTGCTTTTTCTTTCTCTCTCTCTTTCACTTGCTTTGACCTTTTCGTCATCATCGTCGTCATCGTCGTCGTCTGCAGCGCGCAAATAGGACTGACGCATCTGTTTCCTTTTTATGACAAAGTTACAAAGGCGGCTGGCTGCCCGCGGTGTCACTCCCACCCCCGCGCGGCGTCCCCCGCCTCGTCAAACGACACGTGCCACCCCCTCTCGCACCCCTCCGCCCCCACGTCCTCCCGCCCGCAGCAGTCCCAGAACCGCATCAACCCCTGGCGCCCGGTCTTGCACATCAGCTGGTCGCCCGGCTCCGCCGACGCCCTGACAAAGCCGAGTGCCTTGCCGGCCTCGCCGCCGCTGTATAGGGCGGGGTGGAAGGAGCAGGCGGCGCCGTGATTGTCCGCCGGGGAGGCGACGCGGCGCAGGCAGCGACGGCACGTGAAGGGCGCGTTGCTATGGGCGCTGGGGGTCTTGGCGCCGGCCTCTCCGGCGGCGGCGATCGGCGGGCGGCGGAGGCCGGCGGCGGTTCGGTGGGCGGCGGCGGCGGCGCGCGGCGCGCGGACGTCGCGGCTGTCGCGGTCGCGCAGACGGCCAGGGCTGGTTTTTCGGGTGCTGTTGACGAGGCGCGCGGAGGTGCTGGTGGTGCTGATGATGCCCTGCATCTGGGTTTGAAATCGCGATCGTGATTTGGCGAGAGTGCTGGCGGGTCATTTGTGTTTGCTGCTCTCTCTGTTCTCCCTCCCCCAAAAGAGAAGAGAGCTTTTGCCTTCTCTCTCTTTGAAGGCAAAAGGCACGCCTTAAACGCCAGGACGACGACCATCACCACCACCTCTTCCTTCATCAGGGATTTCCCTCACGCGCACGTGACGCTTTACTTGGCACGTGATAGAAGAAGAAGAAGAGAGACCAACGACAACCAAAACCCCGAAACAACGTGCGCCATCCACCTCCCCGCCAGAAAGCCCACGACCAACCCGCGCCCAACCGAATGGCGGCCCCCATCCTCCCGCCCGCCCCGCCCCCGGGCCAGCCCCTCGCGACGCCCGTGCCCTGCAAGGGCCTCTACATAAACGGCGCGTGGACGCCTCCGGCCGCCGGCGGCACGCTCGACACGTTCGACCCGGCCACCGAGGCGCTGCTCGCCCGCCTGCCCGCCGGCACGCAGGCCGACGTCGACGCGGCCGTGGCCGCGGCGCGGGCCGCGCACGCGCGCGGCGAGTGGGGCGGCAGGGGGGCGGCGCCGGGCGCGGCGAGCGCGGCGGCGCGCGGGCGCGCAGCGGTCCTCAGGCGGATGGCGGCGCTGCTTCGGGAGCACAAGGTTTATCTGGCCCGCCTGGAGACGATGGACTGCGGCAAGCCGGTCGACGAGGCCGAGTGGGATATGGACGACGTGGCCGGGTGCTTCGACTACTACGCGGCATTGTGCGAGGAGACGTTTTGCGTCGATGGCGGCGGCGGCGGCGGCGGCGGCGGCCAAACGGCGCCCGCCGGCGCCGGCGCGCCCGTCGGGCCGGCGGCGGCCGCGGACGGCGAGTCCGGGCAGGAGAAGCTCGAGGCCGTCGACGTGGGCACGGCCGACTTTGCCGTGCGCGTCCGCCGCGAGCCCCTCGGCGTCGTCGGCCTCGTCACGCCCTGGAACTACCCGCTGCTGCTGGCCGCGGGCTGGAAGGTCGCGCCGGCGCTGGCCGCGGGGTGCTGCGTGGTCCTCAAGCCGTCGGAGGTCGCCTCGCTGACCTGCCTGGCCCTCGCCGACGTCGCGCACGCCGCCGGCTGCCCCCCCGGCGCCCTCAACGTCGTCACGGGCACGGGCCCTGACGCCGGCGCTGCCCTGGTGGGGCACCCGGGCTGCGCCAAGGTGGCGTTCACGGGGAGCACGGCCACGGGGCGGGCGGTGGCGCTGGCCGCCGCCCGCAACCTCCGACCGGCGACGCTCGAGCTGGGGGGGAAGTCCGCCCTGGTCGTGTTCGGGGACGCCGACCTCGACCGCGCCGTCGAGTGGGCCATGTTCGGCGCCTTCTGGACCAACGGTCAGATCTGCTCGGCCACGAGCCGCCTGCTCGTGCACGCGTCCGTGGAGGAGGCGTTCCTGGCGAAGCTGAAGGCGCGGGCGGAGGCGATCCCCGCAGGCGACCCGCTCAAAGCCGGCTGCCGCCTCGGCCCTGTGGCCAGCGCCGCGCAGCACGCGCGCGTGCGCGCCCACATCGCCTCGGCCTTGGTCGACGGCGCGCGCCTGGTGACCGGCGGCGCCGCGCGCCCACCCGGCGCCCCGCCCGGCGGCAAAGGATACTTTCTGGCGCCGACGGTCTTTGCCGGCGTCTCGCCCTCCGCCGCCGCCTGGCGGGAGGAGATCTTTGGGCCCGTGCTCTGCGTCGCGCCCTTTTCCACCGAGGCCGAGGCCGTGGCCGCCGCCAACGCGTCGCCCTTTGGCCTGGCCGGCGCGGTCATCTCGGCCGACCGCGAGCGCTGCCGGCGGGTGGCGAGCCAGCTCGAGGCGGGCGTGGTTTGGGTCAACTGCTCGCAGCCTTGCTTTTACCAGGCGCCTTGGGGCGGCGTCAAGGACAGCGGCCACGGGCGCGAGCTCGGGCGGTGGGGGATGGAGAATTATCTCTCGATCAAGCAGGTGGCCGAGTACGTGTCGGACGCGCCGTGGGGGTGGTACCTGGACGCGGCGCCTGGGGCGGCGGGGGCGGCGGCGGCGCGGGAGCCAGAGCGCGCGCCGTCGCCGAGCAAGCTTTGAAAAAGCGAGAGAGGCGGTTTTTTGTCTCCTCTTCTCTCTTGCTCTCTCTTTTTCTTGCGAAGTTGCAAAATTCTCTCGTCCTCCTCTTCAGCCCGCCGCCGCCCCCTGCCGTTGCCCGCCCCACCCCTCCTCGAGCGCGTAAAAGGCGCGCGCCCGGGGCGTCATCACGTGCACGACGGCCGCGCCCCCGACGTCGAGCAGCACCCAGTCCTCTTGGCCCACGCGCGCGTCGTCGTCCCCGCCGCCGCCGCCGCCGTCGTCGCCCGCTGCCGCCGCTCCGCCGCCGTCGCCGGCCTTTGCGCGGCGTCGGCGGCTCCCCGCCTTGCCGCCCCTTGCGCCCCCGCCGCCGCCCGACGCGCCGCCAAACACCTGCATCAAGCGGCCCCCGCCGCGGCGCGCGGCCGCGCGCCGCTGCTCGGCGATCACGCGCGCGGCCGCGCGGCAAAGCTCCCTCCTGGGGTCTGTCGCCGGCGCCGCCCCCGTCGCCGCCCCCGCTGCCGCCGCCGCCGCTGGCGCCGCCCCCGGCCCGTCCTCCTCGTCGTCGTCCTCGCCGCCGCCGCCGACGCCACCCGCGCCCTCGGCGTGCTCCTCGGCCCACCGCTCCAGCCGCTGCTGCACGCGCCACCGCACGGCCTCGGCCGCGGCGCGCGCCTGCCTCGCCGACGGCGCCGTGGCCACCAGCACCGCCCGCCCGCTGCCGCCGCCGCCGCCGCCGCCAAATCCGCCGCCGCCGCCAAATCCGCCGCCGCCGCCAAAGCCGCCGCCGCCGCCGCCGGGCGAGAGCGAGGCCACGTCGCGGCAGTGCGCGTCCTCGAGCCAGCGGCGCACGTCGTCGGGCGCGGCGGCCGCGCCGAGGACCAGCGCGCGCTCGCGCGCCTCGACCAGCACCGCGGCGCGTAGGGGGTCGGGGGGCGCCGCCGCTCGGGGCGCGCCCTCGGCCGGGAGGCGTCGCTCGGGCGAGGGCGCGGGCGCGGGCGCGGGCTCGGGCGCGGGCGCGGGCGCGGGCGGAAAGGACACCCTGGGGACCGGCGAGAGCTTTCGCGCCAAGCGGCGGGCCAGCTCGGCGCGCGGGGCGGCGTCGGGCGGCGGCGTGGCCCCGCACTGCTCGAGCAGGTCGGCGAGGTCGGCACGAGAGAGGTGGCGGGCGAGGGACGCGGGGGACAGCGGGAGGGCAGCGTCGGCGTCGGCGCCGGCGCCCTGGCCCCCCTGCCGCGGCCGCAGCCGCTGCTGCTGCTCGCCCTCGCGCACGAGGAGCAAGGCCCGGGCGCGCGCGGCCTCGGCGGCCGCCTCCTGGCCCGGGAGCAGGTCCCAGGCCGGGGCGGCGCGCCCCGTGATGGCGGCGGTCGCGGCGAGGACGGCCTGCGACGACGGCGCTGCCGGCGGTTGATGCAAGGGCGACGACGGCGGCGGCGGCGGCGACAGGGCGGTCGCCGGGCGGCCGTTCGCGCCGCCGCCGCCGCCGACCGCCGCCGCCAGGCGCGCCCTGAGGTCCCCGTCGAACAGGGACTCGAGCTCCCAGACGACGGCGCCGCGCTGGCGCGCCGCCGCCGGGTCGGGCGCGTCCGCCGCGGCTCGCCCGCCGTCGTCCTCGCTGCCGCCGCCGCCGCCGCCGCCGCTGCCGCTGCCGCCGCTGTTGTGCGTCTGCTCCTCGGCCGCGGCGGCCGCCGCCTCGGCGAGCAGGTTGAACCCGCCGCCGTCCCGTCTTCCCCCGCCGCCGCCGCCGCCGCCCGCCTCCCGGAGCTGCGCCAGCAGGCCTGGGAGGGTGGCGGGCCCCAAGTCGCGTGCAGACTGGGCCTTGGACCCGCCGCCTCGCCTGGGCGTCGCGATCTCGTACCCCTGCTGGCGTAGCTGCGCGACGAGACGGTCGCCGCCGTCGCCCCCGTCGCCGTCGTCGGCGTTGCCGCGGCCGCCAGCCGCCTCCGCCTCCTCGCTCACGTCGACGCACCGAAACCCGCCGGGCGACACGCTCGGCGCCGGTCGGCGTCGGCGCGGGCGCGACCCCTGGCGCGAGGGGTCACCGTCGTCGACGTCGTCTAGCGGCTCGGCGGCGGAGGACGAGGCGGCGAAGAGGCGCGCGGGGGAGGAGGAGGCGCGGGGGAGGAGGAGGACCCTCCTCGAGAGCAGGAACAGGCGCAGGAGGGACATTGCTCGATGGTCGATCGTCGTTCTTTTTCACAATGAGAAGGTAGGGGGTTGTGTTGTCGGTCGCGGTGTCGCGGTGGTGCCACCCCGAGGAGAAGAAGAGAGGAAGAGAAGAAGCAGAAGAACGGGAAGCGGCGATGGGCGGGGCCCTGCGGGCGGCGGCGACACAAAAACACCCGCCCCGGCCGCCGCCCGCAGCCAACAACGGTCAGTCCATCTCCTCGATCCACCCGGGGCCGTCGCTCGAGCGCACGAAGTACCGCCGCTTGGGGGCGCGGGGGGGCGCCGGGGCCGGGGCCGGGTGCTCGACCCAGGCGGCGGCAGCGGCGGCGGCGGCGGGGTCGGCCGCCGCGGCGGCGGTGGGGGCGGCAGGGGGGGCGCGGGCGGGGGTGGACGCTGGCCGGGGGCCAAGGCGCGCCGCCGGGCGCCGCACGTGCATGAACGTCCAGCCCAGCGGCATCAGCACGCCCAGCGCCAGCAGCAGCGACGGCCACAGGCACAAGGCCCAGTCTGCTCCTGCGCCCGCCGCACCCGCGCCCGCCGCGCTCGCGCCGCCTGCCGCGCTCGCGCCGCCCGCGCCGCCCGCGCCCGCCCCGAGCTGCAGCGCGGGGACGCAGTGGTCCATCGCAAGCAGCGCCAAGGCGACCAGGTGCTGGTCTCACGTCGTCGCCTCGGTGCCGGCGGCGGCGGAGGAGGACAACGACGATCCATCAGGAGGGGCTGCTGCCGCCGTCGCCGCCGCCGCCAAGCGAGCGCGCCGCCGCGACGCCGCCGCCGCCTCGCGCGAGGGCGCACCGTTCGTCGCCACGACGTACGCGAGCATCCGCGCCGCCTCCTCGCGCGTCAAAAGTCCGTCGCCGTCCCGGTCGGCGGCGAGGAAGGCCGTCTCAAACAGCCAGCGGGCGGGGGCGGGCGCCGCCGGGGCCAGCGGGGGGGACGGCGCCAAGAAGGCGGCCGCGGCCGCGGAGGCGGCGGCGGCGGCCGCCTCTCGCGCGGGCTCGGCCGTGGACGCTGCGCGAGATGCCTGGCCGTCGCCGCCCCAGGGGTAAAAGTCGTGGTCTCGCGCCGCGCCGGCGCCGCCGCCGCTGCTCCTGTCGGCGCTCCGGCGGCGGCTGCCGCAGCTGCTGCTCCGCGACGACGCGGCGCCCAGGGGCGGGAGGGTGCGGAGGGTGCGGGGCTGTTCTGGGTGATGTTGGGGAATGGGTGGATATGCGACGATGATGATGAGCAAGGAAGAGGGAGAGTGGCCTCGCGGCGGGCGGAACACGCACACCCCATCGGCCCCTTCTCCCGTACGGGCCTGGCGAACCAGTGGCTCACCTGGGCGCGGCGCGGCGCCGATGATGAAGGGGATGCGCGCGCCCCTTTTGGCGCCACGGGCGCGCGGGCGCCGCACTGCATCCTTTGTTGATGGCGCGGAACTCTCTCCAGACCCCGCGACCTGTCGCGCAGTTGACTTTTTTTTGTTTTCCGAAACGCCGAGAGAGGCAGAGGAGCAAGAGAGAAGAAAAGCGACAACGCAATATGTACAAAGAGACTATCCAAATGAGTGGAGGCGTGAGGGGCAGGGGCTCGGGGGCGCCCGCGGGTCTTGTTCCGCCGCCGCACCAGCTCGCTTCTCGTTCGTCGCCGTCGGCGGTGGGGTCAGGTCAGGCCGGCAGTCCCGCGACAGAGGCGAACGAACAAACGGAGAGACGCTCGGCCAACGCCAGTCCCTCTTTCTCCAACTTATTTACAACCCCCTTTCAAAAAACTACAGCTCCCTAAGCGCCGCCAGCACCGCGTCCGTGTGCTCCGGCTTGCCCACGCTCACGCGCACGTACCCGCTGAGCTCGGGCCGCGCGTAGTGCCGGACAAACACTCCGTTTTTTTCGGCGAGTGCGTCGCGGACCGCCTTGGCGTCGCGCCCGCCGCCCACCCGGCACAGCACAAAGTTGGCCTGCGAGGGGTAGGGCTCGAGCCAGTCGATGGCGGCCAGGCCCGCGGACAGGCGGGCGCGCTCGGACACCAGCGCGTCGCGCACGCGCGCGAGGTAACCGGGGTTGGTCAGCGCGGCGAGCGCGGCCGTCTCGGCGGCGACAGAGACATTGTAGGGTTGTTTCGCGCGCCACATGTAGTCCGCCAGGTCGAGCGGGAAGCACCCGTAGCCGACGCGCAGACCGGCCAGGGCGGCACTCTTGGAAAAGGTGCGCAGGACCACAAGGTTGGGGTGGTTGGCGACCCAGGCGATGCGCGAGGCGCCGTTGTTGCCGCCGCGCGCGCCGTTGCCGCCGCCGCCGCCGCCGTTGCCGTTGCCGCTCGCTTGCCCCTCTTCCCGCTCCTGCTCCTCAACGCCGTCCGCAAACTCGACGTACGCCTCGTCCAGCACCACCAGCACGGGCAGCCGCAGCAGGCGCACCAGCTCCTCCTCCCGGATGACGCCGCCGTCCGGGTTGTTGGGCGACGTAAGGAAGAGCACCTTTGCCCGCGGCTCCGCGCGCACGGCCGCCTCGATGCCGGCGACGTCCAGCGAAAAGTCGGCGCGCCGGGGAACGGCGACCACGCGCGCGTCGTTGACGTCGGCGTCGAAGGCGTACATGGTGAAGGTCGGGGGGCAGTCGACGACGGCGTCGCCCGGGTCGAGCACGACGCGCATGAGCAGGTCGATCAGCTCGTCGGCGCCGCAGCCGACCTGTTTATTTTTTGGAAGGGGGGGGAGGGCGTTTTTCGTTTTGTGTTTGGTTGCGTGTTGGCGTGGTTTTTCGTTTTCGCACTTGTTTTTTTTGGTCTTGAGTGAGTGCGGGTCGTGCGGGTCAGGTGCGGGCGACGGCCCAAACCCCTCCTCAAACAAGGACGATCATCTCTCAACGATAAAACCAGGTCTCACCAGCAGGTGCCGCGCGTCGACGCCGTTGAGCCGCGCGAGCTCGGCGCGCAACGCGCGCGACGACGGGTCGGGGTAGACGTGCGCAAACGGCATGCTCCCGAGCGCCTCGGCCACCTCTGGAGGGGGGCCGTAGGGGTTCTCGTTGGCGTCCAGCTTGACGATCTGGTCGGGCGTGCGGCCGTACCGTGCGGACAGGACCTCGAACGGCTCGATCGGCGTGTAGGGCGCCATCACGCGCAGGTGGGGCCGCACGAACTGCGCGGCCGTGACGCCGCTGGTGTTGGGGCCGCCATCAGCGGTGGTGGCGGTGGCCGACGGGTCGGTCGCGGCCGCGCGCATGGCGACGTTGTCGTGGTCGTTGCTGCTTCGCCGGCGGTTGGGGGAGGAGGCGCAAGGGGACGGGCGGAGCAGGGAGGAGAACCGGCGGCTCGCCCCGCCAATCGTGGCGCTGGTCGACGCGCCCGCCTGCGAGCGCAGACGCGACGACGACGACGACGCCGACGGGACCATCGAGGCCGCGCGCGGAGATTGGGACGTTGGAGATGGGGGACGCGATTGGCTTGTGAGATTTCTAAGGGGGGGAGAGCCCTTTCTCTCCCTTCTCACGTCAGACGAGGGCCTTCAACAAATTTTGGCTGAAAGTCCTTCCCTTCATTGGCGGGCCACAAGCAAGCAACAGACGACCATACACACGGACGCGCGGCCTGTACTTCTTGCCATTATCCCCAACCACTCGTCGTCCAGGTCCGATTGAACGATACCGGGCGGGCGTTTGAAACAAAAAGCAGTCATCCGAAACGCCGAGACAGAAGTGACCAGGAGGACAGGAAAGCGCGCGCCGACGGGTCCTCGATCCACACAATGAGCGGCGGCACGACGACCGCGCCGGCGCTCGGCTCCGCGCCCAACAGCGACCGAATGTCGCTGCGCCGCTCGCTCGAGGTGCGCGCGGCGTCGGCGGCGGCGGCGGGCGGCGGCGGCGGATGGGGCGGCGCAGCGGCAGCGGCAGACGCAGCAGCGGCATCAGACGCCGGCGGCGTCCTGCCGCCCCTGCGCCACCGCGTCCACGTGGCTCTGGGCCAGAACAACAGCGCCAACAACAGCGGGAGCGGCTCGTCGCTGCTGATGACCCCGCGCACGGGCACGGCGACCAACCCGGCCGCGGTCGCGCAGCTGCTCGCTGCCATCGCGGGCGGCGGCGGCGGCGGCGGCGGCGGCGGCGGCAGCGCGCCGGCCGAGGGCGGCCAACCGGAAGAGGGGGGCCAAGAGGGCGGTGGCGGCGGCCAGCAGCAGGGCCTCCTCGGCCCGGCCGAGGCCGCGCTGCTGGCCGCGCGCATCCTCGAGCTCGAGGACGAGCGCGACGCCTTGGTCGACCGCCTGCTGGCCACGGGGGAGGCGCTGTCCGAGGCGGAGCGGCGCGCGGCGCAGGGCGACAACGCGCGCGGCGGGCAGGCGGCGCTGCTCGCGCAGCTGCAGGAAGCGCTGCGGCGCGCCGAAGAGGCGGTCGTCGGGCGGCGGGGAATCTCGGGCGACGGGGGCGGCGGGGAGGCCCGCGTCGGGCGGCGGCCGCCGGGCGACGACGGGCGCGGCGAGGAGGCGGCAGACGGCGCGCCGGACGCGTCGGCGGCGGTGGCGGCGGCGGGGGCGGGTGCGGCGGGGGCAGAGCTGCGTCAGCGGCGAGGCGGGGGTGGTGGCGACGGCAAGGCGGGGGCGGGGGCTACGCAAGGAGGATCAGGAGGCGGGGGCGGGTCGCGGGCGCCGAGCCCCGCCGCCGGCGCGGCGCGCAAGGTCGTCGCGACCCTCCGCCCCTCGCGGGCGGCGACGCCCAAGCCCGGCGGAAAGGCGTCGTCTGCGGCCCCTCCTCCGGCGGCGGCGTCTGCGGCCCCCCCCGCCCCCTCCCCCTGGCTCGCGATCCTCTGCCTGGCCTTGCTCCTGCTGGCGCTGCCGCCCGCCGCCGTCGCCGCCTCGTACCGCGCCTCGCCCACGTGGCGCGCGGGACAGGCCCTGGCGCGCCTGTCGCTCGCAGCGCCGCCGCCGCCCGCTCCTCCTCCCCCCTTCGGCGGGTGGGGGCGGCTGCTGCTGCACCCGTTTGGCGGCGGCGGCGGCAACCAAAAAGCGGCGGCGGCGGCGGCCTCGGCCTCGGCCAAGAAGGCCGCTCCGCCCGCGGGCGACCCCATGGCGCTGCTGCGGCGCGTGCGAGAGCTCGAGAGGCGGCTGGCGGCAGCCGAGGCGGCCGCGGCCGCGGCGGTCGGCGGAGCGGCGGCGGACCCCGGCGGCGGGCGGTGAGCGCCCCGAAACTTTGGCGCTTTTTTCAGCCGCAATTTTCGCTGTCGGCTTGTCGAGGAAACACGCAAAAAAGGGCCCTCTGTTCTTTTCCCCGGATGTCGGAGGCTTTGGTTTGAGTTGCGTTGTTCAAAAGGATTTGACGTGAAATGCAAAAACGTGTCGCCAACGGCCAGGGATCTGAAACGCGCGCGGAGAAGAAGAAAAACGCAGACAAGCTCCAAACGCAACGCGCTCCTGTCTCGCATGTCCCTTTTCCACGCCAAGGCCAACCGGAAAAAAAGCAGGCTTTCTTCAGAGGTACCCGTCCGACCGGTCCTGCGCCTCGAACGACTTGTTGGCCGCCGTCACGCCCTGAAAAAAGAGCGCCGCCGCCGTCGGCAGCCCCGTCAGCGCAAACAGCCCCAGCACGGGCGCCCACAGGGGCGACGACGGCTCGAGCACCCCGAAGATCGAGTTGCCGTTGGCGTACTCGAAGATGGAGCCGACCGAGGCGGTCGCCACGAGGAAGGAAAAAACGAGGTAAAGCGGCCACGGCAGGCCGCCGCCGCCCTTCTTTCCGGCGGCGGCGGCGGCGGCGGCGGCCGCGTCGCGGTCGCGCTCGGAGCGCGCCCAGGGGGGCAGCGGGGGGGCGTCCTTGCCGTCGCTACCGCTGCCCTTGTCGCCGCTGCCGTCGGCGGCGCGCGCGGCGGGCGACGGGCGGGAGGCCGGGCCGTTCCGGGCGCGCGACGACGGCGGGCGCGGCGCGGTGGCGGCGGCGGCGACGGCGGCGCGAGGGAAGGAGGCCGCGCAGCGCGCCGATGGTTGTGCTGCGCGCCGCGACCCCGCCGCTGATGGCCGTGCCTGCCGCCGGAGCTGCTGCATCATGGCGGCACTAGCTTCGGTGATGGTGTTGCTGTTGCTGGCGCGAGCGAGCGTTTCCTGCTTGGTGCTTGACGATTGCGTTTCTGTGGTGAGATGATGGGGCTGGAAAGGGACTGCGGATGGTGCTTGCAGGGGCGTGTGGTGGGCGTCGTCGATGATGCGGTAGGTAGTGTGTGTTGAGTGTGATGTGATTGAGCGGAGAGGCGGGTGCTTCAGAGAGCAAAAGGGAAGAAGGAGGAGATTTTTCTCAAATCCCTTCTCTCGCCTCTCTCATGGGCACCACACCACATCAGCACACGCCCACGGCAACAACACAGCACATCATCACAAGTGCGCGCTGAAGCCCCGGCCCAGTTGCGAACAACATCGTCTCTTCACCCGACAAACGTGCTTTTGATCTGTGCGCCAAGGGCGAAAAGGGGCGCTCCCCCCCTCTCTCTCCCTCTCTCTCTCAGCGACCAACACACCAGGCACCATGGCGTGGCGCGCGTCGCTGACCAAGGCCGTGCAGGAGCTGCGGTGAGCCACGCTGTTTCTTCCGGCACCCGCCGACGCGGCGCGCCGCTGCCACCGACGCCGCCAGCGCCGCCAGCGCCGCCGACGCTCCCCCTCCTCACCCAAACCCTCTGCTTTTGCGCACAAACGAGACACCCGTCAAAAAACAGGATACACCTGTGCACGACCTCCCCCGCCAGCCAGGGCGTCCGGTGAGTCTAGCTCTCCCCCTTCTCATGAAAGCGGCGCCAAAAAGAGCCCTGGCGGCGTCCTCTCACACACGCGACGCGACGCAGCGCCCGAGCCCCCCCCTCCTCCTCCTCGCTCACGCCAAAACAAACGCCCCCGCCCCCCCCCGCCCGCGCTCAAACCCAACCCAACCCTCGAACAAGCAGCGAGTTCGTGCTCACCTCCTACCCGGACATCAAGCGGCCAACCCCCTGCTGCCCATCCTCGTGCGCGAGGCGCCCGGCGCCGAGGCGCGGCTGGTGGCGCGGTTTGCAAAGGGCGCCGAGCGCAGCGTCAGCGTCCAGGGCGCGGCGTCGGCGGCCGACGTGGAGCGGGCGCTGCAGGAGCTGGCGGCCAGCGGGTAGGAGATCTCCACAAACCGCGGCCGGTGAGGGGGGGCGGGCGCGCGCGAGCGTGGGCGCGCCGTCACCAGCCTTGACGAGAGAGAGAGAGAGAAACGATGGCGCGCGCGGCCGTTGTTTCGCAGGCTCAGAGGGAGGGGGCGCCCGCTCCCTCTGAACTGAAACACACCAACGAACCCACCGATTTGTAAGGTCCCAGATAGAGGTTTGCAAACACCTGAAACCAGCCAGCGGCGGTGAGGATCTCTGCGGGGAGGATCTCTCTTGATTGGAGAGATCGGGGTTGGCTGTGGCGTCGCGGGGGGACTCCGGGGTTGTTCGGCGGCGTTGGGTGGCCGACCTCTCTCGGCGGCGATGCAACAAAAAAAACCACCTTTTTGTTGATGGGGGCCAACTGCCGCCAGGGGACCTTGGAGCCCGGGGAGCGGGCCCACTGGACGATATGGACGCGCGGATCGATGGGACCGGGTGTGAAGGGGCGCGTGGGGGGGTAAGGAGGGCCGCAAAAGCTTGGATGGCGAAGACAAGGTAATCCCCTCTCCCGTTCCTTCGTCGAGAGGGGGTCGGGCACCCACCCGCAGCCTCCCTCTCACTCAAAACCAACCCCCCCGATCTTTGACTTGTCCGAGCCCCCTCCTTCACCCCACCTTGACCCCCGAACGAACCAAGCCACCACAAGCGCCCGCGCGGAAACCGTTCGGTAAAAAACCAGAAGCGGGGCCTGTTAAGCAGCTGCCGCCGCGTTCCCCCCGTCGACGGACCGGGACCGGGGGCCCGGCCTCGGCCGCCGGGATGTACCCGACCGGCGGACGCGGCGGGGCGGCGCCCGACCCGGCCGCCCAAGGCGGCAGCGCGCCAGCGGCGGCGGCGGCGGCGGCGGCAACGGCCGCGGCAACGAATCCAGAGGGCGCGGGCGCTGCCGCGGCCGCCGGCCCCGCCCCTCCGGCTCCCGCCGCCGGCGTCGGCGGCGCGGCGCCGGCCGGGACGGCTGCTGGCCCCCAGCCGGCCGCCTACGCCTCGGCCCCGTACGTCTCGGGGGCCAGCAGCGGCAGCCTGGCGTCGATGGGCGGCGGAGGAGGCGCAGGACCGGTAGCAGCAACAGCGAGGGCGGCGGCGTCGGCAGCAGCGGCGGCGGGAGCGGGAGCGGGAGCGGCAGCAGCTTCCTCCGCCGCCGCCGCCGCCGCCGCCGCCGAGGACGTCCGCACCATCTTCGTGTCCGGCTTCCCGCCTGACGCCAAGGAGCGCGAGCTGAACAACCTCCTGCGGTTCCTGTCCGGCTACGAGGCGTCCCAGATGTCCTGGCCGCGCGCGCCTGCGCCGGCGGCCACCACGAGCAGCGCCGGCGTCGACGGCGGCGGCACTCTCTCGCCGCCCGCCGCCGCCGCCGCGCCGCTGCCGCCGTCGCCGCTCGGCCAGCCGCAGGGCTTTGCCCTGTTCGACTCGCCCGCGAGCGCGCGAGCCGCGGTGCTCGCCCTCTCGGGCCTCTTCTTCGACGAGGGCGTCAGCCTGCGCGCCGAGATGGCGCGCAAGAACATGTACGTGAGCGCGCGGATGGACCAGCAGCAGCAGCAGTCTCAGCAGCAGCAGCAGCAGTCTCAGCAGCAGCAGATGCAGATGCAGCAGCAGCAGCTGCAAATGCAGCAGCAAATGCAGCAGTCTCAGCAGCAGCAGCAGTCTCAGCAGCATCAGCAGCAGTCTCAGCAGCAGCGATTGCAGCAGCAGCAGCAGCAGCAGCGATCGCAGCAGCAGCAGCAGCAGCAGTCTCAGCAGCAGCAGCGAGTGCAACAGC
>Ga0209491_10003223_pt1 | contig 27259 bp, 20 predicted proteins | sample BON02_FD_187213 | JGI IMG/M metagenome (GOLD analysis project Ga0209491, IMG submission 187213) | Freshwater microbial communities from Lake Bonney liftoff mats and glacier meltwater in Antarctica - BON-02 (SPAdes) (version 2) | ecosystem: Environmental > Aquatic > Freshwater > Ice > Glacier...
CTGAAGAGTCATGATGCAGTCGGGGTGCATTTCGATTGCCTACATGCGTTCGAGAACAAGATTAGTTTTGCTCCAGAGGCGAATCTGCTGCACATACAAGTGAGCGGTCCCACGGAGTCGACAGGGGTCTCTTCGCGCCCGGCCTACCTAGCCAAAGGCCAAATGCTGCCTTGTGCCAGCAAGGATGAGGATTCGGGCTTCTACAGCGTCGTGGGATAAGCAAAAAGAAAGAGACACGACCTTCTTGGGCCATGACACTTGCTTGAACTAGTCAGAGTCAGTATCGAATTGCTCCAGGTCTTTAGTTGGATCTGCCCATTCCCTGAGGGAGTAAAGCGTTGCCGGCTTGCCCGGTCTTTTTTGGCGTGATTCGGATACTCGTGATTCCGCAATGAAACTTGACTCGTTCAAGATGTTCCGACGGAATTGATCTACCTGAGAACGCTCACCGCGACAAACATCGTTTAGCTCTCTAAGGTCAGAGAGCCTAAAAGCTTCAGGCAGTGCCGTGGCACTTAGGTATCGGAACGGATCGAGTTTTCCGGTGAAGGCATAGCGCAGTTTGCGCCAAGAATAGAAGACCATCTCATCGTGGTCAATGTCAAGAATGGAACCGGAGCCCATGTCGATAGGCAAACGTCGGTCGTGACCTCTGCGCTCTTTGGGCGAATAGCGGAGTCCGAATCTTGATACTCCGTCATACTCCTCAATGTCATTTTGGTTTTCAAACTTATTCAAGAAGGCTGAGCTATTAACTAGCTCAAGACCAACCTGCTCTTTGCCGCCTAATATCGGTGCGATGTCCTCTAGGTTGGCGAAGCCCCAGTAGGTGATGGAGATAACTCGCTCACCTACCTGGCGCTCTGGATTGTCAAAGATTCGCTCTTGCCTTAATCTCACCCGGGTACGGATGCCTAGCTCTTCTTGCACGAGTCGATGCGCTGCCTCATCAATGGACTCATCTGGACGAACATCCGTAGCTGGCAACACTCTCTTATCGCTGGTGGTGGGCATCGCATCTTGATTGTTGCGGCGAGTAGCCACGAACAATCCCATTCCAAATTTCTCTTCTGAATCGGTTCCGAACGACACGACCGAAGTGGGGACAGTGGAGAGATTAAAGTCCTCTAACACTGTGAATAGGGCCACTGTTACAACTAATTTCGAAGAACTCATAAGTCAAAGTATGCCATAAAACAAAGGGGTATGGGTAGATAAATCGACAAGTTGCTACTTGATAGCTCACTACTGACGTAATTTGTGCTATGATAAATCACGTTATCTAATTCAGGAGGTTGTTATGGAGAGTTTCACTTCGAACCAGTGGGCTGGTTCACTAACGGACGGTACTCCGTTGCAAGATGTAGTTGCCGGTGCCAAGGCACCGACTGCTTCCCAAGCATCCATCAACAAGCTACCGATGATGCATGTTGGATCTGGCTATAAATTTGGCAACCTAACCTGGTTCCCAGTTTGGACCGACGAGCCAATAAAACAGCGGAACTACTCAACCGCCAAGAGCCAAAGGTTCTCGGTTACCGAAGTGGCTAACGCTGTGGTTCAAAGCCTGCAGGTTCAGAACCAAGCCGAGCTAGACCTGCTGCTTCTAGAAGGGAGCATCCTCGAGGGTGGCTGGCAACACCGAGCTCTCATTAAAAGCGTCATTGTGCCCGGCAGGGCATCCTGTGAGATTCCAGTGGTGTGCGTGGAGCAAAACCGCTGGGGAGGCGTAGCCCAACAGGCTGCCGGCACCAAAGTGGCTCCGGCTGCCGTTAGGGTCGCGATGAAGGGCTTAGTTCGAGACAACCTGGGCAACGTTGCTCAAAGTGCTCCTGATCAATCTAGAGTTTGGTCGTCGGTCGCTTCCTACCAGACTCGTCACAACGCTCAAGCCCCAACAGCTTCGCTTGTGGACATTGAAAATCAAGTGAAGCGCAATCTCGCGGCGATGCCAAAAATCACAGCACTTCCAGGTCAGCGTGGGGTTGTGGTTGCAATCCTTGGTCAGCCCATCGCTTTTGAGCTCTTCGATCACCCAGACACATTGGAGGAGGGCCTGCAGGGCATGTTGGAGAGCTACCTGCTCGATGCTGCAGACCGCCCCTATAAAAAGACCAGCGGCCAGTCAGCTAGAGACTTTGTGTTCATGGTTTCAAAGCTCAAGCTTGATGCCAAAACACAGGAGCACAACACCGTTCGACTTCAATCGAAGAACTCTCGCTATGTAGTGGCTGACGCCTTACAACACCGAGGCTCTCTGATTCACGTTTCTTGCATCAACTCCCAGCATGAGTTAGTGCTCGCCGCATGAACTGAGGCCGACGAGGCACCCGAACCACCAAGCATCAATTCAATTCAAATTCAAATTCAAATTAGGAGACAACATGATTCTCAAGGCATTTCTAGAGGCCAGCAAAATAAAAGCTGGCGAACCAAAGACCCTAGGTCTATTGGTCGAGGCAACTGCACCAGCATTACCCACGCAGAACCTATCCCGCTCACCGCAAGCCATTGTGTTTGTGGTTGATCGATCCGGATCAATGGGCGGTGGGAGTCTGGAGCTAGTGAAGCAGACAATCGGCGAGATGGTTGGTCAGCTAGATGCATCCGACTACCTAGCCATTGTGTCCTTTGACACTGATGTCGAAACCCACCTTCGGCTGCAGCCAGTAGGCGAGCTAGATGCTCAACAGCTGCGGCGTGACTTGGCATCTTTGGAGCCAAGAGGCGGAACAAACATCGAGCTTGGCTACCGCCACGGACTAGCGGAAGCGGCTAAGGCGCCTTCTGGCATAGAGACCAAGTTGGTCCTACTTTCCGATGGTCACACCAATGACGGGATCAAGGACCCGGTTCAGCTTGGTCAATTGGCAGCCTTCGCTACCGAACACCTAGTAACCACATCAACCATCGGCATTGGTACTGGGTTTGACGAGACCATTCTTGCGAGCATCGCAGGATCAGGTCAGGGAAATCACTTTGCTGCAGTCAAGGTCGAAGAGGCAGTTGCTGGCTTGCAGGATGAGATTGATGGGTTGCTAGAAAGATCAGTTCGTAACTTGACTTGCAGGATCACTCTTGTAAGCGCGAATCAGCTCAAGTCCATCACACCGGTTGGGTATGTCCACAGCAAGAAGCCCCTAACCGATGGAATCGAAGTAAAACTCGGAGAGCTGGTTTCTCAAGAAGAGCGAGGCTATGCCTTTTTGCTAGAGCTCAAGGCGTTTGACCGAAACTTCGAAGGCCTAGTTGAAATCGAGGTCGAGCTGTTCGGTGAAAATGCCCTGACCGGTGAGGAAATCGGGCAACGCCAAACCCTGGTGTTCGAGGTGGCCAGCCCAGTCGATTTCATTACACCGGAGCTCGATGAAAATGTGGTGGCCGAGATTGCCGTCTTCCGCATGGCTAATGTCAAAGAGCAAGCCGCTCGAGCAGCTCGAGAAGGCTCATACGACGAAGCACGAGCGATGATTCAACAGGCTCAAGGTGACACTCAGCTCTTGATGGAGCAGCTCGACGAGATGTCACCGCGCGTCCGCATGCGGGTTCTTGCTGAGAATGAAGAGCTAGCAGACCTGATGGGCTTCACCGACATCGAGCTGTCTAAGCGTTCGACCGAGTCGAGCTTTCGGAGCTCAAGAGCCAAGTCCGATCCACGCAAGAAATCTAACTAAGGAGATAAAAATGAACTTACCAATTACTTCCCCCAAGGGGGGCTATGGGAACAACAAAGACCTGTGGAGTGAGATTCTTCCCGGACTCTGGATGGGTGGCACTGGAGACGATTCAGTGCTCACAAGCTTCCAAGTACAACCAGAGATCACCAACCTGCACTTTGACACCGTTGTAACTCTCTATGCGAGTGCGTTACCAGTTGACTGGTATGTCAAAGAGCTCCGGCTTGGATTCTTTGACCACGACAAGGTGGACATCGATGCTCACGACCTTGATCAGGTTGTCCAGTCCGCTCACGCGGATTGGCAAGCCGGCAAGCGAGTCTTGATTCGCTGCCAAGCAGGCTGGAACCGATCCGGGTTAGTAACTGCTTTGGTACTAATGCGAGAGGGCTACCGCTCTTTCGAGGCCATTGAGCTAATCCGCCAGATGCGTTCTGAAAACGCTCTGTGCAATAGATCATTCGAGCAGTTTCTAAGAGATAAGGACACCAGCGATGTGGATATTCACTAGCACCGGTTTCGTAAGTGCCGTCAGAAAGACTGACCGCCCCGATGTTTACACTGTCCGCTCAAGGGATCGCCTATCCCTTGAGCCACTTGCTAAGGCAACTGGTGTAGAGGTAATCACTTCCCCCTTTGGTGATTACCCCTACCGTGTCCTGGTCGAGCCAACCCTCTTTATTGAGTGGCTGGCCGACCAGGCAAGCCAGATTGAATATTCAAACTTCAAGAATCAGGTTGCTAAAACCAGAGGCTATGAATACACCCACGCTTTGCACGATGTTTGGTCGGCAATGCTGAAGACTGAGGACCAATCTAGAATTGAGACGAAGCAAGCATTGGGGGGAGAGCATTGAAGATTCTTCACACGTCAGACTGGCATTTAGGTCGAGGGCTGCATAAGTACGACCTTCACGAAGAACAGAGGGAAGCAGTCAACTTCATCGTCGATCAGGCGATTGAACGCAAAGTCGCGGCGATTGTGATTTCTGGCGATGTCTATGACAGACCTCTTCCCCCGGTGGCATCCATTCGAATTCTCCAAGAGGCAATAGAGCGCTTGGATGGGGCAGGTATAACTACCGTTATCACGGCAGGAAACCACGACAGTGCAGATCGTCTAGCGGTTTACTCAAACATCCTGAGAGGTTCTGTCAGGATAATCGGCTCGATTAGAGAGGTCGACCAGCCGGTGGTTCTAAGAAGTGGGGATGACGAGCTACGTGTCTACGGCATACCTTTTTTATTTCCGCAAATCGCCTCCCCGATTCTTAGTGAGCTGACAGGAAGGGATGTTCCTCTATCGCACGATGGTGTGATTGGTGCGGCGATGGAGTTGGTCCGAAATGATTTGGCCGGAGCTGACTCCAAGTCAGTCAGGTCGGTCGTAATGGCCCACGCATTTGTGACCCAGTATTCGGGGTCCAGCAAGACGGCGGCTGATCAAAAGAATGGTGCGGCTCCTTCTCTGACTGCAGAAGTGTCGGACTCCGAACGTGACATTAGTATCGGTGGCCTGCAGACGGCAGCCGCTGACTTGTTCTCGGGAGTTACTTACGCGGCACTCGGACATCTTCACGGGCAACAGTTTGTTAGGGCAAAAAAAGACAAAAAACTGGTGCTGCGCTATTCGGGGTCGCCTATCGCATATTCAATTAGCGAAAGCACTCAAAGAAAATCTTTCACGATTGCAGACTTGGATTTTGCTTCGGAGTTCTCTGAATCGAAAATAGAAATTGTAGACATTCCTCAGAGACGCCTAGTGGTTCAGCTAGTTGACGACCTAGACAACTTAGTCTCTGGGAAGTATGCCCAACACGCCGATGACTACGTGGACATTGTGGTGACCGATGATGTAATTCGGCCAGACGCGTTTCAAAAGCTGACCGACTACTTCAGCAGATTCCTGCGAAAAGATGACCGGCCAAAGAACATCCTTGCAGGCGATGATTATGAAAAAAGAGTTGATATTCGTGACGCTGCAGTCACTCCTATTGACGTGGTGAATTCTTTTTATGTCAAAATAATGAATTCGGAACTCACGAAGAACCAAATTGAAGTAATTCAGAGAGCTTTAGAAGAGCTTGCAGTGGAAGATGCTACTAAATAATGAAAATTCACAGCATTGAGCTTCAGGGGATCGGTCCATTCCCTTCCAACCACGAGATTGATTTCGATCTTCTTGGTGATTCGGCCTTGGTTCTGATTGAAGGACCTACCGGGGCAGGCAAGTCCACAATTCTCGACGCCATCACCTTCGCTTTTTTTGGCTCCACAGAAAAGGACGGCAGCAAGCAGAGAATCAGGTCGCACCATGCCAAGGACGAGGATGAGTCTTTTGTTCGAGTGAAATTCTCCACTCAGGCGGGAGTCTTCGAGGTAACCCGCTTCGCAGAGAGGTATGCTCCCAAAGCGCGCGGCGCCGATGGCGTTAAGAAAGTAGCCGGGCGATGCTTATTAAGCACCGAAGTCACGCCGGATCACTTTGAGGTGATTGAGCACCAGGCATCCGAGGCCGGTAAAAAAATAACAGACCTACTGGGCATGACTAGAGAGCAATTTGAGCAAATCGTATTGCTCCCACAAGGGGAATTTGAAACCTTTCTCATGAGCAGTACCAAAGAGCGTAAACCCCTCCTGGAGAAAATCTTCAACACCCAACTTTTTAGCAGGCTAAGAGACAAAATCCACCAAATGGCGCAAAAGTCGGTGGAACTTAATGAGCAGCAGGACGAATTGGTCCTTCAGTCCGCAAGTGCCTTGTTTCCGACTCTCGAGATTGATAAAGACTCAATAGAGGCGATTAAGTCAAACTTGAAGAAGCCACACACTCAAGATTTGGCCATAGAAAAGATTCAGTCGGCGACAGACGAGCTTCGCAAGTTAGAAAAGAAGCGCAAAGCTGAGCAAGCTGTAGCCGGCAAGAAGATGAAAGGTCTCGAGGCAACTGTGGCCAAGAGGGGTGAAGAGTCAAGTGCCACAGAGCTAGTCAGGGCTTCAGAGGCAAAGCTTGCTCAAGCGACAGAAGCCAAAGCCATGACATTGAAGGCGATGTCTGCGGCTGCCGGAGAATGGTTCAAGGCCAATGATATTCTCATGACCAAAGGCGCTCCAGCCCACAAGCCGGCTTACGAGAAGCTAACAAGTGAGATAGGCATTGTTGAAAAGTTACTCGAGGCCGAAGACGGGCTAACTCAAGTGGAGGAAGAACGCGATGATGTGTCTGGGGAGCTAGTTCAAATTCAAGAACGACTAAAGGTCATCAACCCTCGCCTTCAGACGGAAATTCCTGAGCTCGTTCGGGCGGCAGATCTCGAAATAAAGGGCATAAAAACTACTTTCGACTCAATCGCTTTGATCGAGTCAAAACGCCAGGGCGTTACCGAACAACTAAAAGCTGGTGCGGAGGCAACTCTTTTAGAACAAGAATTGGAATCCGCAGCTTCGCAAATGGCGTTGACGGGTGAACAGGTATCGATATCCAAGGAGTCTTTGGTTGAACTCGAAGAACGCCGATTTAGCCAGTACGCCTTTGAGCTAGCGCAAGCTCTTAATGAGGGCGATTCCTGTCAGGTGTGCGGTTCCAAAGAGCACCCTGAAAAGCCAGAAAAACCTGACAAGCTGTTGGCAGCCGGTGAGCAAGACAAGGCAAAAAAATCCTTGCGGAGTTTGGAGAAAACCTTCACCGAACAATCAAAAGAACACATTGCCCTTGAGGTTAAGTTGGAAACAACAAGAGCCAAACTAAAAAGGCCAATCCCGGAGCTTGAGCTAGAAGCCTCAAAAATAGATGAAGAGATAATCAAGGTCGAAGAACAGCTTCTCCTAAAAGAGACGCTCATCGCGGAGCTGGAGACGCTCAGAGAAGAGAAAGAAGTTCTGCAAGAAGAGAAACAGCTTCTTACACCTGAAGAAGCAAGACTCGTTCTGGTGGTCAAACAGACAAACACTGATATTTCAAAATTGCAAAAAGAACTCGCAAAATCCACGGAGGGGTTTGAGTCCATTGGCAGCAAGATGAGTTTCCTGGTCGACCTCAGAGAGGTGGTAGCTTTATTGAACGTCCAGGAAATACATCTCAATACTCAGCGGTCAGATGCGAAAACAGCGATGGAAGCACTGAAGAAGCTCCCTAAGTCTGCTGATTTTGGCGATACTGCGTCGGCGGAGGGCGCAGTCGCCTCGCTAAAGCCCGAGCTTGATGAAGCCAAAAATCTGTTTGCTGTTGTTGCTAATAGGTTGGCTAAATCGGAAGTGCTCTCTCAGGATTTGATTGAGTCATTGGAAACGCGAACTTCAGTGCTCGACGACTCGATTACGGTTATCGAGCTTGATAAAGTCTTGGTGCTTGGAAGGAATCCAGCTAGACAGACAATCGACACATTTGTTCTTCAAAACATGTTTTCTGAGGTCATTCATGCCGCGAATTCTCATTTTAGTAAGTTGCTAGAAGGTCGGTATGAACTTCAGCTTCGCGGTGAAGAATCAAATACTGGTAACTCACAGACCGGTCTCGATCTTGAGATCTTAGACCTGAAAACTCAGAGAACCAGGGTGCCGAAGAGCCTTTCAGGGGGAGAAGTGTTTTGTGCGTCTCTCTCTTTGGCACTGGGTCTCTCCGATGTAGTTCTTAGTTCAAACGGAGGAATTCGCCTCGAAACATTCTTTATTGACGAGGGTTTCGGATCACTTGATGGGGAACGCCTCAACCAGGTAATGGACATGCTCAATATGATTCGGAATACTGGTAGAACCGTCGGAGTGATAAGCCACGTGGAAGAAATGAAGCAGGCAATCTTGGATCGAATCGAGGTCACACCAAAAGGCAAGGCTGGTGCCAGCACCATTAACGTGAGCTGGTCTGCCTAGTGGATCTGAGTAGAAGCGAGGGGAGCGTTGTTTTCAAAATCCATGAGACCGTTGTGAAGGCCTTCATTGAGCCACGGCTCAAAGAGGTCAGTAGTGGCCAACTTGTGACTGTTCAGCTCTCAGGCCTTGATGCGCTGGGAAGAGTCAAGACCCACGATGCAATTGGTGCACAAGGTGACTGCCTAAGTGCAGTTGATAACGACATCAACGTCGCTTCGCAGGCACAGCTGCTTTTTATTCGGAGCTCACTGGTGATCGAGGACATTCTTGAACCCCGGCGACCTTCTTGCTTAGCCAAAGAGCCCCGCAAGATTGCTGCATCGATGACGAGGCTTTTGGCTGTGTCGAAGCGGACGGTCGAAATGATAATCTTCGGCACGAGGATGAAATAATGCGCAGATCGGGCGAGGTGATGTGCGGCAGGCTTATGCGAATTGTGGGCATTGGCCGCGTGGTTGAGGTTCTCCCTTTTGTGTTCATGAGCCTGGACATTCTTGACCCTAAGAGTGGAAACCGCGAGCTCGTTTTTCTTCGCAGCGCGCGGCTTGATTTATGGAATTATTACGATGAACCCATAAGCGACTATGACCCTCGACTCGAGGTATCAAAATATATTTTTTTAGAAGCCGTTGGGCTGCTTGCTCAAGGCCTGACTGTCCAACAAGACTTGACCCCGGGCCTAATCGCTTCATCTGATTCAGTAGCCTTCTCGGCACTAATAGCCTCTGCGATTCACGCCAATCAGTTCGATAAGTCCGGACTCCCGTTCATCGAGCATGCCAGGCGAGTATTCCTGAATTCCCAGCAATCGCTTCAGGCATTAGAACTGTCCGAAGAAGAACGCTTGCTGGGATATCAAGCAGCATGGTTGCATGATGTCTTGGAAGACAGCAAGGACTCTTTTTATAGGCCCATTAATGTCCAAGACCTGGAGAATTGGGGACTGGGACAGCGGGTTGCTTTTCTTGTGAATTTACTGACTCGTTCGACGGAACAGTCTGCGGACAACGATTATTATCTGGGAGTTCTGTCTGACAAAACGGCTCGAAGTCTGAAGCTTGCTGACATTGCCGATAACTTGTCCAAATGGAGAACTGAACTTCTCGATGAAGCTGACCGGGAAAAAGTAGAGGGTAAATACCGTCACGCTCTCGAAGAACTCGAATTTGACCCTAGTGCCGAGGGATGGTTTCAACCGAGGGTCGATTCTCACAAAGATGACATTTGGCCTGTATTTGCGCTTCCAGAATCTTCGGAAGCACTTCGAATGAGGCAAACGAGCCCTCATGACAAAAGCTGGATATTCTTTCACGATGATTCTTGGTGGCACGATGCCGAAAAGGTAGACGAGGGCGCTAGACGTATTATTGAGGGACGCCTGTGGACGGGACGGGAAAAGGGAACATCCTCGAGGGCGGCGCTTTTGCCTTACCCCTTGGATGCCTGGTACATGGCCCTGTTCGTTTTGTATTCCAAAGGACAGGACGGGGTAGAGAAGCAGTCGCGCGAGATGGCGGAGTCCCTCGCTGATTTTCTGGATTCAGTCCGGCGTGACGAACTTGACTCTTCCAATCACCTAGGTCTTGTTTCACGGGGCGTAAATTATCTCCAGTTGAAACTGCGATACCCTGCCGCACTGGCGGGCTTGTTCAAGTTTGACCCTATGGTTGCCCACGACTCCGGCGTTTCTTGGGGCGAGTTGTCTCCGTCAGTAGACCTTCTGCCACGCGAGCAGATGCTGGACATGGCAGTACTTGCTTTCAATTCGACCTGGTCGTTTAAGCTAAGTGACTCGTATAAATTCTGGTTATCACAAGTATTCGGCTGGAGGAGCTCGGACTAGGGAGGGCCTTGACCGGGTCGTGGAGGTGCTGAATATGATTCGCGATACAGACCTGCAGGAACTATCAGCCATGTGGAGGAAATGAAGCAGGCCATTTTGGAGCGAGTCGAGCTCGCTCAACAGGGCAAAGCCGAAGCCGGCACTTGGTTGGTCTGTGTCGAATAAAGTCTGACCCTCTCACTAGGTTCTTATCTAAGAGATGGAGATCAATGCTTTTTGAAATCAATGGCAGCGTAGTAAACGCATTTGTCGAGCCCCAGTTCAAGCACCTAAGTTCTGGACACCTGGTTACTGTCCAGTACTCAGATCTAGATGCCCTAGGCCACTTCAAGCATCACATGCAAGGGGGCACTCGCATTGATTTAAGCGACAAGTACTTCCACTTCACTGGCTACACCCAGCTACTAGATCTGAACTATCACGTCGCAGGGAGCCTCAACAGGCTCGAAGATCTCTTCGTCGAAAAGGACGTGAGTCCTGCACCTGTTGCCTATCGTTGGCAAGGCTGGGAAGAAGATTCATCAGAGGATTTAGAGAACGGTATGCAAACTGAAGACTGGTACGGGATATCATTGCCCGGCGAAATAGAAGCCATCAGATGGGAATTGGAACCTTCGTATGTTGGGTTCTATGTCTATCCACTGTTTGAGGTACCGGCGGATCTGAAGACAATAACGACCCTTGGCGGCATGTAATTGATAAAAGTAGTAAAAGGTGACATCACACAACTAAGGGTTGACGCAATAGTAACTGCCGTAAACCTCGAGCTTGATCCAGAGGAAGGCGCATCGAGTGCAATTCATGCTGCGGGAGGACCGGGCCTGCTAGCTGAGACGCGTTTATCAGTTAGACAAGCCACATATGGTGACGTCTTGACTTCTGAGCCTTATGGCCTAAGTTGCCAATTTGTTGTCCACACTCTTGTTCCATCAAGAGGGCTCAACGGAAACGATGACGACGACATGGAGATTCTGGCCGACTGCTACCGGAACAGCATCAGACTGGCCCACTCGAAGGGAGCACGTTCAATAGCCTTTCCGTCACTGGGGACCGAGGGTCATTCCATTCCTGTGGAATACGCCGCCGGGGTCGTTGCGCAAGCCTTGGTAGAGGCCACGAGTCATCAAGCAGAAAACCTCGATATAACTCTGTGCGTCAAGAGTGACGAGGACTACGACGCTTACTCTGAAGAAACAGGGTCGGCAATTGCGAGGGAAGAATTTCGACTAAGTCCTCCCGCTTGCCCTATTTGCTTCCACCCACTCAAGCGAATCGTCTACGGCCTGATGGACGTAAGTGGCATGAGTGACGACATCTACATGGGGGGATGCACGCCATACGCCGCAAATTTTGGGTGCAACAACTGCGACTGGACCGGTGAAGAGCCTGGGCTATTGCGGGAAGAAAAAGAGCTTGTCTGGATTCTTTTCGATGAGAGTAACCACCACTTCAAGTGCTCTGTGGGAGCAGTTAGCTCCAGGTCAGCATCTTTCTTTGTAAAACCGGCAGGAACTGAGGAGTCTCTAGGTGGGCCTGAAGCCTTCCAGTTCATTGAAGGGGCAGTCGCTAAATGCAAAGAGCCGACATTTTGGTGGGGATACAAGACCGGTCTGCTGTCAGACGCTCTTCGCAGAATTCAACTGGAAGACCCCTATCTCACTGAGGGCATTCTTGATTTCGTAGGGTTCGCCCCGGCCAAGGAAATGGCGCTTTTCCAGGCCTAGCCGTATCGTGCTAGCCACCACCGAGAAGGTCTTCCAAGGGTGCCGTGGAAATAACCAAGCAGCGATGTCTAGCTCTCGAGATTCCAACATAGAGCCAATCTGTAATTGACTGACCCTTCTCGTCAAAAAATGCCGCTGCGTCAAGGCCTATGTCTGTTATGACAATAACCTCTGATTCAAGCCCTTTGAATTTCGGAATCGAGCGCCACCTGATCTCACCATTCGAATCGGCGTGGCGGGCATTTGCTTTTAGCCAAACCTCATCATTTTGTTTCACTTCCTTTAGAAAAAGCCTCCCTATAAAAGAACGGTTTGAGCCAAAAGGGGAAAGGATGCGAATTTCATCGGGACTGTAGGTGACCAAGAGGTCTTTCAGGATTTCCTTCAGCACTTTTGCCTGCTTGTCGGTACTTGTTTTTACAACGGTCAGGCCCCCCGCATGGTCCGACTTGATGCGGTGCTCTTCTATCTCTAGCTTTATCCCAAGAAATTCACACATTTCTCTTTGAAGCTTGGGGTTCATACGAGTATTTGCTTTTACTTTAAATTTTACTAGATCCGAAATTACGGTTTTTGCCGTCCGGAAGGCTCCTATTTCTTTCGAGCCGTCTACGAGAATTTGCTGACGCTCGTCCCCTGCCAACAGGATCTGAGTATCTGCAAGCTTCATATTTTTCGAAAGTGAAAGTACGAACCCTAGGACATCGGGTTTTCCAACAAGGTCTTGGAACTCATCAATCACGATGGCTCCGTAGTTGCCAAAAAACGGTTTTCTCCCTAAGCCCATCAAGGCGACCCTAGGAAGTGAGTGCTCGTACCATTCGGAGTCTGCATCGATTGGGTTTTCGGTGAGTCCTGCGAATTCAAGCATCAACGTGTTTATGTCTGTGATTACGAAATTGACGTCCCGTGAGGACATGGACATTCGTTGCAACTCTTCGGCCATCATTACGCTCCAACAGGTAACCAGCGTGCGCTTGTTGGCTACTCGGGCTCGTCTTGCGGCCTCTACAATCAAGAAGCTTTTCCCTGAGCCAGCGGAGCCTTCTATGTAGACGTGCAGATTGTCTTCTAAGCCGCCTAGGATTTTAGCTTGCTCCCGCAAGAGGCCTCTGCGCTCTACAGCACGTTCCTTAGATACGTCGCCTGGATTCACCTTCACCTCAAAGTTTGCGAAGAAGGACGCGGCAATCTTGTCCACTATTTCTTCAGTAAACCTCTCCGGTTCCAGATGGATGACAGTGGACTGCGACCGATACTTTAGGTATTCATCAATAACTCGCTCGACAGCCTGAGGGGCATTGCTCAGGTCTTGTTTCCATGCCAGCTCCCATTCGTGAAACTGGAAGTCCCCTCCAGACTCAGGGTCAAACTGGTAGCGACCCAAAGATGTGAACCAGACCATCCGGGCAATCGGAACCTCGTTAGCCACGCCTATTTCATCTATGTACTTCCTGATTGCGCCTCTGGCCCGGTTTGCCTGCTCTAGGGGGCTTTTCTTCGGGTTTGGCGTGCCCTCAATATTCCAGTTGCCATCTTTATAAGTGACCTGTGACGGCGCCTTGGCCTCGACGGCAACCACACCTTTACCTGGGATCAGAACATAGAAGTCAGTTTCCCCAAATCTCACATCCGGGTCGCGACCGATTTGGGCGGAATGTATGACTGTCCAATTGAGTCCTGTTCCCAGACCTTCTAGAGCTTCAAACAATTTTATTTCAGACACGTTGGATCCGGGTCTTGGTTTTTCGGGTAAAAATCTCATCTGACCCCAACTGCCTTGTTTTCAATAGATTACAAGCTAGCTACTGGTGTAACTCCATAGTGCCCCGACACCCAACGTCGCATAAATTGTCGGGGCATTCGGCTAGCATTACAAAATGGCTAATTCAAACCTAGGGGATGCAAAAAAAGCGAAGAACGATGAGTTCTATACCCAATATCACGACATCGAAAAAGAGATGAACGCTTATCTCGATTACAACGCTGATGTCTTTAGAAACAAAACCATCTTGCTTCCTTGTGACGATCCTGAGTGGAGTAATTTCACCAAATACTTCGCTCAAAACTTTGAAAAGCTCGGCCTAAAAAAACTAATCAGCACCAGCTATGCGCCTAACAGCAAACCTAAGACCCTGAACCAACAGCCGACTCTGTTTGAAATGGAAAGCCCTCAGTTTGATGGGGAAAAGACCGCCTCGAACGGGAAAATCTTCACCATAGAAAATGACAACACCGGTGACAACAAAATAGACGTTGAAGATCTGCAGTGGAAGTATCTTGAGGGGGATGGAGACTTTAGCAGTCCTGAAATAACCGCCCTTCGCGATGAATCCGACATAATCGTAACCAACCCCCCGTTCTCATTATTCAGAGAGTTCTTGAGGTGGATTACAGAAGCCGATAAGCAGTTTGTGATCATCGGCAATATGAATGCCATCACTTACAAGGAAGTGTTTCCCCTAATCAAGGACAACAAGATGTGGCTGGGTGTGACTCGAACAGGTGTGGGGCAGATGTACTTCGAGATCTTCGACGGAGCTCCTGCGAAAATGGGTCAAATCATTGAAGATGGACGGAAGCTGCAAACTATTGGTAATTCTGCTTGGTTCACGAACCTTGATCATGGAAGGCGCCACCAAGCACTAAAGCTCATGACAGCGGCGGATAACATCAAGCACAGAGCTAACCTAGGTGGCCTGGATTACCGGAGATATGACAACTACGACGCCATTGAAGTCCCCAAAGTCATGGCTATCCCAAGCGATTTTGAAGGAGTAATGGGCGTTCCGATTACTTTCCTAGGCAAACACAGCCCAGAGCAGTTTGAGATTCTAGGTTCACGAAGATGGGCCAAGAGCCCAATACTCTCAGAGATTTACAGAGGAACCAAGACAGCCGAGACCGATTTTAAAACATTAATAAATGGGAAAGAAACCTACGACCGAATCTTCATACAACACAAAGGGGAGGGAAAGTGAAAACAGATCTAAAAAATTACACTGTGAAAGAAATCGTGAATGGTTTTGAGTACAACCGACTCGAAGAAAAAGGGTTGTTTGGTTTGTCGGGAAGACTCACCATTCAGCCGGAATATCAGCGAAGCTATATCTACGCAAATGGCAAAAGCGACGTAGCGGTTATTACCTCACTTCTAAAGGGTTACCCTCTTGGCCTCATCTATTTCAACAAAGTCAGCGAAGACCAGCTTGAAGTCCTTGATGGTCAGCAGCGCATAACGAGTTTTGGAAGATTCGTTAAGTCACAGTTCGCAATTAAAGATGAAAACGGAATGGAACAGTATTTCAGTGGGCTAGCTGTAGATAAGCAGAAGAAAATTATGGATTCGACCTTGCTTGTTTACGAGTGCGAGGGCGACGAGTCTGAGATAAAGGAGTGGTTCCAGACGATCAACATTGTTGGAAAGCCCTTAATGCCGCAGGAGCTTCTAAACGCGGTTTACTCCGGACCTTTCGTGACTCTTGGCAAGGAGGAGTTCAGTAATTCACAGAATGCAAACGTTCAAAAGTGGGCTTCATACGTGAGCGGAACGGTGAATCGCCAAGAATACTGGGAGCGCGCCCTGGAATGGGTGAGCCAAGGCAAAGAAAACATTGGCGGCTACATGAGCGCCCACCGCAATGACAAGAACATCAGTGAAGTCAAGAGCTATTTCAGCAGCGTGATCGATTGGGTGTCAACTTTATTCGTTGATGTTGAACCTGAAATGCGCGGTATCGAATGGGGCAGGCTTTACGAAAAATATCAAGGTAAGCCGCATGAGCCGGCTGAGTTGTCGTCGCAGCTTCGAAAGCTTTCCGCCGATCCTTATCTGCAGAATAAACGAGGGGTATACGAGTATCTCCTGGGAGGGTCAAAGCAGCCCAATCTACTGAATGTCCGAGTTTTCGACGAGGCCACCAAAAAGAGCGTTTACGACAAGCAGACCAAAGAAGCTCAGCTGACTGGTAAGTCAAATTGTCTGATGTGCGCTACTGGACATGCGGCCGGCGATGACAAGATCTGGAAGCAGACCGAGATGGAAGCGGACCATGTCTCAGCTTGGAGTAAGGGTGGTGCAACCAAACCGGAAAACTGCCAGATGCTATGCAAGCCGCACAATAGGTCTAAGGGAAATGCCTAAGCAAACTAGTCCAGAGCGAATGGGGGGTTAATGAAAACTACTGAATTGGAAGTCGGCCAAAGAGTAAATGGCATTCATCCAGCCGGCACGGTCGAAATTAAAAGTATTCAAATGCTGCCTGGTGGCTATGCCACAGTGATTGTGACCTTGCCCAATGGTGATCCCAAGCAGCTGACAATTTCAGACCAAATGCCGATTGAGCTGGAACTATCCGCACCATTTACATTTGACGCGGAACCCGAAAGTTTCAAGCTGGCACTCGAGGCGAAGAGGATGGAGCTCGCCGGGATTTTCGACCCTTTCGTTGCCGTCTCAACCTCGAACTTGGAGGCCTTGCCCCACCAACTGAGTGCCGTATACGGCGAGCTTCTCGAGCGGGTGCCCCTACGTTTTCTCTTGGCTGATGAGCCTGGTGCCGGAAAAACAATCATGGCAGGACTCCTGATCAAGGAATTGTTGCTCCGTGGTTACCTGAAGCGCTGTCTAATCGTTTGCCCAGGAAGCCTTAGCGATCAATGGGTAGGCGAGCTAAAGGAAAAATTTGGACTTGGATTCCGTCAGGTAACCAAGGACCTCCTTGACTCGGCTGAGCATGTCAATCCGTTTATGCAGGGGAATCTGTTTGTGGCCAGGATGGACCAACTCGCACGGGCTGGAAAAACAGTTCAAGACAGACTAGACGAAACCGAATGGGACCTCGTCATTGTTGATGAAGCGCATCGCATGAGTGCACAGCAGGGCGGATTTAACGGTGAAGCGAAGAGAACGATGAGGTACCGTCTTGGCCAAAGACTGTCAAAGCGGGCCACCCATTTCTTGCTAATGACCGCCACGCCCCACACGGGTAATGACGAGAATTTTCATCTGTTTCTTTCACTGCTAGACCAGGACGTATTTGCGGGCCAGCTGCGACCTGGCGAAACTAAGGCAAATCTCGAGAACATCATGCTTCGGAGAATCAAGGAAAACCTTGTTGACATTGAAGGCCGAAAACTTTTTCCTCCAAGAAAAGCGGTCAGTGCGGCCTATGAGCTCTCGGAACTCGAACTCGAACTCTACGAAGCGGTGACATCCTATGTTCGAGAAGAGATGGCGAGGGCCATGTCAGCGCTTGCCGGGGATAAGCGCAGGCAGGGAAATGTCAGCTTCGCTCTCACCATTCTCCAACGACGTCTAGCTAGTAGTCCCGAAGCGATTCTGACTTCTCTGAAACGAAGGCGTCAAAAACTTCAAGACCAACTTGAGCCAGGTCAGTCAGCAAGTGTGGCCTCTATCGACGAGCTAGAACTCGACACAGAGGGTGAATTGTCGGAGGCTGAAATTGAGGAAGTAATCGAGGCAGGTGATCTTGATGCAGTGTCGATTGTCAAGAACTCGAGTGAGCGTGCGCTAGAGGTCCAAAAACTCGATGAGTTGATCACCCTTGCAGAGAAAGTTAGAGAATCTGGAACGGACTCAAAGTGGCAAGAACTCAAAGCAATCCTTGAAAGCGAACATTTTGTCTCTCCCGAGACAGGCGAGCACCAAAAGCTAATTATTTTTACGGAGCACCGGGATACTTTGTCTTATCTTGAAAAACAGATATCAAAGGTTCTTGGAGAGGATCTTCGGGTCATAACCATTCATGGTGGAGACTCCAGACAAGAAAGAAAGAAAGCTCAAACCGAATTTACCAACAACCCTGATTGCCCAATTTTGGTAGCAACAGATGCCGCTGGAGAGGGAATCAATCTGCAACGAGCTCATCTCATGGTGAATTACGACCTTCCTTGGAATCCAAATCGAATCGAGCAACGCTTTGGACGAATTCACAGAATCGGACAGAGGCACGAGTGCACCCTCTGGAACTTGGTGTCATCGAACACAAGGGAGGGCAATGTTTATGCACGGCTATTGGAAAAAATTCAAATTCAGAATCAGGCGTACGACGGCAACCTATTCCATGTCCTTGGAGGCGAAGACCTGTTCGAGGGTGAATCACTAAGCGATCTGATGATTAAGGCAATTCTGAATCCTGAAAAAGTGCCTGAGTTGGTTGCGGCTGTCGACAAGGGTCTTGTTGAAGCTCAAGTGGCGGCTGCGAAGGAAAACGCACTTATTCCAGAAGTGAATTCGAGCCTGGACTCAGATGACATTGTTGCGCAAATGAATGAAGCAAAGGCGAGGCGCCTCGCTCCCGGGTACGTTGCGCAATTTTTCCTCTCGGCTTTCAAATCTTTTGGCGGGGTAGTCCAGCAGAAGGAGGAATCCCGCTTCAAAATACCAAACGTGCCGATAGCCTTACAAAATTACGCCAGCGCGAACCTTGACATTGGAGAGATCGCTACCAAATATGAACGAGTGACTTTTGACCCTGCTGCTGTCGATGTTCCTGAAGCGCCGCCAGCAGAGTTAGTTGTGCCAGGCACGCCACTGATGACCGCAACTGTGCAACTGGTTCTGCAGAGGTTTGAACCCACTCTTCTCCAAGGCGCAACACTATTTGGCTCTAACGTTGAACTAGACACCAAGCCCAGATTTATGCTCTGCTTCCGGCAGGATCTAGTGAACTCCTTCGACCAGAGCTCGCCGTTGGACACAATCGTGAACTTTATTGAAGTTGATTTTGATGGGAATCTGACGTCGACCGCAATCCCCCCCCACATAGATTATGAGCCCATGCCACCCGAGGTCGCTGCAGTCCATCGGCCAAGCATGTTGGAGGGGGTTCCAATTGAATCCCTGATCCAGTTGGCGAAAGAAAGCTTTGTTGGCGAAAACTTAACGGAGCGCTTGCCGGAGCTCGAGGCCCGGGTGTCCGCTCGAGCAGACAAGCTTGAGAGTGAAGTTTCTAAAAGACTGGATCAAGAGGCAAAGTATTGGGCCAATGAGGCCATAACAATAACTCAAGGTGGAAAATCTATTTCGGGATTATCAGCTGCGCAGGCAAAACAAAAATCGGAAGAGATTAAGGCCAGAAAGGCGGCCAGACTATCTCAGCTTGCAATGGAGCGGGTAGTTCTTCCCAAGGATGCCGAACTTGTGTCGATCGCGCTTATTGTCCCCCCTGTACCAACAGACTCCTCCGGCAAAGTGCTAACAGCAATAGATCAAGAAGCTATTAGGCGTGTTGAACGACGTGCAGTTGATCTAACCATGGACGTTGAAACCAACCTTGGCCACAAGCCGTTAGAGATGGCGAGGAACAATCCGGGTTTTGACATCAAATCTCAAAGGTTGGCGCTTGGCACTGTGTTCATTGAAGTTAAGGGCCGTGCCGATGGAGCGAAAGACTTTAAGGTTACTGACAACGAGTTATCCTATGGGATCACTCAGGGGGACAGCTACTTCCTCTCATTGGTGAGGGTGGCATCAGGAGAGAACCCCGCTGCAGACGAAGTTAGATACATCCAAAACCCCTTTGTGGGCATGATGAAGCAGGGTGGATACGTCGCCCATGTCCTAGAGTTCGACTACTTTTGGGAAATGGGCCTTGTTCCTCATGTGGAGAGCTAATGCAGGTTTCTGCACGACATGTAATCGAAGCTTTTCCCCTAGGATTAGCTTAGACATTTAGGGGGCAACATGGCAGTTGCAGGTGGAATTCAGTCTCTCGGCTCGGTCGTCGTCCAAGATAACTTGAAGTTCGTGGTTCCAGATTTTCAGCGAAACTACGCTTGGGAAGAAGAGCAGATCGATGCTCTCTTAGAGGACCTGTCTTATGGCGCCCAATCCCATCAATCCCATTTCATCGGCTCATTAATTGTCCAAATTGATCCAGCACAACCAGCGATTGCGTCAGTGATCGATGGGCAGCAAAGGCTAACCACGATTTTCATGATCGTTTCTTGCCTAAGGGATTACGTTGTTCACTTGGGCGAAGAAGAACTAAAGCTGGAGGGTCAGCCACCCAAAAATGTACTTGAGAGGCTAAACGAATTTCTCTTTTCACACGATGAAATCACTTTTGAACTGCGAGACAGATTCGAAGCACACCCGATGATAGCTGAGATGTTCAGTACCCAGATCCTGGCCCACCCTCTGCCAAACAGGCCCCCTCTGCCAGCCCGGCACCATAAATTTTCTCAGGAGCTCCGAGACGCCCACAAACGCATCAAGCGTTGGCCAAGTGAGCAATTTGACATTCTTGATAAAGAGAGAAAAAAGGCAGAGGAAGATCCCCTGTCGAACCAAGATAAGCTCGCATGGATTTTTCGAGTCCTTGAGGTTCTGAGGCTGAAAATCAAGCTTCTTCAGATTTCGACTCAAGATGAAGCTGAGTCTTTCGACATTTTCATGTCACTCAATAGCACTGGAAAAAATCTCGGTGCCGCCGACCTAGTTAAGTCTCATATGTTCAGCAAGCTGACTTCGGGCCTCTCTACTGCAGAGCGATCCAAGAAAAATCAGGAGCTAACAGAACGCTGGCGCGGTGTTCTCACAAATCTGGACAAGGGTGACATTGATCAGTTCCTAAGGCACTACTTGCTTTCAAGGCAAGCCGAAAGGTCTGTGAAAGAGAAGGACATATTCCCGACTTTCAGAGAGATGCTAGACCCGAAGACCTCGGGCAATGAAGGTAAGAACATACTGGAGCTGACCGAGTTGAACCTTGAGCGGATCATCGAAGCCAGCATTGTTTACGAAGAGCTCCTTTCTTGCAATGCGCTAAATAGTTTTCAAGGAAAAAGAGCATTACGTACTTTGTTAGAAATCGGATCTGCCTACCGGATCCTGCTCATGCGGGTGTTTGCAGCTGGTTCCGGATTCTCGGCCAAGGAGCAGGAGAGAATCACAGAAAAAGTAGAGGCCTTTAATCTTCGCTGGGTGCTTACGGGTGGAAACGGGCAGCTTCTTGAAAATTTCTACCAAAAATTGGCAAATAAGAACCCGAATACTGACGCAAACTACGCAGCGAATGAAATTATCGAAGAGCTCAATGCTCGAATGGCCGATGACGAAGAAGTTATGGTCAAATTCAAGACTGAGGCAAAGTCAGCCAAGCAAACGAAACTTATTCTCTTCAGGATAGAGCAGGAGCTCGGCCTTGATGAAGCATATGACCCAAAAGACGTTCACTTAGAGCAGGTTGCTCCTCTAAAGGATGCGCCAGGCTGGCTTTCTTGGGTGAAAAAACTCTTCCCTGGAGAGCCTGACGCGATGGACCTTGAGTACGAAACAACCGTCAGCCAATGGGGTAATCTTACGTTGGTCGAGAAGCCACTTCCTGCCAAGATCAAGGGGGCTGAATTCCGCAAGAAAGCAGACGGACACGAGGAGTATGAAGGCTATAAGCGCTCTAAGTTTCTAATTACACAGGGCCTCAGCGACATAGAGGACTGGGATAGGTTCTCCATTAGAGCGAGAAACCAATGGATTGGTGATTGCGTTCTAGGGATTTGGCCGGCTTCTGGCCCGTCTACGAAACCAAAGGCGTTTTCGTATTCAGTAGCTGAAGAGTCGAAGTTCATAGAAGATTAGAATTCCAACCCGTTATTCGTTGAGCCCCCCCCAAATGTGGCTCAGATTAGTCACAAGCTGAATTGTGGATCATAGCCAACGCGGACAGACGGAACAATGCATTGCTTCCCACGGCCTTGAACTCTTTTTGCAAGGATTTCCTATCGATAACTAGTGTGAAGCATCAAGAATGTCGAGATGCCCCACAGCAACTCCTTGGTGGCCTGCAAATTAATTTCTGCTCTGTTCGATTCAAATACTCGCCGAGTTCGAAAAATGCGTGAGATTTAATTCTTATTTAGGCATTTTTCTTTACACTCAAGTAGCTCTAACTCGACATGCAAGCTCTCAAGGAATCATGATAAAAGTTCAATGAGCCGGAAAAGCTGAGTGTTGAACCCCATGCCCTCTAGTCATACTTATTTCAGAAATACCTTAGACCTATGGTGCCCCAAGAAGTACGCCTGATCCTGACCAAACTTCTTGACTTTTTTGGTGGCGTCTATGTTCCACCTTTCCAGAACATCCCTGTCTAGGTCGCCCGAAAACAGCATCTCGCCGCTGTCTTCAAAAGACATCAGACCTGAGTCAAAGAGCTTGTCTATGTGGGGAGATAGGAATAGGCCATTGTGACCATTTAGTCTTTCTTCGTTTGAAGAAGTTGCCCAGGGTTTGATGTGGCTGGCAATCAAGAGCTTCGAAGAAGTAACGCCAGTGACCCGGCAGCTTCCCTCGAAGAACTCAACCCGCTTTCTGAACTTGCCTTGGCCTCTTCTTGCTAGCACTAAAGAAGCCTTCATTGTTTGATCCAGCATGCCGTCTTGAATAATGAGCTGCTCTTCTGCATCGAATGCTAGGTCGTCAAGGGTTGTAACTTCGGAGTTTAATTCCGGGGAGCCCAAAAGGCCCAGTAGAAGTGAACCCAATTCAGTCGATATAGAAGTTAGGTAGACCTGGTTACCATTTCCATTGGCCCGAATGGGGGAGTACTTCTCTGGGAGAAGTGGCGCTATTAGGTTCATGTGGAGCTTGGGCGTTATTGGGTTTTCTACTCTTTGAAAATCAACATCTACCGCCCAGCCATCTTTTGACCAAGTCGCTCCCGCGTTACCGAAATCTGTTGGTTTATCTGCTGTGTAGGCAATCGATGTTGCAACACCGATCGCGATGATATCTGCATTGGCGAATGAGAACACAATGTCCCCGGGTTGAACCTGAGTCATAAAATCGTAATAGGGGTTCTTGACACCATCAGCATTCTTCTTTGGCGACCACATGAAGCCACCGGCAATTTCTTGCCGGTGAGTCTGTTTTTGGTTTACCCACCAGTAAGCCATGTTTACCCCCTAGTAGCTGCTAGCTGTCAGGCGTTTAGCCTATTGTTGGGGCGGCCATTTGCGGGGAAGTGTCCTCTTCGAGTTTCTTAGCAGAAGCGAATTAACTTCATTCTCAACTAGCATTAAGCTGGGCCCTAAGCCCAAATTCTCAACTGTAAATACCAAAGCTGCTGGTAAGGATTATTGAACCTAGGACAAGGGTCTAAACATGAGCAATGAAAATGAGCAACTTTGGGAAGTAGGCGCCCTTTCTTTTCCAGTTTGTTCTGCTGAGGACCTGCCGCTAGCCCAACTCCGACTCGGTTCGTATCTATATGATGGGGAACTGCCCGCATACGTGAATCGAGATATCGACTCCACAATATCTCGACTAGTCAGGGATGTCGATGTAAGTCTCGTCCTAATAAGTGGCCCTCCCAAGTCTGGGAAAACTAGATCATTGGTGAACGCAATCACTTCCTCTCCTGGCCACGGGAAAGCGATTTACTGGCTTAATTCGCACCCTGCATCGGTGCACGAATTTCTAGAAAGATTCGATGAGTTCGGAAGCGAGGACAGGCTAATAGTCCTAGATGATCTGCAAAGGTTCGGCCTAGGAACCCCCGGAAAATTCTCTTTGAGACAACTCGGAGACCTCCGAAGCAGAGGAAAAGTGATTGGAACAGTCCATGATGAGGCACTCGCGAATTGGCGGCTCGATGGTGTAGATCACCGTTCAACCATGTCAACCAGTCCAGGGTATTCCGTGTCCCGCGAAATTGAAAAAGCATGTGTGCACATTGACAGTCGCCTATCGGATTCTGAACTCAAGGGGGCTCTTGAAAGGCTGGGACTTGACCCATTTGAGCATTTGGGAATTGAGTGCCTGGCCGCTTACATGGCCGCAGGCGATCTTCACTTCGCACAATTTGACAAACTATCGAAGGGCTCAGCCTTCGAGATTGCAGTTTTCGATAGCTTGCTTACCGCTCAAATAATGGCGCCGCAAGGAGTCACGCTTCACCAGTTGAAAACCTTGACCAAGTATTACTTGGTCTCCAAGTCGGCAAACTCTCCCTGGCTAGATAGAAAATGGGATGATCTCATTGACTCCATAACCCAAGGTGCTAGCCCCGGTTCCTTTCATGCCATGATGATGAGGGCTTGGGACGATGTGGATCGGTTTCACTTAATGGATTACGTTTGGTCGAAGTTTCTCAATTTCGAGAACATCTTCGAGAACATCCGATACCTGGACAAGCTGGACACTCCAGGACCAAATCTGATCGGCCTAGACCCCCTCACGGCGGCGCATTCCGCATTTGACAACCATTTTAACGAGTTTGCCGCGAGGTTTTTGGAACCCTTAATAGATTTAACTAGTCCAATTTCTGAAGAGGAAACTTTTGATGACGCGAACGGTGGAATCCCTTACCATGCGCTTGAACTATGGGCAGAGCTCTGCTTGGAAGCTCGTGACTATCAACAGGCTATTGATTGCTTCCAAGATTTGGTGCTTTTCTACGAGGAATTTGACTCAGATGAAGCCCAGGACCTGATGCTACGTGCCTTAGTAAATCTGGGCGTGTGCTTTGAGGAAGTAAAAAATTACGAAAAAGCAAGAGAATGCTTTTCTCTTACGATTCAGTGGAATCCGAATTTTGATCGTGGTTATTTTTATCTCGCTCTCTTGGAGGAAAGAGAATCCGGACCAGCCCAGCCCGGTTCAACCCAATTCAATTCAAGGAGCGAACTGCTTCGTAAGGCCGTTCAGCTGAGTCCTGAAAACGGAGATTACACCTACAAACTAGGGATGCTTTTAGAGAAGATCGATTCAAAAGAGGCAATCGATTTGCTGCTCAGGTCCGTGGAGTCTGGTGACCTGAATCGCTATGGTCTCGAATTTGCTTACCAGACACTCGGCAACCTTCACGGCTCCGAAGGAAATTGGGTGGGTGCTATTACCTTTTACGACTTAGGCAAAGCGTTGTCGGAAGATGATTGGCCGTTTTTCTTGCTCGGGATCGCCAATCTTAGGTTGGGTAATCTAGAGACAGCCCGAGAACTTTTTCGAGAGTTCAATGCCCTTAGTGCTAAAACAACATGGGAGAATCCAGATGCTTGGATGCACCTAGCCGAAGCAGAGAGAGGCCTTGGTAATGAACACGAAGCTCTTAGGTGTACAGCCCACGCCGAATATTTAGAGGGCGTAAATCGCGTCTATCCAGAGCATCCGGACACGGTTGAAAAATTTAAGCGTCTTTTCCCAGGGTCTTGGTGAGCTAACCGGAGCCATTGTTTATTAAGTACGATTCGGGCATAGAGCTCTTGGCGCGAATTTTCCGCGCGGCCCAGCGGATTAGGTCTCTAAAAAATGCCTTTTTGGGAGATTTAATAAGGTCCACCCACGGAGAGGGGTTGCTGATTTCGGCAGCTCCGGAAGCGATTAGGCGAGCCGCTTATTGGCCACTCGATAGCGGCATGTAAGTCGGAGAGGCTTCCTCCAAGGTGTTTTTAAAAGCTTTTTTGGGAGATTAATTTGGGGCGTGTTTGCGGAGATTCATCCGCGAAGAGTAATGAAATTGCGCTGGATTAGGTGAACCTTGTGAGATGGCTGATTCCGCTGATGACCATAATCAGAAAGAGCGAAAGGCGGGAGAGTCGAAGTCGGCTAGGAATCGATTGCCTCGCCTGCTGACGAGAGCCGAAGGGCAATGCGTTTGACATCCTGCCCTCGTGAAGTAAAACTGGCGCTATAACTAACAAACAAACAACCAACTCGAACCCCCAGGGGTTCAAGAAGATGGCTGAACATAAAGGCTTCCCGCCTGCAGCGTGCAACCTGCCGACCATCGGCGAAGGTGCAAAGGGAAATGAGTAGGTCAAGAAATTGACAAAAGTAGATGGGCCAGAAGGCCCACTGGTAATGAAAGAGGCAACACCTTATGAACTGGAACCTAATACCCGGAGACTCACTATCCCCCGTGATCATTCACGTCCCACACGCAAGCACCAACATCCCAGATCACATAGCCCAGCAATTGCTGCTCTCGGCCGAAGAGCTGCGACAAGAGCTGGATCTAATGACCGACGGTCTAACTGATCAGCTGGCAAGACTTGCTTCTCAAAAAGCCAAGGTGACCCCTTGGATCTTTGAGAACACGCTTTCTCGGTTGGTGTTTGACCCGGAGCGATTCCCAGATGAATCCGAGGTGATGAACCAGGTTGGCATGGGGGTTGTTTATTCAAAGACCAGTGACCAGAAGCCTTTGCGTGATATCTCTGAATCCGAATCTCAGGAGATTATCAACACCTACTTCAAACCGTATTCATTGGCCTTCCAAGCGCTCGTTACGGAGCGCTTGGAAGCGCTGGGGCATGTTGTGATTATTGATCTGCATTCATATCCTGTTGCTGCATCTGATTATGAGCTCTATAAAGAATCAGCAAGACCGGCAGTTTGTCTCGGGGTCGATGATTTTCACACCCCAGAAGCCCTTGTTGCTCTGGCTACTAGGGAGATGTCCGGTTTAGGGGAAATCGACATAAATACTCCCTTTGTTGGGACCTATGTGCCGCTTGAGTTTTATGGCAAAGAGCCCAGGGTTCAGTCAATCATGTTGGAGCTTAGAAGAGACACCTTTTTGACTGCCGGTATTCCTGGACCAAGTTTTGAGAAAACGGCGCTCGCCATCTCACAGTTGATTGATGGGCTCAGTAGCGCCAGCCAGTAGTGGCCACTCGGATTGCCCCAGCTTCGGGGTAATCCGAGTCTCTCTGTCAGGATGCGGAATCCAAGTGATTCGACTTTGAAAACCAAACCAAAAATGTCAGAGCCCGGGCTTAATCTTTTGGTTTAGGGGAAGAAAAGAGGGGCAAATGAATATCGCTAAAACCGGGCGTCGGCAGTTCTATAAGCCGATGCAGCGCACCACAACTAATCCCATTGAGCGTTACCTCGAAATCAAGAAGATTTCTGCGAAGGTGAATCCTCGAACCCTTTTGGAAAAGAGGGTTCGATGAGCGTTTATGAGGACTTGTCTGACGAAGAGCTCTGGGATCGATCAAGATCCGATGACCTCTTTGATAGAGCTGACTCCCTCATGGAGCTTGGTGAGAGAAAGCTCAAGGCTGAGGACTGGGCTCTAGCCAAGAATCTATTTGGTTCCTCATACGATCTTTATATTCAGCAAGATCGAAATGCCGAGGCGGGTAAAGCCAACTACAGCTTTGGGTACTGCCTTTAT
>Ga0209491_10003229_pt1 | contig 27227 bp, 32 predicted proteins | sample BON02_FD_187213 | JGI IMG/M metagenome (GOLD analysis project Ga0209491, IMG submission 187213) | Freshwater microbial communities from Lake Bonney liftoff mats and glacier meltwater in Antarctica - BON-02 (SPAdes) (version 2) | ecosystem: Environmental > Aquatic > Freshwater > Ice > Glacier...
CCGCAAGACGAAGGCGGTCACCTGGCGATACGATAAACCCAATTCCTGTGCGCATCTCCCTCAATCGCACATCTGGAAATACAACGGAATCCAAATTCGGACTCCTTCGTTCCGGTCAATCCACTAGATTATACTGACCCAAAACCTGCCCCAGATATGCGGACTCTTTATACCACGTAAAGGCGTCTTGCGGCGCGGTCTCTTCCATAAGCGCGCCAAGGTTGGCCATGGCAAGTGCATGGCCGGCGACCGCGGCTTGGAGGAAATAGGCTTCGGCTTCGGCCAAGTCGCCTGATTGCAACCGCACACGGCCCAGTTGATAGGACAGTCTTGGGTCACTTGCATCGGCCTCATAGGCGGCGGTGCAGGCTGCCATGGCGCTGGCTGTGTCAATCTCTGACAGCTCTACGCCTGCGATGTTGGTGGGGCGGGTGCTGTCCAGCGGACTGGCTGCCAGCCTGTCGCAATCAGCGACCGCAGTCTGGGCGGCGACAGGCCCGGGGGCAGCGGAGAGCGAAAGAAATGTGGCCGCGCTCAAGAGGCAACCGAACCGAAGAAAACGCGACGTCATGGTAATGCTCCTTTGAAAAGTCCTGCGCATAGAAGGGGGCATAGTCTTGGAAAACTGCAAGTGGCAGAAATGAAGCTTTGGCCAAGGGGGCAGAATTTTCAGACCTGAAATTGAATGAGCGGCCGATATATTTGAATAAATTCAATAGTTTGAGTGGTATAACCCTTCCTGTTCCCTGGGGAACTGCGCCGAATATCGGCTTGGGGCATCTTTGGTTCATCGCAAGCCACAACGGCACGGCGCACCAAATCAAACTGGAGAGCAAGATGTTCAAGACCCTGATCAGCGCCGCTATCACCACCCTCGTCATCGCATCCGGCGCATCGGCTGGCGAAGGCTGGGCAACCCGTGATCTGAACATTCGCAGCGGCCCTGGCACCGATTACTACGTTGTCACCAGCATGCCGACTTGCGGCAAGATGCAGGTCTATGAGTCGGAAAACGGCTGGTACCGGGTCAACTGGAAGGGCAACGAGGGCTGGGTTTCGGCGCGCTACGTCGCAGAAGACACCTATGGGTGCAAAAAAGCGGCCTACAAAAAGCCCGCCGTCAAGAAGACCTACGAGCCCGCCCCGGCATATGACAGCGGCTACTAAGAAATTCCGTGCCAAGTAGTCAGTGACGGATGCTTTTCTAAGCAGTTGAAGTTGCTGGCGTTTGGCATAGGATCGGGGGCGGAAATATTTCCAGAGCGTCAGCCGAGGGTGACCTAATGATTTCAGTAAAACCTGCCTCTGTCCCCCGTCGTCAGGCCATTAGCCTGATTGGCGGGGGAACCCTATTGTGTGTCCTGCCGTCTTTGCCTGCCCGCGCTGAGGGCGCCGAGGTGGGATCAGTGGTTGAAATATCTGGCGCGGGCGAATTGGGGCAGGCCACGCCTTTCGCGCCGATGCTGCCGGGCATGGAAATCTTGTTGGGCGACCGCGCGGTGACCGGGCCGGACGGGCGGGCGCATCTAAGCCTTGGGCAAGCGACGCAGGTTTATCTGGGCTTGGAAACCGCGCTGGTGATTGATGCCTTTGTCGCCGAGGCGGGGGGCGTGATCTATCTGGATGGCGGAATGATTTTTGACCGACCAGAGGGCGCAGATTCTGCAGCCCTTGCGGTTGAGACCGATTTTGGTCGCATCGGGGTGCGGGGGACCAAGTTCTTTATTGGCCCAGAGCCCGCGCATGAAGGAATTGGTATCTTTGTCGAGCGGGGCGAGGTTGTTGTTCAAGCAGCCGGTGAGGAGGTTACGCTGATGGCAGGCGATGGCACGGTTATTCCCGAAATTGGCCAACCCCCGCGCCCGTCCAGCAAATGGAAAGAAGAGCGGATCAGGGCTGCTTTGCTGTCAATCCTCGGCGGGTAAGAAAACCTGAACCGGGCCGAAACTGCGGATGTCGATGATCGGGCCTTTGTGCAAGGCAAGCGTGCTTGCCGCCGCGGCATTGGGCCCGATCAGGATCGAGGTGCCCAAAGCCTTGTTGGCGTCTTGCAGGCGCGCGGCAAGGTTGATGGCATTGCCATGGGCGGTATAGTCGACAAAGCCGCCCCGGCCCACATCGCCCAATTGTGCCATGCCGGTTTCGACGCCAATCCGGGTGCGGCCAAAGCCAACCGCTGCCACTGCGGGCAAAGCCCGGTGGGTGACCGAGAAGTGCAAGATTGCGGTGGCACAGCGGAGGGCTTGATCCACATGGTCGCGCTGGTTCTCGGGCGCGTTGAACAGGGCATGAACGGCGTCACCGACGATCTTGTCCACCATCCCTCCGTGTTGCTTTATGATCGCGGTAACGTCGGTCATATAGCCGTCCAGTTGGGCCACCAATTGATCGGGCCGCAGGGTCTGGGTTAGGGCCGAGAAGCCTTCGATATCGGTGAAAAGGGCTGTGATCTCGCGCAATTCGGCGGGCATGGCGGGCGCGCCACTGGTCAGGCGTGCGACGACGGTCTCGGGCAAATGCTGGCGCATCCGGCTGGCAAGACGCGCTACGCGTTGCCGCTCCAGCACCGCTTTGCCCAACAGGGCGGAGGACGCGGCAAGGGCGATGGCCAGGCTGGGCAGGGACGGGTCCAGCAGCATGCCGCCAGAGGCCAGCGCAAAGGCGGTGGCCCAAAGCCCCCCGATCAGCGCCAGCGTCAGGGCTACGGCCAACAGGGGGGCGAGCATAGAGGACAGAGCGATGGCCAGCCCTGCCCCCAAGACGGCGGTCATGGCCTCCAGCCGGGGCGCAAACGGTTGGCTGCGGATGGGCAGGGTGCCGGCCAAAAGCTGCTCTAACCCATCGGCCTGAAGGTGCAGTGTGGGATGCAAGGGGCCGATCCGGCTGGGACGCAGGCCCCCGGCCTCGGCCAGGATAGAGCCTATCAGAACCACGCTGCCCGGGGGCAGCAAAGAGGGGTCTTGGATCAGATCAAGGGCACTATGCCTGCGGGCCGCCCGCGTGGCAGGGTCTGTGGGGGCTATCAGGAATTGGCCCTGCGCATCCAAGGGAAGGCTGGTTTGACCGAACCGCAGCCAGCCTTGATCGGTGCCCGCGGTGACGCCCAGCAGCGGAACCATATCGCCTTTGGCCAGCGCTGCTATGGCCAGCGCAAAGCCGGGATAGGGCCGTCCGGCCACCAAAGCGGCCGCTTGCAGACTGCGCACCCGGCCCGAAGCTTCGCCGCGCAGGGCCGTCAGGGCCAGCGTCGTAGCCGCAAAGCCGGGGCGTCTTTCATCAAGGCAATGGGCAGCGCCGGGCCGAGGGGGGCGGCCAAGGCGGTGTCGGACAGCAAGAACCCAAGAACCAAAGGCGCGTCAAGGTCGCGAATTGCGCGGCCAAGCGCTGAGCCTTCGGCGGCGTCGCACCCCTGCGACAGCACCATGTCCAGCCCGATCACACGCGGCTTTCGGCTGTCGATGGCACTCAGCAACCGGGCCAGATCCTCACGCGACCAAGGTGCTCCGTCCGCACCACTGCGGGGCAGTTCCACCAGATGCACGGCGGGGTCCGCCGCTGCCAAGGGCGTGGCAATCAGACGATCAAAAACCCGGCTTTGCCAGCTTTGGGTCCAGTGCGGCAACAAAAGGATCGCAGCAGCAATCCCCAACGCAAAGACAAGGCCAACCAGACTGTAAAGGGTGGTTCGCCACATTGACTAAGCCTCAATTCCAGCGGCGGCGGCTTGCAGGGCAAGGCTGTCACAGTAAAGCACCTGACCTTCGCGGCGAATGGCGCCACCCGCCTCCAACTCTTGCAAGGCGCGGTTCACTTTGGGGCGGCTGGCCCCCAGAATGGCCGCCAACTCGCCTTGGGTCATCCCCAGATCCAGCGCCGGATCGGGCGGCAGATCGGGGCCGTTCAGCTGAACCAGCCGAAACAGAATGAACCGCGCCAACCGCCCGGGAAGTTCAAAAAGCGAAATGGATTCAAGCTGATCGGTCGTCTCGCGCAGGCGCTGGCACAGATAGGTGATCACGGCTGCATTCAGATCGGACCGCTGATCCGGGGCAATCTTTAGATAGGCGTCGCGGGTCAGCAAAAGGCCTTGGCAATCACAAAGGGCGACGGCCATGGTTGAGCGCAGACTGCGGTCAAAAAAGGCAATCTCGCCCAGAAAATCTCCGGCTTCGGCATGGCGCAAAACCAGCTCGCGACCCTGTGCCGACAGGAGAGCCAGCTTTATCCTCCCCTTGGCCAACAGATAGATGGTATCGCCGGGGTCGCCGCGTTGAAACAGAAATTGGCCCGCGCTGGCCCGAAAAGGCGTTGAGGCGTCCGCAAGGGCGGCAAGGGCCGAAGGGGGCGCACCGGCAAAAAGCCCAGCGTCGCGCCACAGGCGGCGGTCAGCGGCGTTGGGGTCCGGTGGGGGTCTGGGCGACATGGGCTGCTTTCTGATCGATGGTCCCAGGGCGCAGACCCTTCGCGGCAAAGCCTAACAGCCTTGGGGTGCGCCGTTCAAGGCGTGACCAGCAAGCGGCCCGCCCCGAAGGGGCAAACGGCTTAGGTCCGGCTTAGATCATCCAAAATGGCTTTGGCGTCGCGCCCGCGCGACCCGATCCGTTCGCCAAGCATCCGCTTGGCCGTCCGGAATATCGCAACCAAACCACCGTTGAGAACATATTCAACGTAGCCGATCTTCGCCAGGCGTTCCTGCGAGAACCGATAGCTTTCAGCCTTGGCGGCGCTGCTGTCTTCCGATTGCCCGGCAGTGGCCTTCTTTCGCAGCAGCATTTGCAGGAAACGGCCGTCATTCTCTTGGACAACGTCAAAGCTATCGCTTGTCAGAAGCCTTAGGGATTTATGGGTAAAATACGAAATATGCGCCTTGAAGAACATATTCGCCGGGGTGGCGGATTTGGCGCCAAGGTTGGGCACCTCGATGAACAACAGCCCCCCGGGTTTTAACTTGTCGTAAAGATCCTGGATGGTCTTTTTGGGATCCGGAAGGTGTTCCAGCACATGAAACAAGGTGATCACATCAAAAAGGCCGGTAATCTTATCGGAATCATAGCCTTCGTTCACCACGGTCAGGCCATATTGCTTGCGCGCAAATTCAAGGTAGCCCGAGCTTAGATCAACGGCAGTCACATCCAGACCGGCCTACCCGGCAAGATAAGAGAACTCCCCCCCTCCGGCACCGACATCTAATAGGCGTTGCCCGGGCACCACATGGGGTTTCAGCAGCGAAAGCCGTTCTGCAGCCGATACCCCGGCGCGGAAGATGTGGTGAGGCTTTGGCGTATCGGTGTTCTTGAAGGTCTTGCGATACTCATCACGGTAAAACTGGGCCAGTTCCTCTTGATCGGGCACATCCGAAAGCTGAACAAGGCCGCAGGATTCGCAGCAGGACAGAAGAACGGGTGTTCCATCCTTTGCGTCGGCCTTTTGGGTTTTCCCGGACGTGCGCCCGGCACATGCGATGCAAATATCAGACATAAGGGTTCTCCTGTTCAAACCGGACTACCAACCGGGATCAAACTTGGCAAGTTCGGGCTCTGTGCTGTCGCGCATCAGGCAAAGACGGGCGGCAGGGCGCGCGCTCTTCTATGGCCTCAACCCAGCTCTTGCAGTCGTTTTTCCTGCCGCAGAATCAAGCGCTCGATCTCGGCAATGGTGGCTTTGCTCAGCGCGCCACCGGGGCGACGCAGGGCGGCGTTGGCAATGATGCCCCGCCGCGCCATCGTGTATTTGCGAACCGCCAGCCCGATGCCGGGTTGTTGCTCAAACCGGGCCAAGGGCAGATAGGCGTCAAACAGATCCTGCGCGCGGTCGGCCTGACCGGCCTGCATATGGCGCACCACATCAACCATCATCTCGGGGTAGGCAAAGCCGGTCATCGCGCCATCCGCCCCGCGCGCCATTTCTTCGGGCAGGAACATGCCGCCATTGCCGCAGAGGATCGAGATGCGGCGGGGCAGGTAGCCATCGGCCCGCAGAGCGGTGATCTTGTCCAGCCCCGGCCAGTCTTCATGCTTCAGGCAGACGCAACTCGGCAGGTCGGTGACGATACGGCGGATCACCGGGACCGACATCTGCACATTGGTGACCAGCGGGAAATCTTGCAAAACGAACGGCACGTCGCCAATGAACTCCACCGCCTGTTTGTAATAGCCGACGATCTGGTCATCGGTGCGCAGCGATGATGGCGGGGCGATCATCACCGCCGCCGCGCCATCAGCCATCACCATCTCGGTCAGTGCGGCCATCTGCGCAAAGCCGGGGGCTGATACGCCCACAACCACTGGCACACGGCCCGCCACCCGCGAAAGAATCCGGCGAACGATGAGTTGCGATTCCTCGATGGTCAACTTGGGCGCCTCGCCCATCATGCCCAGAACGGTCAGGCCGGTGGCGCCTGCGTCCAGATAGAAATCCACCATCCTGTCGGTGCTTTCCAGATCCAGCCCGCCATCGGCGTGAAACGGGGTAACGGCAATGACGTAAACGCCCTGCGCGGTTTCATTCATTCGGGTCAACGGGTTATCCTTTCGTCTTTTGATAGGCGCGGGCAAGTGCCACGCGGCCAATGGCCATGGCGGCAGCAGCTTCGCAAGGTTCCACCACCGGGCAACCCAAGGCGTCCGACAGATCGGCGCGGTAGCTGGTCATGCCAGCACAGCCGAGTATCAGCACCTCGGCCCCATGCGCATCGCGCAACTGGGTGCCAACCTCGCGCAGCCGGGCGAATGTGCGGTTGCGGTCAGTCAGATCGGCCACGCCCAGTTCCAGCGGCAGATCGGCGGCCAGACGGTCCCTTACCCCCATCGCGCCGATCATCCGCATATGACGCGGCACCGATTTCGACAGGATCGAGAATATGCCAAAGCGCTGGCCCATGGTCATCGCGGTCAATATCGCGCTTTCGGCAATGCCCAGCACCGGGCGGCGGCTTTGTTCGCGCAGGGCGGCAAGGCCGGGGTCGGAAAAGCAGGCGATGACAAAGGCCGATGCCTCGCCCTCCAGCGCCGCTGCCCGCGCCAGTAAGGGGGCCACCACGCCATCGACATGGGCCTGCGTCTCGATCCCCTTTGGCCCCTCATCCAGTTGGATCGCGGCGATGGGCACCGGGCTTGCGCCGCGTAAAGGCTCCATCGCGCGGTCAATGCCGTCGGTGACAACGCGACTGGAGTTCGGGTTGATTATATAGATCGTCATTGACGCAGGCCCCTTTTGCGCCCGCCCACTTGATCAATCCGCCGCCGCAGCGGATGCCGGGCATCGGGTGGCTTTTGGTAAGCTGCACATTGCCCGATTGCAACGCCATCGGTCCTTTGGAACTTGGCTAAATTGATCACGCCGAAAAGATCGGTCTCTGGGGCCCTGTTTTCTTGGATTCGGTCAATCCAAGGCGGATTGCACATCGATCTGATAGCCTTCGGGGTCGTTGAAAACAAAGGCGCGGATCCGCAGGGTTTCACTGTTTTCCGGCGCGGTCAGGCCAGCAACGTTTTGCGATCTGGCCCAAACGTGCCAGGCGTCAACATCGGGCACCCGGATGCAGATCTGCACCCGCTTGGGGTCCGAGGCGCGGTACATTCCCCGGGTCTCGTTCACCAGCCCGACATGCGCCGCCCCGGTGATGCGGTAGATTTTCGACCAACCCTGATCGATGGCCAGATGAAAGCCAAGCACCCGTAAGTAAAAGGCAATCGCCCGATCAAGATCGCGGAAATAAAGGAAGGTGATGCCCAGTGTCGGGCCTTCGGGTCGATGGGTGGCAAGCGACGTCAGCCAGCGCCTCATCTCTATTCGAAATGGCTCACAGCGTAGTCGCAGCAAGGGGTGAGTCAACGGTCTTGGCGGTGGTGCGATCCTGCCCCTTGTGCAAGTCCTGGGTCTACGGTTGGATGCCGGGACGTTAAGCGGCACTCGCGCAACACTCGCAGATGTTTCGGGTTGCGGTGGCCTTGGCGCGGATGCCCTCCGAATTGAGGAGAAAACCAGATGCATGATGTCCTGATCGAAGGCGGGTTGGTGGTGACCGCCACGGCGACGCAAATTGCCGATGTGGCCATCGCTGGCGGCAAGGTTGTGGCGATAGGCCTAAATCTTGGCCCTGCCGCCCGGCATATTGACGCGCGGGGGCGCATGGTGATGCCCGGCGGGGTCGATACGCATTGCCATGTCGAACAGATTTCGGGCGCTGGTCTGATGAACGCTGACACCTTCGAATCAGCTACCCGGTCGGCCCTGCATGGCGGCACGACCAGCATCGTGTCCTTTGCCGCGCAGCATCCGGGCAAACGGCTGCGGCAAGTGGTGGATGACTATCAGGCGCTGGCCGCCAAAGGCGCGCTGATCGACCATGCCTTTCACATGATCGTCGCGGATGTCTCGGGCGAGAACCTTGCCTGCGATTTGCCGGAGTTGATGGCCGAGGGCCACCGCTCGATCAAGATCTTCACCACCTATGACAAGGTCCGGCTGGCCGATGAGGCCATTCTGGATGTGCTGTGGGCCGCCCGCCAGAACGGCGCGCTGGTGTGTTTTCATGCCGAGAATGACGGGCTGATCCGCTGGATGACCCGGCGTCTCTTGGACAGCGGCCGCACCGAGGCGCGCTATCACCCCCTGTCGCACCCCCGCGCCGCCGAGGTCGAAGCCCTCAGCCGGATGTGCGTGTTTGCCGAGTTTACCGGCCAGCCGATCATGCTTTTTCACATCTCGACCCGCGAAGGGGTAGAGATCGTCCGCGCCGCCCAAGCCCGTGGCGTCCCCGTCGTGGCAGAGACCTGCCCGCACTACCTCTTCATGACCGAAGATCAGTTGAACCTGCCCGGTCAGGCGGTGGCTGGCCTTCTGTGCAGCCCACCGCAACGCCAGCCCGATGATCAGGCGGCGCTGTGGGCGGGGCTGGAAGCCGGCGTTCTGCAGGTGGTGTCGTCAGATCACGCGCCCTACCGGCTGGATGCCTCGGGCAAGTTCGCCCATGGCGCCGATGCGCCCTTCAACCGCATCGCCAACGGCATGCCGGGGCTGGAGTTGCGCCTGCCTTTGATGTTTGACGCGATGGTCAGCAAGGGCCGCTTGGGCGCGCAGAAGTTTGTGGAATTGACCGCGACAACCCCGGCGCGGATTTTCGGCCTGACCGGCAAGGGCCGGGTTGAGGTGGGGGCAGATGCCGACATTGCCATCTGGAACCCCACGCACAGCGTAACCTTCGGCCCTGACGATCTGCACGATGCCACCGGATATAACCCCTATGCCGGGCGAACCGTGACGGGTTGGCCGGAAACCGTTCTGTCGCGCGGCGAGGTGATGGTGACGGCTGGCCACAGCTTTGGCGCGCCGGGGCGGGGGCGGCGGATTCCGATGGTGGTATCAGACGCCATGCAGGCCCGCGCCAACCCCGAGGCGGCGCAGCTGGATCCGTAAAGATCAGTCGCGCTGGCCGTCAAAGCGGGTTTGCCACTCGGCCCGCTCTTCGTCGGTGATCTTGGCGAACAGGTTTTCGGGCACGGTAAAGGCGTGGCCGGGGGGCAGGGCGGCAAGGGCTGCGGAGACATCCGAAGGCCAGCTCCAGTCATCAGAGCCCATCGCTTGCATCATCACTTCGGCCGCATCCGGGATAAAGGGGCGCGACAGGATCGCGTAAAGGCGGATCAGGTTCAGCGCCAACCGGATCTGAGCTTGCGCCTGTTCCGGGTTGGTTTTCACCACGGTCCAAGGCGCGGCGGATTGCAGGTATTCGTTGCCCGCCACCCAGATCGCGCGCAATTCCGTGGCGGCTTTGCGAATATCCATCGCGTCCATACAGGTTTCGTAATCCGCCAGTCGGGCGGTGATCTCGGCGATCAGGGCGTTTTCCTGCGGCCCATATTGGCCACCTTCGGGCACCGCCTCGCCAAACTTTGAGCGGGCGAATTTGGTAACGCGGCTGACCAGATTGCCCAAGACATCGGCCAGATCTTTGTTCACCGAAGTCTGGAAATTCTCCCAGTTAAACTCACTGTCGCTGTTTTCGGGCGCATGAGACAGCAGCCACCAGCGCCAGTAATCCGACGGCAGAATGGACAAGGCCTGATCCATGAACACGCCGCGCCCGCGCGAGGTGCTGAACTGGCCACCATCATAATTCAAGTAATTGAAGGACTTGAGGTAATCGACCAGCTTCCACGGCTCTCCCGACCCGAGGATCGTGGCGGGGAAAGACAGGGTGTGGAAGGGCACGTTATCCTTGCCCATGAACTGGTAATAGGTCACGTCCGACGCACCCTTGTCGGTGCGCCACCAGCGTTGCCAAGCGGTGTCATCCAGCCCGTTCGCATCGGCCCATTCGGCGGTGGCGGCAATGTATTCGATGGGGGCATCGAACCAGACATAGAAAACCTTGCCCTCCATCCCCGGCCAAGGCTGATCGCCCTTTTTCACTGGAATGCCCCAAGCCAGATCACGGGTGATGCCGCGATCTTGCAAGCCATCGCCGTCGTTCAGCCATTTCTTGGCGATCGAGGTGGTCAGGATCGGCCAATCGGTTTTGCTGTCGATCCAGGCCGCCAGCTTTTCGCGCAAAGAGCGCTGCATCAGGTAAAGATGCCGGGTTTCGCGGACCTCAAGATTGGTGCTGCCGGAAATGGTCGAGCGGGGGTTGATCAGATCGACGGGGTCCAGCTGCTTGGTGCAATTGTCGCATTGATCGCCGCGCGCGGAGTCGTAGCCGCAATTGGGGCAGGTGCCTTCGATATAGCGGTCGGGCAGGAACCGCGCATCGTCGATCGAATAGACCTGCTTTTCACTAACTTCGCGGATCAGACCGTTCTCGGCCAGCTTGCCCGCAAAGGCTTGGGTCAGGGCATGGTTGCGCGGGCTGGAGGAGCGGCCGAAATGGTCAAACGACAGCCGAAATCCGCGCGCAAGTTCAGCCTGCACCTGGTGCATTTCGGCGCAATATTCGGCCACCGGCTTGCCCGCTTTGGCCGCTGCCAATTCGGCCGGCGTGCCGTGTTCATCGGTGGCGCAGATGAACATCACCTCATCGCCGCGCGCGCGTTTATAGCGGGCGAAAAGATCGGCGGGCAGTTGAGAGCCCACAAGGTTCCCCAGATGCTTGATCCCGTTGATATAGGGAATGGCCGAGGTGATCAGAATGCGTGCCATTTGCGTCTCTCTAGGGTGTTTGCACGGGGTTTAGCGCAAGGCGCGGCCAAGAGCCAGCCGGGTTAGCGCTTACCCCAGCGTGGTCTGCCCCGCATCATCGCGCCGCAGGTGCCAATCGGCGGGCGGCGCGTCGCGGGCGCGGCGGCGCGACAGGGTCCAGGCCTGACGCCGCTCCAGCAAGGTAGAGCCAGAGGGGGCGACATCCATGTGCCAACGGCTTTCAGCGCCCTGCGCACCGCCATCGCCCGGCGTCAACAGCAGGCCCAAGGGCGCAATCCGCCGCCAGTGATGCGCCGCCGTGGCCCCGGCTTCGGCGGCCAGATGCAGCCGGCGCACTGGCGTCAGCGCAGGCGGTTGCGGCAGTTCGGCTACCACCAAGGGGGCAGCGCCTGATCGCAGACCCTCTTCCGCGGCCCAGAGGATATCTTCGGGGCGACGGGCACAGGCCATGATCAACCGGCCCGGATTGGCAAATTCCGACAACCCGTCGGGATAGATCCTTTCGGCCAGCCAGCCCGGAAAGATCCACAAGACCGGGCCCTCACACCGCTCCATCACCATGGCGGCAAGGGCGACGCGGGCGGGGCCGCAAATCTCATGCACCCGCCCACGCAGCAGCGCCAGACCCTGCGCCGGGCCACCGGGCAAAGGCTGCAAGGGCCGCACAGTGCGGCGATCAAGAAGAATCGGCAGGGACATGAGGGCAACCCTACAATGTTCTACTTTCGTTCTCAACATATCTTGTGGGCGGTCGTGCTGGACAGCGCTGATCAGTCCGCTAGTTTGGGGGCAACAAAGGAATATGACATGAAGATGATCCCGCTTGGCCGCTCTGGCCTGACCGTATCCGAGCAATGCCTGGGCACGATGACCTGGGGCAGCCATAATTCTGAGGCTGAGGGCCATGCCCAAGCCGATATGGCGGTGGAACGCGGCGTGACCTTTTGGGACACCGCCGAGATGTATCCGACCAACCCGGTGAAGCCTGAAACCGTGGGGCGCACCGAAGAGATCATCGGCACATGGCTGGTCGCACGGGGCGGGCGCGAAAAACTGGTTCTGGCCACCAAGGTCACCGGCAAAGGCCAGATGGTGCGGCCCGGAGAGCCTGTTTCCGGCGCCATGATCCGGGCTTCGATCGATGCATCCTTACGCCGGATGCAGACCGATTACATCGATCTGTATCAGCTGCATTGGCCGAACCGGGGCAGCTATCACTTTCGTCAGGCTTGGGCCTATGCGCCCAAGGGCATCGACCGGGCAGTCGAGACCGCGCATATGCAAGATGTGCTGACCACCGCCAAAGCATTGGTTGACGAAGGCAAGATCCGCGCCATCGGCCTGTCGAATGAAAGCGTCTGGGGGGCCTCGCGCTGGCTGCATCTGGCCGAGACGCTGGGATTGCCGCGCATGGCATCCGTGCAGAATGAATACAGCCTGCTGTGTCGGCAGTTCGACACTGACTGGGCAGAGTTTTCTGTGATCGAGGATATGCCGCTGTTGGCGTTTTCTCCGCTGGCTTGCGGGCTGCTGTCGGGCAAATATGCGGGCGATGTGACGCCTGATCACACCCGCCGCAGCCATACGCCAGATCTGGGTGGCCGGGTCACGCCGCAGGTGTTTCCGGCCGTGGCCGCCTATCTGGGCATCGCCGCGCGGCATGGGATTGACCCGTGCCAGATGGCCATCGCCTTTTGCCGCAGCCGCCCGTTCCCGACCATCCCGATCATCGGGGCCACCACGATGGCGCAGCTGGAGACCAACATCGGGGCCGCCGATCTGGTGCTATCGGCAGAGGTGCTGGCCGAGATTGCTGCCGTGCATCGGGATCACCCGATGCCCTACTAACCCTTGCCGCGCGGGCCGGATCGGGGCAAACCTGCCCGGATAGTGGAAACAGTGATCGGAAAAATGGTGGGATTGTTTCCAAAACTGACGGTAATCTTGGGCGCATTGGCCCTGTCGGCCTGCGTGGCCGGGGGGGGCGACAGCGGCAAGGCCACCGGGCCAAATCCGGTGACCGGGGCGACGATCGAAGTGACGTCTCTGGATGCACCGGTGGGCAAACCGGCGACCAAGCCGGGGGCCAAACCCGCCCCCGTTACTCCCGTTGAAAAGCCGGGCGTGGCGGCCCCGCCCGCCGATCCCGACGCCCCCCTGACGCCATTGGCTGACGCGCCCAAGCCTGCCGCTGTTGCCGAAGCAGAGGCCCCGGCGGCGGCAGTTGTGCCACCGGTTGAAAAACCCGCTGCGCAGTTGTTGTGTGAAAAGCGCGGAAATAGTTGGATGCAGGCCGGGAAAAGTGGCTCTTACGCCTGTGTAAAGCGGTTGTCGGATGGCGGAAAACGTTGCACAAGCGCCAAGCAATGTCAGGGCGATTGTCTTGCACGGTCAAATACTTGCGCGCCAATTTCGCCGCTTTTTGGATGCAATGACATCTTGCAGGACAATGGCGGGCAGGTGACACTATGCCTCGATTAACGTTTGCCGGGCTGTTGTGCCTTTTCCTTGCTGCTTGTGCGGCCCCCCCGCCAGACCAGATCGCGGCGTTTCGCCCCAAAGGCGCGCCGATCTATTCGGCAGCGGCTTTTGACGCCCGCCGGATTGAGGGGAAATGGCAGCAAGTTGCGGCCTTTACGGCGGGAGGAGGCCCGGGTTGTGCGCCCGGCGCGGCAGAGTTTCGCCAAGGCCCCACGGGCATGCAACTGACCGCGCGGCTGTGCCTGAATGGGGTTGAGCGGGTGGTCAGCGGCCCAGTTGGGCTGGCTGGGCCGGGGCGGCTGTCGGTGCCGGGCATGGCTGATTGGTGGGTGATCTGGGTCGATAGCGGCTACCGCACGCTGGCGATTGGCACGCCGGACGGCACCTTTGGTTTTGTGCTGGACCGGGGTCGCATCGGCCCGGACCGGTTAGCAGCAGCGGCGGAAATCTTTGATTTCAACGGCTATCCAAAGGGACGTTTCACGCCGTTCTGAGCTATCAGATCAAAGCTTTCAGCGCCCGCACATGCCGCCCGGCCGCGCGCGCGCCAACTTCAGCTTCACGCACCAACCAATCGAAATGCTCGGTCATTGATTGCACCCGCGCACCATCGCGAAAGGCAATGTAGCTGCGGCCCAGATAGACCACTGCCAACAAGGGGCCAAAGACCGTGACCGGCGCGGAAAACACCCGCCGCGCATCGAAAAAACACAACCGCAGCGAGGGATAGAGCTGATCACAGAGATCCGCGATGCGGTCGATCTGCTCGGCCCGGATCTCGGCGGGCAGGCCTTCGTAATAGCCGGTGGCGCTGGCAAAAGCCGCCATCTCATGCAGCGGCAAGGCAATCTCATAGTCCGACCGCGCGCCGCGCATCCAGGCCAGACGGTCCTCAAACGCGCCAATCGCCTGATCAGACGTGCGGCCCAGTTGCGGGGCATATTCCCAATTGACCAGCACCCGGGTCTTCAGCATATCGGGAAGGGTCGCGGGCACATGGCGGATCTTGTAGCCCGCCGCCTCTTGATGCCAGGCAAAGATCGCCTCATCAATCAAAGCGCGCGGCGCTTCGGTGATGCTGAGCGAGGTGGCCAGCAAATCGGCCACCGGTTCAGGCCGCGCAGTCAGGCCCAACAGCCAATCCACCGACACGCCCAAAGCAACCGCGCAATCTGCCGCCAGCTGCGCATTTGGCATCCGGACCGACGACGACAACAGCGCCGAAATGGTAGACCGATCCACCCCGCACGCCCGCGCCAGCGCCGATTGCGTCAGATTGCGTCGGGTCATCGCCTCTGACAGGCGCAGTCGCAGCAGGGCGGCGCGGTCACGTCTGTCTGCTATTTCTGGCATCTGTTGATTATTCAAAACATTTATGACTTTATGCTGCGCATCTTCCGAGTTTTCGGAGCGAGGCGCAAGTGCTATGCAACAACAGAATTTGTGAAGTGAGGACTGAATTTGCGCCAATCCGACCCGGCTCTGGAATGGCCAACCTTGCTTTTTCTAGCAGTAGCCTATGGGGCGTGGATGCTTGGCACGATGACGCTTTGGACCGTCTCTCCGGTTCTGGCGGTGATCCTGACGGGGCTGACCGTGGCGCAATTCTCTTCCCTGCAGCATGAGGTGCTGCACGGCCACCCCTTCCGCAACCCGCATCTTAACCACGCGCTGATTTTTTTGCCGGTGGGGCTGCTGTATCCTTTCGGGCGGTTCCGCGACACGCATCTGGAGCATCATTTTGATCCGAACCTGACCGATCCCTATGACGATCCGGAATCGAACTTTCAGGATCCGGACGTCTGGACGCGGCTGCCCGGCTGGCGCAGGGCGCTGCTGCGCGCCAACAATACGCTTTTGGGGCGGCTCGTTTTGGGAACGGCGATTGGCGGAGTATCTTTCATCCGCGCCGATTTCATCGCCATGGCCAAGGGCAACCGCATTATCCAACGCGATTGGGCGCTGCATGCGGTTGGGCTGGTTCTGCTGGGGCTGTGGCTGGGGCTGGTCGGGACAATGCCGATTTGGGCTTATCTTCTGGCCGCCTATATTGGAAATTCGCTGATCAAGATCCGCACCTTTCTGGAACACCGCGCGCATGACGCACACCGCGCCCGAAGCGTTGTGGTGGAAGACCGCGGCCCGCTTTCGTGGTTGTTTTTGAACAATAATTACCACGTCGTGCATCATTGCCACCCCAACGTGCCCTGGTACGATCTGCCCGGCCTGTACCGGACCAACCGCGATCATTTTCTGCGCCGCAATGAAGGCTACGTCTATCGCAGCTATGCCCAGATTTTTGCGAAATACCTGTGGCGCGCCAAAGACCCGGTTCCGCATCCAATCTGGCCGGTGAAAAAAGGCCAGCCAAACACGCCCGACTGCGATTTGAAGGCGGCGGAATAGGTCAGGCGATCCGCCGGAAGGTCGGCACGGGGCCAGAGTTGTCAAAGAACGGCACCCCGGGTTGCGTGCCGTCGGCCAGAAGATTTTTCACCTCGGCCAAAACCACTTCGGTGACAAAGGGCAGATCCAGCGCGCGCGCTTCGGCCAAGCCGATCCAATGCAGGTGTGACAGCTCATCCTCGGCGCCCGAAAAATCACTTGGGTCGCCAATAATGTCGGCGGCATCGGCCAGGAAAAAGCTGGCATCAAAGCGGCGGCTGCGGCCCGGCGGCGTGATGGCGCGAAAGACAAAGCGTAAGGAAGGGCGATCCGCGCGCAAGGTCAGCCCGGTTTCCTCGGCCAACTCTCGCAACGCTGCGGCCACCAAGGGCCCGGGTGGCGTAAATTGCGCCAGACGTGCGGCGCAAACAGTGTCCAAAGGCAACGGATCGGGCAGCGCATCTTCTGCGTCCACCGCGCCGCCGGGAAAGACGTATTTCGATGGCATGAAGGCCGCCGCAGCGCCGCGCTGGCCCATCAACACCTCATGCCCGCCCGCAACGGCGCGGGTCAACACAACTGTGGAGGCCGCGCGAATGGGCTGATCGGGGGCATCAAACACAGGCTTAGTCACGGGTTTCGCCGCCAAACCCGTGCATCCGCTTTGACCATTGCAAGGCCACCATCGCCCCTTTTAACCGAGGCAGCAAGAACAGCGATAAGGCCACACAACCAACCGAGAAGACCGACGCTGCAATCAACGGATCAGGCCGGAATTTTACAAAGACAAACAGCATCATGGGTGCCATCAGATGCCCGACGATCATGATCGTCAGATAGGCGGGGCCATCGTCTGCGCGCTGGTGGTGCAGGTCTTCCTGGCAAACCGGGCAGCTGTCGCGCACCTTCAAAAAGCCGCTCATCAAAGGGCCTGCGCCGCAGCTGGGGCAGCGCCGACGCCAGCCGCGCAACATGGCGGGTTTGAGCGGGCGGTCGGTATCTGGCAAGGCGGAAAGGGACGTCGCTTCGGTCATCAAAATGGGGCCGTTCTGTTGGCAGCAATGACGCTGTGTGATGGATCTTAGCATCTTGTATGCGGGTTTTTCCGAAAACCAAAGCACCCGAATGCCTGTGTGTCTCAATGTCGCAAGGCGTTGCGGGATAAAATGCGTCGAATGAGATTGATGCGACGGAATAGCGGGGCTGCGGCGTTTGTCTGGTATCAAGGGCGGCTGGATGGCTGCCCAGACACAGGAGATGACGATGTTCAACGCAAAATTCCATGGTGTGTTGGTTGTGGCGACAGTGACGGCCGCATTGGTGGCTTCGACCGCCATGGCTGATCGCGGGCAGGAACGGGGCGGGCCGCATGGCGCGATGCTGTTGCAAAAGTTTGATGAGGTGGACGCCAACAAGGACGGCATGTTGACCGAGGCCGAAATTCAGGCCTTCCACGCCGCCCGCTTTGCAAGTGCCGATACGGATGGCAATGGCAGCCTTTCGGTCGAAGAGCTGGCTGCCGTGCAGATGCAACAGATGCAGGCCCGGGTCGCCAAACGGTCCGCCAAGATGCTGGAGCGGTTGGACGCCAATAACGATGGCGCGTTGTCCGCCGAAGAGATGGCCGGAATGGAAAAATCCGGCAAGGGAAAATCCATGCTTACGCGGGCCGATACCGATGGCGATGGCATAATCAGCAAGGCAGAGGCAGACGCCGCCTTGGCGGATATGGCCAAGCATGGCGGCAAGCATGGCAAAAGGGGCATGGATAAAGGGGACGATTGATTTGATCGCAACCGTTGCGGGCGGGGCTTTGCGCCGCGCCCCCTTTTTCGGCTAAACGTATTTGGGGTGACCATGGCCTTTGATGCCCTCAGCCGCGATTCTGACGATGATCTTCTGGCGCTTTATGCCGCCGGAGACCGTCTGGCTGCGCGGGTGCTGGCGGAGCGGTTGACGCCGCGCAGTCTGGGCTATGCGATGCGCCTTTTGGGCGGCGACCGGGCCGAGGCTGAAGATGTGACCCAAGAGGCCATGTTGCGGCTGTGGCGGATCGCCCCCGAATGGCGGCGGGGTGAGGCGCAGGTCTCGACCTGGCTTTACCGCGTCGTCACCAACCTTTGCACCGATCGCCAGCGACGGCTGGCCCGCCATGCCCGGCCGATGGGTGATGATCTGCCCGATGTGGCCGATGATCGGCCGGATGCGGATGCGGGGCTGGTTCAAGCCGACCGGATGGCCGCTTTGAATGCGGCTCTGGCCGCCCTGCCACCGCGCCAGCGCGAAGCAGTGGTGCTGCGCCATATCGAAGGGCTGCCAAACCCTGAAATTTCTCAGATTTTGGGAATTGGGGTTGAGGCGGTCGAAAGCCTGACCGCGCGCGGCAAACGGGCCCTTGCCGCCACTTTGGAAACGCAACGTGACGCGCTTGGATATGAGGAGAGCTGAGATGACCGACCCGATTGACCAGATCTTTGCCGCCGCGCGTGAAGATAAACAAAGCCGCCCGTCGGATGCGCTGATGGCGCGGGTTCTGGCGGATGCCTATGCGTTGCAGCCTGCGGTTGTTGTCATGCCGCCCGACCCGTTGCCCGGTTGGCGCGGCACTCTTGCCGCCGCAATCGCGGCTTTGGGCGGGTTTCGCGTGGTGTCCGGCTTGGGCACAGTGGCTGTGGTGGGGCTTTTTATCGGCTACGCCGATCTGCCCTCTGCCGACTGGCTGGCGCAGGGTCTTTCTTTGACAGACTCTGCCGACGTAGACCTGTTGTTTGCCGATGATCTTTTCCTGACCGAGGGCTAAGCCATGACCGATCCCGTTCTTTCCCCATCTACCCCCCGCGCGGGGGGCAAGCTGCGCATCGCTTTGGCGCTGTCGCTGGCGGTTAATCTTGCCATTGGCGGGGTGCTTGTCGGGTCTTTCCTGCGCGATGCCCCCCCCCGCAGTGGCCGCGATTTCGGGCTGGGTCCGATCAGCGAGGCGCTGAGCCGCGAAGATCGCAAAGCCCTGCGCGCGGCCTTTGTGGCGCAGCATCCCGACATTGGCGGCGACCGTCAGGCGATGCGGAGTGATATTGAGGCACTTCTGGCCAGCTTGCGCGCCACACCATTTGACCCGGCGGCTTTGGACGCGGCTTTGACCACCATCGCGCAACGCAATGGCGCGCTGATTGCCACCGGACAAGCCGTTCTGGCCGAGCGGATCAAAGCGATGGACCCCGCCAAGCGCGCAGCCTTTGCCGACCGGCTGGAAAAGAAAATGCCCCACCGGGGCAAGCGCGACAATGACCACGATGACTAAAGATTCAACCTCTACGCGGCGCTTTTGCTGAAAGTTACCTGATTGCGGCCCGCGGATTTTGACAAAAGCAGCGCCTGATCGGCTTGATTGATCAAGGCCGGCACATCCAGCGGTTGGTCATTCCGCCCGGTTCCCAGCGCCACCCCGATTGAGGCGGTAACATGCATCGACTGCCCCGATGGCAACCGGATCGGGGTTTCAGTGATCGCTTCGCGCAGGCGGTCTGCCACCCTTTGGGCATCCGCGATACTGGTTTGCGGCAGGGCCACCAGAAACTCCTCGCCGCCAATCCGGGCCAGAAGATCGCTCATCCGCAAATGCTCTGACAGCCGGTGTGCCACCTCTGACAACACGCAATCGCCCGCGGCATGGCCAAAGCGGTCGTTCACATCCTTGAACCGGTCCAGATCCACCACCATCACCGCGAAGTCAGAGCCCTCTTGCGCCGCTTGGGCTGCAATCCCGGCCAGCCGGGGCATCGCATAGCGGCGGTTGTAAATGCCGGTCAGCGGGTCAATCACCGCCAGCCGCAACCCGTCTTCGACGGTGGCGCGCAACGTGTCGGCCTGCCGCTTGCGCCGGATCAGAATGTGCAGGCGCAGCGCCAGTTCGCGGGCGGAAATCTCGGGCGTGACCACGTCATCCGCGCCCAGATCAAAGGCCGTTGCCGCACTTTCCCCCGTCGCATCAGCCGTGATAATGCAGGTCGCGCTGTGGCGGGTGGCCCCCCGACTGTCCAGTTCCGACATCAGCCGCAGGCCGCCGCCGGGGCCATCAAGATCCGATTCAACGACGAAAACATCGGGAACAGCCCCTGGCGCCCCCGGCTCTGCTGCAGAAACCGTCATGGCCTGATCGCGCGTCATGACCACCAGCCGGTCGCGCAGATGATCCTGCATCTCACGCTTCCAGCGCAGCGCGGTTTCTGGTTTGGTGCTGACCAGCGCCACCGTGCCCAGCGTCTGAAACCCTTCGGGCGCCTCAGACAGGCCCAGCACCGAATGGGCCGGCATCCCCCAGGCAGAGCTGACAAACCCCGTCTCGCCCCGCGCCCGCAACAGGTTGCGCACCCGCGCCATCAGCATCTGATCGGAAATCGGCTTGGACATCACATCATCCGCGCCGGCCGCCAGTGCCGCCAGCCGCGATTCTGCATCGCGAGAGGCGGTCAGAACAATCACCGGAATGGGCCGCGTGGCCGGATCGGCTCGCAAGGCGCGCAACACCTCTGTACCCGGCATGTCGGGCAGCATCAGGTCCAGCAAAATAAGATCAGGGCGTTCGGCCCGCGCCATCGCAAGGCCGGACCGCCCGTCCACCGCCAACAAGGGCTCATAAAAAGCCCCGCCCAGCTTGACCTTATAGATGATGCGGTTGGTGGCCACGTCATCGATGATGAGGATACGTCCGTGCATTGTTGCTCAGCCAACCTGCAAACCATAATCTGGTTAGGATTATGTTACTCCGAAGGTTAAGAAACTCTTTCTGAAATATCGCTAAATGTTTGGGCATAGGCTACAAATTGCCGAGAGCATGGGGATAACCTGCGGAAAAATGGGGATAACATGGTTTTCAGGCAAGAATCCGCTCAGACTGTGGCGCTGCAGGCCCTTGGCTGGCTGGCCACGCAGGACGACGCCTTTCACGCTTTTCTGGGCGCCTCTGGCCTAGGCCACTCTGATTTGCGCGACCGTGCGGATGATCCCGAAATGCTGGGCGCGATCCTTGATTTTCTGCTGTCGGACGAGGCCTTGCTGATTGCCTTTTGCACCGATGTCGGCCTGCCGCCCGAAACCCCGATGCAGGCCCGCGCTGCCTTGCCCGGTGGTGATACCCCATTCTGGACATGATTGCCTTTTCCCGCGCGCCCCGGCATCACTGCGCCACGGGTAGGGACAGGAGACCGGCATGATTAAGGGCATCGTCTTTGATAAAGACGGCACATTGTTTGATTTTCGCGCCAGCTGGGGGCGCTGGGCACAGGGCTTTCTCAAAAGTCTGGCGCGCGATGACGCCCATGCCGCCACCTTGGCCAATGCCATCGGCTATCTGCCGCAAGCCAACAGCTTTCACCCCGACAGCCCTGTTATCGCGGCCACCGCCGCCGATATCGCCGCCGTCTTGCTGCCGCATCTGGCGGGCCATGATCAAGACAGCCTGACCGATGCCATTGATGAGGCTGCGGCGCGGGTAGAGATGTCTCCGGCCGTGCCTTTGATCCCACTTTTCAAAGACTTGCGCGCGCGTGGGTTGAAACTGGGCGTGGCCACCAATGACAGCGAAGTGCCCGCGCAGGCGCATTTGCGCGCGCATGGTCTGACGCCGCTGCTGGATTTCATTGCGGGCTATGATTCCGGCCATGGCGCCAAGCCCGCGCCCGGAATGTGTCTGGCCTTTGCCGCCGTAACCGGCCTTGATCCGGCCCATGTGCTGATGGTCGGTGACAGCCGCCATGACCTGGAGGCCGGGGCCGCCGCGGGCATGCGCCCGATTGCCGTGCTGACTGGAATAGCCACGGCGGCCGATCTGGCCCCGCATGCCGAGGTGGTTTTGCCCGACATCGGCGCGCTTCCTGCCTGGTTGGACCGGCAAACCGCCTGACAAAGCGGGCGATGTGCGAAAAGCGACCGATTCCTGTCGCTGTTGTGTGACGCATTTCCTTGCATCCTCGGTCATCTTGGGGCCAGCACAATCGGAGACGTTCCATGACCGAAGAACCAGCCCGCAAACGCCGCGCAGGGGGCCGCGCTGGCATGAAGATCCGCGCAGGATCTGCTGTTATTGATCAGATGCCATGGCGGGTGCCGGTAAACCCGGATCGCCCGACCGAGCCTTTGGACGCCGATGGCGTGCAGCGCATCCATAAGGGCGCGATGCGGATATTGTCCGAGTTGGGGATCGAGTTTCTGAACCCTGACGCCGTGGCGCATCTGAAAGCAGCGGGCTGCAAGGTCAACGGCACCAACGTCAAGATGGACGAAGATTTCGTAATGGAGATGGTGGCGCGTGCGCCATCGTCTTTCACCATCACCCCGCGCAACCCGGAGCGAGAGATCGTGATGGGCGGCAAGCATATGGTCTTTGTCAACGTCTCCTCTCCACCCAACTCTTGGGACATGGAGCGGGGCAAACGCTCTGGCGATTTCGAGACGTTCAAGGAGTTCATGAAGCTGACGCAGTATTTCAACTGCATCCATGTCGCGGGCGGCTATCCGGTAGAGCCGATTGATATTCACGCCTCTGTCCGGCATCTGGATTGCGTGCAGGAAAAGCTGGTGCTGACTGACAAGGTTTGCCACGCCTATTCCTTGGGGGCCGAGCGGGTTGAGGATGTGATGGAGATGGTGCGCCTTGCGGGTGGGCTGTCGGAGGAAGAGTTCGTGGCCAAGCCGCGGATGTATACGAATATCAATTCGGTCTCGCCTTTGAAGCATGACTATCCAATGCTGGATGGCGCGATGCGGATGGCCAAGCGGCATCAGCCGGTGGTGATCACGCCGTTTACCCTTGCGGGGGCTATGGCACCGGTGACGATGTCGGGGGCGGTGACGCTGTCGATTGCCGAAGGGCTGGCGGCGCTGGCTTTGTTGCAATGGATCGCGCCGGGGTGTCCGGTGGCTTTGGGGACGTTCACCAGCAATGTCGATATGAAGTCTGGCGCGCCTGCGTTCGGCACGCCCGAGTATATGCGGGCCACGCAAATGACCGGGCAGTTGGTGCGGTTTTATGGCGTGCCAATGCGGGCCTCGGGCGTCTGTGCGGCGAATGTGCCGGATGGGCAGGCGATGTGGGAGACGTGCAATTCGCTATGGTCCGCCGTGCAGTCGGGGACCAATATGGTCTATCACGCGGCGGGCTGGCTGGAGGGCGGGCTGATTGCCAGCCCTGAGAAGTTCATCATGGATTGCGAAGTCTTGCAGATGATCCAGCGCTATTTTGAAGAAGCGACCTTTGCCACCACCGAGGATGACATCGCCTTTGATGCCATCAAGGAAGTGGGGCCGGGGGGGCATTATTTTGGGGTGCAGCACACGCAGGACCGGTATCAGGATGCGTTCTATCAGCCGTTTGTTTCGGACTGGCGAAATTATGAATCCTGGCGGCTGGATGGGGCGGTGTGGACGCAAGAGCGGGCGCATCGGCAGTATAAGCAGATCATCGCGGAATTTGAGCCGCCGGAGATGAATGGGGATCACAAGGAAGAGCTGCGGCGGTTTGTGGAGCGGCGCAAGCAAGAGGGTGGCGCGCCTACGGACTTTTGAGAGGGCGTCCCGAAGAGCGACGCTTGTTCGTCGGGGCTGACGTCTGGGGGTAATGGTGGGGCGGTGCGCCATGAATGCGCACCCTCGGTGGCCTTGCCCCTTTTGGGCCAAGACGTGGGGTATAGCGATGCTTTTTTGCGGGGCGCGTGGCCTTGGGGAACGATAGCGCTCGACGGTTCTGGGTTGCCAAACCTGCCCGCAGTATCGCGCCATCGCCCCCCGTTTCGGCTTATGGGCCTTAGGCGGCTGCGGTGGCGTCGATTTCGAACAGCAAGCCGGGAATGGCGAGGCGGGTGACGCCAAGCAGGGTCATCGGCGGAGCGTTTTGATGCGGCCCGAAGCGCTGGCCAAGCAGGTCAAAGTTTTGCAGCGCTGCATCCACATCGGTGGCATAGATCCTCAGCCGGGTGACGTCGCCCAATGTCATGCCTGCGCCTGCCAAGACGGCCTCTAGGTTATCCAAGGCCAATCCGATCTGGCCGCGCATATCGCCGGGGTGCTGGGCTGCGCCGGTGCCATCCACGGCGGTTTGGCCTGAGCAGATCACTTGGCGCGTGGCGCCGGTGACGATCAGGGCCTGACTATAGCCAAGCTTCAGCGACCAATCCCAAGGGTTTACAGGGGTGCGTTGCATTGTCGGGTTCTCCTTGTTTGACAACATCCCCCGAGGGTAGAGTGGAATGGTGCCAAAATTTGTCACCATAGTCTGTAGGGTGCTTGGATGACGTCCCGCCATCGCCAAGAGGCCATCGTGCGCAGCCTTCGCCGGGAGGGCACGATGAGCATTGATGCTTTGGCCCAAGGGGTTGGGGCGTCTAGGCGCACGGTTTTGCGCGATATCAGCGCACTGCGTGATCAGGGCTTTGTCCTTCATTCCGAATGTGGGCGGGGCGGCGGGGTGCCGCTGGACCCGCAATCGGTGCAGACCACGGCGCGGCTATCGGTGGCCGAGGTGTTTGCGCTGTTGATCAGTGTGGCGGCGATGCGCGCGGCGCAGAACTTGCCCTTTTCCAACATTGCCGATGCGGGGCTGGCCAAGATTGAAAAGTCACTTCCACCCGATAGGGTGCGGGATCTGCGGCTGTTTTTGGACTGTTTGCATATTGGGCAGCTGTCGCCGCAGCAGGATATTTCCGACATTGGGCCGATTGATCCCGGTTTGCTTACCGCGTTTGAGGTGGCGTTTCTGGGCCAGATCTGTTTGCGGTTTCAGTATCGCGATGCGACGGGCCGTGAAACCAGCCGAGAGGTTGAGCCGCAAGCGATGCTGATCTTGCAGCCTTTGTGGTATCTGGTGGGCTGGGATCCGGCGCGGGGGGATTTCAGGCATTTCCGGATGGATCGGATCAGCCACCCGCAAGCCATGGAGGGCACGCGGTTTCGCCGCCGCCATGTGCCCTTTGCGGCGGACGTCTGCCCTTACCGCGATGTGGTGCGCTGATTTGCGGGTTTCTGGCGGCGCTGCCTGCGTTTGACGGCGCGGTGCCTGCCCGAGTCGTATGGCACACGGGTGGATGTTTCGGCCAAAGGGAATGTGGTTTCAAAACCAGCATGACGGGTGGCCTATGCGGGGCTGCAGGGTGGGGAAATCCGGACGTTACACTGATCGGGCTGGCGGCAGTTTGGGGTCTTGGATAGGGTCCGCTGGGAAAGAAACCGAAGGGGAGTGCCTGTGATGACCGAAGCGATGAGCTTGCGTTGGCGGTTCGTTTTGATGGGCGGGCTTGGCGGATTGGTGCTTTGGGCGCTGACAGAGTTGCCCCGGGGCGACAGCGGGCTTGAAAGTCTGGTTCCTGCGATTTTCGTTGGCTGTCTTGGCTTTTTCACCACCCTGCTGTTGATGATGGGGCGGGTTGGCACATGGATTGGTGTGCGTTCGGCGGCTTTGGTCGGGCTGCTTGTGTTTTTGTCGTTTCAATTACTTTATATGCGTTTTGCCGACGGCGTTGATGTTTTTGAGGATCTTGGTCACTTCATGGCGCTGATCGCGGTTGTCTTCGTGCCTTTGCCCTATCTGATTGCCGCGGGCGGGCCGGGGTGGCGGGACTATCCGACCCTGTTCGAGGAAAGCTGGTCTGCCGTTATTCGCGCCACATTAGCTTGGGTTTTTGTCGGTATCGTCTGGCTGCTGATCTTTTTGTCGATCACGTTGCTGGATCTGGTGGGTTTGGACTTTCTGGAAAGGCTGGTCGAAGAAGAGCTGTCGGTATCATTGATCATTGGCACCAGCCTTGGCCTTGGGCTTTCGGTGGTGAGCGAGTTGCAAAACCGGATCCCGTCACGGCTGGTGGTGCGGTTGATCCGGCTGCTGACACCGGCGGTTTTTGTGGTGGCGGTGGTGTTTGTGCTGGCGCTTTTGCTGCGCGGGTTTGATCTGAAGAATGGCTGGTCGGCGGGGCAGATCATTTTGTCGATGGCGGCGCTGTCGATTATGCTGGTGACTTTGGTGGCTGATAAACACGTCGCAAAAGAGACGGATAACAAGGTGTTGCGCGTCTCGGCGCGGGGGCTGGCGCTGTTGGTGCCGGTTCTGGCGGCGCTGGCGCTTTGGGCGGTGATTGTGCGGGTGGGGCAATATGGCTGGATGCCGGACCGGCTGTTTGCGGCTTTGCTGTCGGGTCTGGCGCTGGTTTACGGGGTGACCTATGCGCTGGCGGCCTTGCGGGGCGGCGCCTGGACCGGGCGGGTGCGCAGGGCGAACCCTTGGTTGAGCGTGACGGTGCTGGTCGCGGCGTTGCTGTGGCTAAGCCCGTTTGTGAACGCCGAGCGGATCTCGGCGCAAAGTCAGGTGGCGCGGATTTTGGCGGCGGATGACCTTGGCAACATGGCCTCCTATTGGGAAGTGTCGCGGTTGGGGGTGGCGGGCACGGTTGCTATCGAAGAGGTGGCGGCATTTGGCAAGGCCGAAGGGCGGGCCGATCTGGTAGAATGGGCCGCGGGTGAGCGGAGCACCGAGCGCGACCCGGTCGATACCACCGCATTGCAAAAGGAACTGGTGGCGGTGCTGCCGCTTATCCCGGCGACGGCAACGGGGACGCGCGATGTAATGCTGGCAAAGATGGAAGAATATCAACTGTCAACGATTCTGGGGGCCTGCAAGGCCCGGCTGCCGGACGGGGACTGGACCTGTGTGATGGTTGTGGCGGATCTGATCCCCGGGCGTCCGGGTGAAGAGGCGGTGATTGGGGTCTGGGGCGAAGGTTGGGGCAATCTTTACGGGCTCAATGAGAGCGAAAACCAGATTTCGACCCGGGAACTTGTCGGCCTCGATGGGCAAAGATTGTATGGTGATGAGATCAAGAACCTTTTGCAGGAGTGGCAAAAGACGCCGCCGGTGCTGGCCCCTGCTGGGTTGAACCAACTGGGCGTTGGGGAAAAAGGCTTGCTGATGATGCCCTGACCCGGGGCCGGAATGGCGCAAGGGGCTTGTTAACTTTTGAGGGTTAGGCTTTCCCGGGAATCAGGGAAAAGGCGCCTTTATGTATGGGGGCACCTCTATAAATTGCCCCACCGCCCACACTGCGGTATGGTGGGACAGTGAACTGGCGGTGGGGATGCGGCGATGGCGCAGATGGGTTTTTTCGATCTTTCGGACCGTTACGCGAGTCTGGATGCCAAGAAGGACCCGCTGGTCGAGATTGACACCGTCGTGCCGTGGGAGG
>Ga0209491_10003244_pt1 | contig 27121 bp, 23 predicted proteins | sample BON02_FD_187213 | JGI IMG/M metagenome (GOLD analysis project Ga0209491, IMG submission 187213) | Freshwater microbial communities from Lake Bonney liftoff mats and glacier meltwater in Antarctica - BON-02 (SPAdes) (version 2) | ecosystem: Environmental > Aquatic > Freshwater > Ice > Glacier...
CCGCTGACTTCATCGCCAACCTAACGCGCGGATTCTTCCCACGTGAAACCAAATGGTGCGTCGGCAAATACGGTGTGTGCCCTTACTTCGAAGTCTGCACGCTCCCACCCACCCAGCGCCTATCCTTCCTTTCGTCCGACTACTTCACCAACGTAACCTGGAGTCCTCTCGCTGAATGATTATACACCTCAGAATACCACGACTCGGCACCAACGTAGCTTGTCTCCCACAAGACTACGACACCTGTCTCGCGACTGTGTCACGCTCTGTCGCTAACTGCCCCGACTGTCTAGCTGTTGCCATACCGGTCGTCGATCTTTTTCATTTGAAACAGCTGGCCTTCCACAAACGCTGCTGCTTCAACCGTGACATCCGACGCCACCAGCCTGCCTCATGGCTGATCAACCTCTCAGGTCACCAGTTACACCGTCTATTCACCAACCGCATCCTCACAGAATACCACAAGAAATGAACGCCTTCCCCCTATCCACCGTCCGTGACTCCGGCTTTTACTGGCTACGCAAAACACCTGCCGCCGCTTGGCAACCAGTCCACATCCTAGTCGAACACGAATCCATCACCTTCTTAGGCACTCCCGCCGAGACACCCTTCCAACCCTTTCGTCACCAAGACTACCAACTATACGGCCCCATCCCTATCCCTTCCTCCTCCCTCCCCATCGACGACGAACCCAACCCTTTCTAACCCGTTCGATTATCGAACCCGTCAACCAACCAACCCATCCAACCATGAAGTCAACAGCCCAGTCATTTACTCAACCCCAGTCCGTGCTAATCCTCGGCGAACCTGGAACCGGCAAGACCACCTTGGCCTCTCAGTTCAAACAGCCATTCATCCTCGACTGCGACGTCAATATCGCAGGTCCAGTCAAGTGGCTCAAGGACAACAAGAGACGCTCAGAGTTCTTCTACGGTAATCCTACAGTCAACGACGCCGGGACGCTGGTTCCGCGTGAGGAGCAATTCGGCCGCGCGTGCGCTCTGCTCGAAGAAGCTGCTGCGTCACCCGATGTGTCAACGATCATCATCGACTCGCTGACTACGTTCTCGGACATCGTTCTCACCGAGGTGCTGCGTCAACAGAAGCGCACGCTTGGGACGCTCCAAGTCAAAGACCTCAAGACCCGCACTCTCGATGAACCCATGCAGATTCAAGACTGGGGTGGTTTCTTCGGGCTTATGAAGCGGACGATCTTTGGCCTCAAGGCATCCGGTAAGACGCTGGTCATCACCGGTCACATCAAAACTGACAAGGACGAACTGACGAAGATCCTCAAACAGTTCATCTACTGTCCTGGCACCATGTCAGACGTGATCGCTGGCTTCTTCTCCGAGGTCTGGCTGCTCAAGCGTGAGACAAAGATCGTCGCTGGTGCCAAGCAGGAGTCACGATTCCTTATGACATTCCCTGATGGCTCTGCGACGGAAGCCTTGGGCTTGAAGTCTTCGGTCGGGCTTAAGTCCGGCGAGGCTATTAACCTTGACAAGATCATTGAACTTCTGAACCAGCCATGACAAAAATACGCTTAACCGTTTCCGTAATTGTCGAAGTCACCTCCGAAGACTACGCTTTAGACTTCATCGAGTCAGTCGAGGATGACCTTGATGCCGTTCTCTCAGTCCTCGACGAGCACGAAGGACCAACCATTATCTCTGCTCACATTGTGGACGACGAAGAAGAAATCGACTCAACCGAATGTCGCTTCTGCGGTGAGGCTGCACTAGCTGGCTGCTGCGACGACTGCCGTGAAACATTTACCCAAGACAACCATTCATGAACACTACATCCCCATCAACAATCGTGCGATGCTTAGTCGCAATCCTCATCCTCGGTATCTGTGTGCAGTTCACTCTGCTCGGACGCCTCTCCGACCTACGGCAAGAAAACGCACAGCTTCTCGGCCGTGTCGCTGAGCTTCTTACCGAGGCTGAATGGGCCAGACAGAAAGCAATCAACCCTAAGTTCTGATGCCTCAAATAGCATACATCGTTAAGCTTGACCAGCCAGCCGGCACGGACAAAGCACTCACCGCCGACGAGATCATCGACGAACTCAGCGCCGCCGGCTTCTCAGTCATCGACGTTCAACCCTTCTCATCCCCTCAAGAAGCTACCGGCCTAGGCCAGTCACTCCTGGCCTCCAACCCTGGCCTTGGGCTTCTTAGCCCACAACCCTCTCCCCAAAACTAGGAGATTACGGAAACGTAACAAACAAAACAAAACAAAGTAAATAGAAAAATAGTAATATGCTGAACCTAAACGTACAACTCGCCGACGTCGATACCTCAATGCCCCGTCTCGCCTCTGGCGATCAGGCCATCCGTATCGACTCTCTCGAAGTCGTGGAATCCAAGAAGACCCCAGGTAATTTCAACCTGATGACCATCTTCTCCACGACCGAACCCGCTGCCTCCACCCGTGGAGACGTCATCAACCCCGGTTACAAACTGCGTCGCTACTACCCGCTGCAGCAGTCTGAGACCGAAGGTGCACCGGACTTCAAGCGTGACCTTGCCGTCCTCATCGACGCCGCAATGGGCACCAACCAGTCCGACCGCCCCGAGCTCAACGACGAAACCGCACGGCTGCTCATCGGCCGCGTGGTGTCCGCGCGTATCAAGGTCTCGGAAGACGAGGTCTACGGTGAGTCCAACGACATCGGTATGCTGAAGTACATCGGCTAACCACCGCACAAGAGGGACGCGCATTCTTTAATAACGCGTAATCTTTTAACTTTCCCACTACCATATGTCAACAACTTTTGAATCTTCTATCGGAGCCGGTCTCGCACCGCTCACCACCATCTATGTCCCCGCTGACCGCATGCGAGAGGACACCCCTTCTGTCCGTCGCTACATCGACGAAGAACTCTGTCCGTCCATTCAAGAATTCGGTCTCATCCAACCCATCGTGCTCCGCCAGTTCGACGAACCCTTCGCCGCCGACGGCACGACCTACGACTACGAACTCATCGCCGGATGGTGTCGCCTTCAAGCCTGCAAAGCTATCGGCCTGCTCGAAGTCCCTTACGCCTTCCGCAAGAACCTCCGTGCTGACCAACTCGCCGAACTCGAACTCGAGGAGAACCTCCGGCGCAAAGACTTCACATGGCAAGAAGTCTGCCTCGGCATCTACACCACCCACCGTTCCAAGAAACTCAACGCCATGGCCGACGGCACCAACTGGGGTGTCCGACAAACCGGTGCGCTACTCAAAAAATCCTTCGGCCACGTCAACGACTGCATCAAGGTAGCCGAAGCCCTACTCGCCAACAACGAGCCAGTCAAGTCCGCCGCCTCCCTATCCCAGGCCATGCAAGCACTCGCAGGCCAGCGCGAGGACGCAGCAGTCTCCATGCTTGCCAAGCTCTCCGGTGGAGTCGCAAAGCCCAAGCTCAACAACCCCACCATGGGGCCTGTCACTCCCGGCTCTACACCCGGCATCGACATATCCGCACTCATCGGAGCCTCGCCCTCCGGTTCGCCATCCGAACGGGTCAGCACGTTGCCGCAGACAGTCGAGAATACCATCGAATACGATCTGTCCAAGATGCTGTTCAATATGGACAACCGGACGTGGTTTGATGCTCAGCCGGACAATTCGATCGACCTTATTTACACTGACATACCGTTCGGTATCGACATGGACAACCTGGACTTCGGTGCTGCTGATCTCGACCGTGTGGCCGGAGCACACGACGTTGATGAGAACCTTGAACAGATGCCAGTCTTTATCAACAACGCTTACCGCACGTTGAAGGACCAATCCTACCTGCTGTTCTGGTATGACATCTGCCATCACGAGAAGCTGCTTGGCTGGTTGAAGTCCGCAGGCTTTACTGTTCAACCTTATCCGCTCGTCTGGTGCAAAGAACACCCGTGCAAGAATCGTGCAGCTGGCCAGTGGTGGACGAAGGCTATCGAGTACGTGATGGTCGCGCGCAAAGGGACAGCCACGCTACGTGCGCCGCAGAACCGCAACTGGTATATCGCCTCTGGTTCAGCCGAGCGCAAGATGCAGCGGAATCCGTTTGCTAAACCTTTCGAAGTCTCCAAGCAGATTCTCGATGCCATCGTGGTCCCAGGCATGACCATGGTCGATCCGTATGCTGGCGAAGGGTCTCTGATCCGCGCCGGACTTAACATGGGTCTGCGGGTCAAGGGGATCGAGAAAGAAACGACTCACTACAACGGTCTCGTCGAGCATGTCAAACAAACGTGCACCTCGATCTGCCAAGGGCGCGCCAGCTTTACGTGGGGCGGTGAGCCTCAGGCGGTTGTCGAGGAAGCAGACAGTATCTTATTCTAACCGCCATGTCCATAGAAGTCCCTAACAAATTCCCGCTGGTCAAGAACCTGCCTTATCGGTTAGCAATAATCGGTGACGCACCACAGGCTGACGACGAGACATTACGGGAGGCGTTCGTTAACCGTTCAGCCTCCATGTATAAAGCCCTAATGCCTTCGGCAAACATCTTGTCGTCGGCTTGCTTCTTCGGCAACGTCGCACAGACCCGTGCACCTTCCGATCAAGCTGAACGGCTATCACTCGACGGTTGGCAAGTTGCTGCCGGCGTCAAAGTCCTCAAGCGTGACATCGAAGTGTTCGACCCCAACCTTGTGTTGCTCCTTGGTCAGCTACCATGCAAGGTCGCAGGCTATACGTTGCCAATCAATGACGCCCGTGGTTCACTGTTCGTATGTCACGACAACGAGTCACCGTTCTACCGTCGCAAGTGTCTGGTCACGCTGTCACCGTTCGTGCTGCAGCGTCAATACGACCTGATGCCCTTAATGCAGTTCGACCTGCGTCGTGCACGTGAAGAGGCCGAAACCCCTGAGCTTGTGCTGCTCGATCGACGCTTCGATCTCGACCTATCAGGCGATGAACTCGTTACACGACTGGACGCTTGGCCCACAGGACAACCCTGCTCCCTCGACATCGAAGGATCAATCCTCACAGGCATCACATGTATCTCCTTCGCTCCGTCGAAGCTGGAGGCGTTCATCGTGGACTACGTTCGTATGCCCGAGGACGAAAAGCCCAAGGTTGCACTTGCCGTTGCCCGTCTTCTTGCCCGTGCCGACGTGCCGAAAATTCTACAGAACTCGATGTATGACAACTTCACCTTAGCGTGGAAGCACAAGATGCCGATTGTTAACGTCTGGTGGGACACCATGCTGTCATCGTGGGAAATCTTTCCTGAGTTGCCAAAGAAGCTCGGTGTGCTGGCGTCCCTGTGGACAAAAGAACCCTACTACAAGGCGGAGCGCAAATCCTCCGACTGGCATACGCATCTAGCTTACTGCTGCAAAGATTCAACCGTCACCTACGAGATAGCTGAACGTCAACAGGAATACCTAGCAACCCTGCCACCTGCGGCCAAAGAGCACTTCGACTTCAACATGCGTCTACTCCCTGCGTTCCTTTACATGCAGACGAAGGGCATCAAGTTCGACCGTGAGTTCACCACGGACAAGCTCGCTGAAACCCAGGTGGAAATGCACGAACTTCAAGCGCGCATCGACACATACGCAGGTGGCCCCCTAAACATCAACTCGCCTAAGCAGGTCATGAACGTCCTCTACTCACGCCTCGGCTACGAAGCGCAGTATAAGAAAGTCCAGGGTCGCAAGACCTCGACCAAGACAGCCGATGCCGAAGCCCTGCTTATTCTGCTCAAGAAATACAACGCACCGCTCGTCTACAACATGCTTGTATGGCGTCAGCGCGAGTCCTTCCGTGAGCAGCTGATGGCTAAGACCGACGACGACGGGCGTATCCGCACAGCCTACAATCCTGTGGGCACAGACACGGGACGCCTAGCCTGCTACACCTCCAACACTGGCTCCGGATACAATCTGCAAACCGTGATGAAGGCGTCGAAGCCTGCGTTCATTCCCGACGACGGAATGTGGCTATCACAGTGTGACCTTTCGGGTGCTGATGGTTGGACTGTTGCCCTCCATTGTGCCCGCCTCCACGACACAGCTATGCTGGACGACTACCTCTGTGGTGTCAAGCCTGCCAAGGTCGTAGCAGCCATGCACATAACAGGTGACAAATCCTTAGCGCGCATGTCCTCGATCGACCTACGAGCCATCGTCAACAGCGTCGACATACCGGTCTGGCTATACAACGCCTGCAAGGCTATCCAACACGGGACGTGCTACGGCATGGGCGTCAACACAATGTCCACCAACATTCTGAAACGCTCCTGGAAGGACTCAGGCGTTCCAGTGCACGTTGCTCCCCGTGACTGTCGCGTCCTGCAAAACCTGTTCCTCCTACGCTACGTAGGGGTCAGCCGCTGGCAAGACTGGGTCAAGGCACAGATCGTACGCAATGGCTGTCTCGAGTCCGCGTCTGGTCACGTCCGACATTTCTTCGGTCGCCGAACAGACAACTCAACCTACCAGGCTGCGCTTGCTCATGAACCACAGATCAATACCACCTACGCTACTAACCTTGCTCTGTCGAACCTCTGGTCTGACACCACAAACCGTGCCCCTAACGGTGAACTTATCATCCAACCGCTGCATCAAATCCATGACGCCGTGCTGGCCCAGTTCCCCAAACACAACGATACACTTCACGCGAGAAAGCTTGCAGGCTACTTCAACAATGTGCTCACCATTGCCGGACAGTCAATCGTCATCCCCTTCGAGGGCGAATACGGTTCTTACTGGGGAGCCAACGACGGAGGAACGATAACATCATGACCGACCAATACCTCGACGACTCAGACCCGATCGACCACTCGATCCCGTCATTCCTGCGCGAGAGCCTTCTACGCGACATCACCTACGACGAACCTGTCTACGGCCTGACACCACTCGAAGTCAACTCCGACTTCCTGATCGAGCCGTTCTCCAACATCCTGTTACCCGTCTGGTGCAGGCTTGTCGGCGTGTCTTACAAAGTCAACCCACGACCTGACCCTGAGTTCCGCGCTAAATCCACCATCATCTTCTGGCTCAGCCCTGAGAAAGCCATCGACCTTTACGACCTCTACAACGACGAAGAATTATGATCACCGACGATATCCTAGATCAAGTCCGAGACTTGCCCTCTTACCAACAGCTTCTAAGCTACAGCTTATTTCAGTCTGACCGGCTGGATACTATAAAGCACCTGGAGCCATACCGAAACTGGCGCGCCAAGAATCCCGACACTCCAACGATCGGCTTTCTCACTAAAGCTTTAATTGCGCCTATCGGCAAAAGTTTCACCCACGTTATCGAAGTGCCTCAGCTCCCTCACTACAACAACCACTTCTATCGCTATTGTGCTCTCGCAGCCTCATCACCAACAGTCATCTGCCTCGGCACCGATGAGCCTTATCCTCATCAAGACTTCTTACGTTGTCTAGAAATTGCAGGCACATTCACCTTCGATATTGTATGTGCGCTCATGGAAAACCACCCGCACAACTTAATCGGAGGTCGCGTAGCTTTCACGTCCGAAAAATCAAAAGCACACTTCCTACCCCAACTCAGACACGTCCGCCCGTCCAACTCCTGGTACTGTGACCAAGACCTTCTAACAACCTTCGTCAGAAACTGCCATCTCAAGGCCGTCATCAACGCCCCTGCGGGCGTCTTCAAAAAGTCCACCCTATCCTGGCTAGAGACCCGCCTCAACACCTGCGGCACAATCATCGTGCGTGAACCCAACTGTTACGACTAATGAAACCAATGCTCGCCAAACGCTACGCGGACCAACAGCACAAACTCACATACCCGCTCTACGTCCAGCCTAAGCTCAACGGTGTCCGCGGTATCTACAACTCCGGCATCTTCCAATCCCGCGACCAGCACATCTGGTCCTCCTCCGTCGTCGCCCACATCACATCCGAACTCTCTCACCTCCCACCCACAACAATCCTCGACGGCGAGTTCTACCTACATGGAACAGCTTTACAAAAAATCAACGGTGCAATTTCTGTCAACCGTAACGAACCCTCGCCCCTCACGTCCTCCATCGAATATCATGTTTTTGACCTTGTTGATGCTCACAATCTTAACGCTGACTTTGCCGAGCGCAACCACCTGCTTAAGGCAATCTTTTCGTCCCGATCCTTCACCCGTGTCAAACCCGTCGACACACATCTTGTTGCTACACAGATTGAAGGCGATAGCTTCTTCCAACATTTCAAAGACCTCGAATACGAGGGACTAATGTATCGCACCAACGTCCCCTACGGCCTCGAACACATCTGCACCAACAAGGAAAACCGCTGGCCCTGCCTGCTCAAGCGTAAAGACTGGCTCGACGAACGTTGCCTAATCGTCGATGTCGAACTAGGCGAAGGCCGACTCTCCAACGTCATCGGTGCACTCGTCCTACGCTTCCCCTCCGGCGTCATCTTCCGTGCAGGCTCCGGCCTATCCGACATGCAACGAGCCTTCTACCTCGACGTCCCACCCATAGGTTCCTACGCCTCCATCCGTTACGAAATGCTCTCCCTCGACGGTGTCCCCCTCAAACCAACAATCGAATGTGTCTATGACGAAACCAACTGATCCCTCCGCACCAACTCCTGACGAACCCGTTCGTGACCCGAACAAGTCATTCATAAGAAGCTACGCGACGTTTACGACGGGCAACGAGTCACCGGAAGTCTATCACAGTTGGGGTGCGTTATCAGCGTTGAGTTCGATCATGTCGCGCAGGGTGTGGGTGGACATGGGGTTCTTTACCGTGTATCCAAACATGTATGTTATGTTTGTTGGTAACGCGGGGATCAAGAAGTCTACAGCGATGAACATTGCAAAGTCGATTGTTCGGGCCATCCGTCCACCTATTACGATCGCGCCTTCGTCGATTACGCGTGAGGCCATGACTCAGCTAATGGCGGAAGAAGGCTCCCCGTGCAAGAAGATCTTTAAGCATGAGGGTGTGGTCAAGAGCTACACGCACCTGTCAATCTTTGCGAACGAGCTTGTCACGTTGCTGAATGCTGGCGGCAATGCGTCAGGGATGATCGAAACGTTGACGGATATCTGGGACCAGGACATCTTCGAGGTCAAGACAAAGAACAAAGGCAACGACTATATTGAACAGCCGTTCCTTACGATCCTTGGCTGCTTGACAACAGACACGATCAACAATCTGTTTAACAACAAGATTATCTCGTCTGGTTTCTCACGCCGTTGCATCTTTGTGCACTCGGATGACTTCGGGACGCCTGTGCCTCGACCGGTTATTACTGCTGAACAGAAGCAGGCTTGGGATGACTGTGTCGCACGGGCTAACTCGCTGCAGGCTGTGAGCGGGCAGTTCTCGTGGGAGCCTTCAGCCTTGGACTGGTGGGACACGTTCTATCGGGCCAACCACGAACGCAAGACCAAGGAAGAAAACTCCGTGATGCAGCGTTACCTGCAGAGCAAGCCCGAGTACGTTATCAAGATCGCCATGTTGACCACGTTGTCAGAGACTAATGATCTTGTCCTAACGCCCGAGCAACTCCAGTTGGCCAATGCGTTTCTAGAGCAGATCGAGCCTTCGATGACTATGATCTTCGACGGGTCAGGACGTAACGAGCTTTCACCTATTGCGTCGGCCATCGAGCGGACAGTTGTTGGAAGTCCGCAGCCGATCATGCGGAAGAAAATCTACGCGATGTTCTTCAAGGATGCTCAGGTAGAAGAAATCGACAAGATCCTTACGCACCTTGCCCGTGTGGACAAGATACGCATGTTCAACCTTGAGAAGGACAACACAACGATTCAGTTTGTGGGGTCACTGGCCGTCGTCGATGCGTTGACCAAGCGCCCCTCAGAGCCGACGGCTTAGCTGTTCGTCCACTTGTGCAGCAGCTTGTGCTCGTGGCAGATACGGATTAGCCACCATAGCTTGGTCGATCATACGCGCACGTGTCATAGACGTCGGGGACATGTTGGGTCGCCCACCGAGTTGGCGCATCACATCGTTCTTGAGCATCAAGCGTTGTTGCTCGTTGGCTGACGAAGACATGTTCATCGCGCGCAACAAGGGTTCCATCCCCTGCGTGCCGGCTTGTGTTCCTGAACGTGCTGGATCATTAGCGAACAGCTTCTTCTCGACACGTTCAGCAATCTTAGCCATACCAGCCTGTTCAGAGTAGAACTTATCCTCTGTTGCACGCTGACGAATCTTCGCAGCTGCCGCCTGCGGGTCACGGAAGTAAAGGTCCGCAGCATCGTCGTGGAAGCGTGTGTCTTGCCGACGGTTGACCTCTTCGTGTCTAAGCTGTAGGTTCTTAAGTTCCCGAGCTTTCTTCACGCGTTGCGGTGTGAAGCCGACAGCATACATAAATTGTTCCTCAGGGTTCGCATCAATAATCATGTTGCCCCGCGCATCCGTCAAGGCCCCATCGTTCCGTGCGAGTTCAAGGTATTTCTTTATACCTACAGGTGCCCACTCACCAACCGCGCGCTCGAAAGAACCTTCTTGCGTCAGAGCCTTCAGGCCTGCACCGATGTTTCGAACGATTGAACCCGTAGGTCCAGCCAGCTGGTCAAGGCTGAAGCCGCTGTAAGGGTTAAGGCCCAACACGGTGCCGATAGCAAAGCGCGACTGGAAGTCCGGCGCACCTGGCAGCAGCTTGTTCGAGAAAGCGTTCGCCGCTCCGTGCATAACGATATCTCCAAGCAGGCCGCCAGTCTCGGAGTCCTCACCGAAGAACTCAGCCAGCGCCAGCTTCATGTCGAGCACTGGCTCTTCGTCAGAATACTCCTCGACCAAGGCCATAGCCGCACCGACGAAGGGCATACCGAGTAAGCCTGCGCCAGCAAACTGTGTTGTGACCAGCGTGCGCAGAGCGGCTCTCGCCTGCTTACGATCAGCCTCCGTCATGTTGGGGAATTGCTTCTTGGAATACCCGGTCATTGCGTAGCGTCGTGCCATTGATAACACACCAAAGGTGTAGCCTTGCAGACTGTAAGCAATCTGTCCAGCTGTGCGGAAGTCGCCCTCACCACCGAACAACAACTCGGGACGGTTGGCCTTGCCACCTGAGAACGTCGTGCGACGGGAGAAGTCAGCTGCGAACTCACGCGCTTCTGCGTGTCCAAGGCCTTTCTCTTTCGCAAGTCGATAGCCCGTAAGCAAGGATACACGAGCGTTAAACTCAGTGAACTGCTGATAGATCTTGAGTGAGGAGCCCGCAAACATCTTGACCGGCGAGTAAGCTTTCTGTGCCAAGCTCTTAGAACCACCGTGGCTCAAGGCAGTCAAGTCGGTCGTCGAGTTAGCATCCGCCTCGTAGATATCGGAGACGTGCGTCAGCGAGATCAGCCCACGGTTTGCCGCCCAATTCATCAAGTCGCCTTCTTCTGCGGACTTCCACAACCTGTTGTCATCCTTCTCGTTCAGCGACGGGTCGAACCTACGCTTGATCTTGTTCGGCAGGTGTTGTGCAAAGAACTTCGCAGTGTCCTGCTGTGCCGCAGCGATCATTTTATTCGCCTTGAAGTAGCCAATCCCTTGGTTGCGTAGCTCAGGCACGAACGTAAAGATCGGCTGCATCAACTCAATAAGATGCGACGAGAAGTTCAAGCCGAGGAAGTACGCTGCGTTCGTAGTTGTTACGGCTGTCCCAAGCTCAGTGTCAGCGGTCATGAAGTTGTTGACCATGCGCTTTGACTGCTCAACATACTGTGAGATCGTCGGGTCTTTGAGGTCCGGGTTTGCGTAGCCGTAATTCAACGCGTGGTTAAGCACCTGCCTGTTGATCGCTCGCGAACTCGCATTGATGTATGCAATATGCGTGTTGACCATATCAAGTTCTTCCCGACCGGCTGCAAGCTGACGCTGACTACCAGGCTGAAACACCTCGTGAGCGGCGAACGCACGCATGAAGTCTGCCCTGTAAGAATGTGTAGCTTTTAACAACTCCTTCTCTTCTGGCGTAAGGTTCGGCATATTGTCAATAGCCGTCTTATTCGCAGTCTCGAGTTCGTCAACCTTCGTTAACCACTCAGGCTCGACATCAAAGTGAGGCTGCCCACGTTCGGCCTTAACCATTGGTTTGACGATAGCTCCGCGTGCATGAAGCTTTTGCTCATACTCTCTGACCTGTTTCAACGTGTCAAAAGCCAACGACCCATGCTTACCGCTAGGCTCGTTCCATTTTAGCAAGAACTCGCCTTGACGAATCTCAGAGAAGAACCACTGTCGTGTGGCAAAGAACTTCTGAAGCTCGACCCAGTTTTCAAAGTTCTTCTTAGCCAAGTCCCAGGCGCCAGTAAAGGCACCCTCGTCTGGAATAGCCTGAGCGATCTTGTTCAACAGGACCTGACTGCCCTGCGCGTCACCTTGGAGATTCAGCTTCAACGCTTTGAACATACCCAAGGCCAGGCCAGGCACGTCCTTATATGCCTCAGGCATTTTCAGCGCAAGGTAAGCTTGCAGGTTGAGCACACCAGCCTCTTCAAAGTGCTTAGCCACATCAGCCTGAAGCTGTTGCATAGAAGCAGTCAAGCGATCCTTCATCTCGACGATTGCTTCACGGTCTTTCGGACTAGCCGCAGACAGTCTAGCTGCAAGCTTAGAATCGTGCTGTGCAAGTTCAGCAAGCGACAGCATCTTACCTGGGATATCAACAAGGTCGCCTTTGTCATTCAAGGCCTGGCCCATTGTTTCCTGCTGCAAGCGCATCCAGTCATGAAGCATCTTAGCGTTACCCCGATGCTTCGGTCCAGTCACACGCTCCCACGCAAGCTGTCCAGCAGACGTCCAATAAGGATGACCTGACGCATCGACGCCGCCGGTCAACTGACCAACCGCCCGCTTGCTCATCGCCTTGGTGTTGCCGTTGAAAGAGTGCAGCCCGTAAAAGATGTTCTTCAACGCCGGGACTGCAGCAGCAAGCTGGTCACCTTGCAGGAACATACGATCAAACAACGCTGCGATCTTCGACTTCTTCAACGGCACGACGCTAGCTTGCGTCTTGACCTTCGTGTCAACCACGGTCTCCTTCTTGTCACCCTCTTCAAACATGCGCAGGAAACCATCAAGCTCCTTCGACTGTCCTTGCAAGTCTCCGACACGTTTGTCCCAGACCTGCCGAACCTCCGGGCCCACCATGCCGATGCCCTCAAACTCCTTGATGATCGACTCAGCTTTGAACTCTGCATCACGTGCAGACTCCATCAACTTCTTGAGCTTCCACGCGCGGTGACGTGCATCATACGTTCCCACGTTGGGCATACGGTGCAAAGCTCCACGCACAGCGCCGTAGGAGCGCCAAGCAAAATCTGTGAGCATCTGCATGAAACGCCTGACTGGCGTAGGCAACAGCATGTTAGCCATCTGGTCGCCCTTGTGCACGTGGCTCATTGCCCACATTGACATAAGGTGTGCACGAAGTTCCTCGGGCTTGCCGATGGTCTCAGACGCGCGTTGCACAATCTCAAGATCGTGGTATTCCTTCGGCAACATACCGTCACGAATCACCTCGAACGCCATGCGTTGTTCCTCGGGCGTTGCCTCCGTGGTCCACTTGACAAAGTCTTTGAAGGACTTCATGTCTTGCTCAGACAGCATGCTCTTTTTGTAAAGATGCTCAACGAGGTGACCGATCTCGTGACCAGACAGGAAACCCAATGACCGTGTGGCGTCTTCAAAGCTAAGGCCGTCGAGACCCTTACCACTCAGCAACAGCATCCGTAACGGCCCGTCGATCGTAGCGGTCCCACGCTTCGCATCGTCAAGCATCTGGCCGAATTTAACATCGGACATATTCGTGACGTTTGCCACCGCAGCTATATACGGCATTGCTACCTTAACCTGCTCAGCGGTGAAGCCCTTCTTGATCATGATGCGCTGGAGCAGCTCAGGGAAAGACGTGACTTCGACAGCTTTTCTGGACTCGCCCGCGCTACCGTCGAAGTTAGCCTGTTCATTCTTTGCGTTGTATTTCAAGACGTTCACCGGCTTGCCGTCTTCATTTACTTCGTAGCTGTAGATAGGAAGACCTGAGGCTTCTTGTAGCTTCTGTGCGTGAGCAGCTTCTACGTCATCAGACGAAACAATAGGGCTTGTGTCTTCCGACTGAGCCCACATGTTTTCTTCTTCACGCATCAGGTGAAGATAACGGTTGTCCGCGTACTTAAGCTTCCGCTCAAGCTCTGCGTCTACATGCTGCCGTGCAATGCGGTCTTTAATTGCAGCTTCAAGTTCGCCTCCGTGACGCATCACAGATAGGCGTTTGCCAGGGTCTCTTAAGTTAACTAAAAACCCGTAGCCCGGACCATTATCGCGCGCATCAAACCGATACATTTCTCCACCGTATCCGTAATGCGTATCGTCAAACTTCTCAACGTCATCAGCCTTAGGCTGGCTGTCTTTAAGCTGTAGGATCTCAGCCTGCAAAGCTGCCTGCTTTTGCTGCAGCTCGACAATACGTTTGTCAGCTTCAGCCTGTGGTGTGCGCGCCTTTTGCGCCACGCTATCCCGATCAAACATAATAGCAACAGGAGCCTTCTCTGACTGCTTATGCACAAGTAAATCGTTTTGATACAGCTTAGGCTTAGCCGTCAAATCTGCGGCATTATAAACCAGCATCGCATCGCCACCAAGTGACTGATCTGCTTGACTGCCCTTAGACAAATTGGTGCCTGGGCGCAGTCCTGTTTTCAGCACAGAACTAAGGTCGTCGATGTTGTGTAACTGGTGTAAGATAAAGTCGTCGGTAAAGAATTCAGGCTCATCGCCGAAGTTCGAGAACCTCTCACTCTCGCCATACTCACCCGTGTTCTTCGTGGCGTGCTTCATCTGTTCAGACCCTTTGACAACATACACGTCGTTCAACAATGGATCTCTCGTGTTGCGAATAACGACAGCATCAGCCCCTTCGTCCCAGGCTTTCTGAATACTGTCACGGTATTTGACCTCACGGTAACTGTCGTTGTCGATGTATTCAACGATTTTATCTGCGCGAATAAAGAACGGCTTGACCTCGCCGGCGGGCACAGCCTTTTTTAAACGGTTAGCTTTAATCTGATTTACTTCCGTCATCGGATAAAGAAAATCAATTGCAGCCAGTGCCTTTTCTGGATCGACTGAGTCTAAAAATGCGCGGGTTAAGTCAACAACAGTTTGTCTTGGTGCTTCCAGGTAAGAAGGAATTTGCGACTCCTGCACCATCTGGTCTGCAAGAGCTCTAAGAAAGTCCTCGATGTCCGCGGCATCAGCTTTTGTTATAAGCTCGGCAATATCTGAGTGTTCTTTTTCTGTAAACCTGTGTAGTTCAAGGCCTGTGCTACCTCTCTGACCCTTCACATAAGTCTCACTGTTCAAATAGCTATTACTCAGGAAAATCCCAAGCTTAGCACTACCAGCCTGCGTATAAAACCCAAGCTCGCTCTGAGGAACGCTGTCTTTAAAATACGTGCCACCGCGGAACAGCACAAGCGGCTCACCGTTAGAGTCGACTACGCCCTTCAAAAGACGTTTAGACTGAGACTTCACTAAACGCTGTACTTCTGCTTCTGCATCTGCACGAGTGTCAAAGCTCTTTGTTAAAGACATGTCGTCTGACTTTGGTCCAACCCAGAGGCCAAAATCATTAGGCTGTTTATCACCGTAAATATCAACACGTTCGCGAATTTGATAGTGTTTGTTATCAGCGGACTGAAAGTTCCAACTCTGTGGGTATCGCCCTCTGTCGCCACCAAATGTCCAGGTGGGGCCACCAGGTGTCCATGTTATAAGAGGTTCGTTGTTGGCCTGTTCCCAATCGCCAAACCAGTTCTTAAAGCTCGGTGTGAACAACGCAGCATAGTTCCTCAATGCTTCGTCAGCATCCTTGGACCAGCGTGACAATGAGTCAAGAGCTTTGGATGGTTGACCGTTGGGGAGTGTGCGTGTTAAAACTCTAGTATCAGGTCTGGGTAAAGCAGAAACTAACGTTTCAATAAAAGCTTTACCTTCTTCCTCAGTGTTAAAAGAACCAAGCTGTTTCGTTTCTTCATAGGCGCTTACTTTGTCTAGTTTTCTATCGTAAAGCAATTGAAAAACTGGATAGCCCTCTATCACAAGAGATCTGTCAGGACCGTGAATGCGCCAACTAAATGTTAAAGCCCTTGGTTGTTCTTCTAGCTTATTTACAAGCTGAGCAAACCCACGCCCTGCAATAACCGCGTCAATCTCAGCCTCAAACTCAGGGGTCCGCTCACCATACGACCACTCCTTTGGAAAGTCCTTGGTGCGCTCAGTCTCCTTATTCAACAGCTCACCGAAGTTAGCAAAGCTAGTTCGCTCTGAGTTAAAACGCTTATCAAGTGGAACACCAGTAAACAGTTCCGCAGACTTAATTTGATTGGGTTCAGCCACAGCGATTTCTGTAAACGCTCGTTGCGTTCCAGACGCAGCGTTGTCACTCCAATTGAGTGACACAGAATCGTAAATACCTTTTTCAAAAAAGAAGCTGATAACTTTTCCTGTATCACCTGTTTCAATAGTTTCTACATCCAACTGGGCTTTTGTAATATCCTGCTCCGTATAACCAGCATCAAGCATAGCCTGGCGGCGCTCTGCCTTTGCGTCAACCGTCACTCTACGTAAGTTTCCAGCTCTAACACTTTCAAGATCGCGCGGTCGGACGGCCCCAACTTTTTGATACGCGGAATTGACAGTTTCTTGATAATCTAACCAAGCGTCAAACTGTTTACGCAAACCAAGTTCATCTAACTTTTTAGACGCCTCACCGATGTTACGTATAATAAGAGGCTTATCAGATTTGATAAAAATTTCTGTCGCTTTACGCTCTATCCCGTCAGTTCCTTCTGCCTCTTCAAGTCCTTTATACCGCGGAGTTTCATTAAATTCTTTAACGTCTGCAATAGACCCGTTCAAAACTGCATAGTAGCCCGCGCCAAGATTACCGCTACTGCTAGGTAACAAAGGTGTCCCATCCGCTTTATAAAAACCTGCGCGACTGCCTTTTAAATTATACCCACGCGCCGTTGCGGCTGTGTCCATAAGCTTTCGGGCTTCCGCAGTTTCTTCTAACGTAAGGCTTTCTTTGCTGTTGTGCTTTGTTTCTAGTTGTAAGAATCTTGCTGTGGCATCAGTCTCCTTATTCAACAGCTCACCGAAGTCTGCAAAATACTCAGTCTCCTTATTCAACAGCTCACCGAAGTCTGCAAAATACTCAGGGTCTTCTGCTTGATACCCAGAGAACATATCTTCCACTTCGCTAGGCTCCAACGGCGCAAGCTCCTGCAACAACCTGTTTCTCACAGCGTCAGGATGTAACTTAGACAGCTCACGAAGCTGCTTGACATCAATGCTCGAACCTTCAGGCCAAGCGATATCAGCCCGTGCCAACAAAGACTCCAACGAGTCAATGACCGCTTCACCAGCAATCTCTGCATCAACCTTGTCAATCGGTGCGAGGTCAACAGCAACAACAGACTCAGCAACCTCGACAGCTTCGGCAGATGCATACGAGTCAATGTCAGCATTAGTCTCTCTCTGCGGTGTGCGGACATACCAAGTCGTAGGACCCTTAGTCCCATCAACCTTCTTCTTCCCGCCAGCCTGCGCGACCCTCGCACCAAGCTCGATGTTCGCCAACGCAAACGCCTCGGCTTCTTCCAAAGTCTTAAATGCCTTGACACCCGTATCAGTAGCAAGCGTCACATACTTGGTATCTTTACGCTTAGACGTTTGCGTAACACTGTTCTTCGTAGCTTCCCACGCAGCCATACGCTGTTCGGGCTTCATAGCCACTTCACCTTTGCTGATAATATACCCGAGCCGCCGAATCTGACGCGGGGTCAAACCATTCAAACTTGCCATCGCTTCCGGACTACGTCCAAGCTCTGCCGTTTTCTTTGCGCTGGCCAAGAACCTATACACAACAGCTGTCGCATTACGCATATAACGATCCATTTCACTCGGCAGCTTAATAAGCTTAAGACCTTGCTGTGCAATCTTTAACTGCTCTTTGTCAGCAATGTTACCGGAAATCTCAACGATCTCGTTAAGCTTCTCAGACACCTCGGCATCCGAATAAGGCTTAGGCTTACGACCACCACGGTTGTTTTCCACAAACGGCGCAGCCCTTTTCGTCTCTTCCTTCACCTGACTAACCGCCATCTGTGTGCCCTTAGCCAGGCTGGTCCCATCCTGCATGTTACGATCCACAAGAGCATTCAACGTCCCGTCATGCACAGGCTCCATATCATACTCCGCCCGCACCTCATTCACAGTAATGATCTGATCCTGAATGTCCGCAAGCTTCGTTGGCTCGCCCATTTCTTTAAGCTTATCAAGCTGCCTCGACAGCGATGGAAACGCCTGACGCTTAAACTCTGCTTGCACTCGAACCTGATCAATCGTCCCATCAGGAAGCTGAAACTCCTGCTCTCTCGGACCCTCAACATTATAACGACCCGTTTCGTAATCCAATGAGAACTCTGTCTCAGTCTTATCCGTATACGACCGTTTCAGCAACGCCGGAGTCTGCCCATTCTCACTCGTTCTCACGATCTCTCGAATGTAGTTTCCCTCTTCCGCACGAAACACTTCACGACTTTCAAGACCACCACCTAACGACACGTGCTCCCAACCACTAAGCCCAACCTTAGACGTTCCCGCAGGAATATACCGCGTTTGGCCATCCATGAAGTTCTCAAGATTGAACGGCGTATTGACAGGATCGATCGTAACACCCTTCCCTGGCGCTCCTTCAACGACGCCCTTACTCTTCGCCATCGTTTCGTCCAGCCACTTCTTAAACAACGTCATTGCATCACTAGCCTGCTGTTCGCTGTCCGAACCGGTCTTTGTTGATTCAGCCCGGTATTCCTGATAGGCCTTTTCGACGGAGGCTTTGGCTTGTGCACGAAGTTTAGGGTCGAGAATCGTGTCGGCTTGCTTGAGCGACGCGAGGTAGTCGATCTCGGTGGTGAGACGTGCATCAGGCTTGGCCTTGATTTCTGTGGCTTCAAGCTTGGCGAGCGAGGCCTCAGCGTCAGCAAGCGTGAGGGAGTTTTCCTTTTGAAGGTCGAAAGCGGCAGCGCCAGCAGGACCCATGTCGATGGGGTGGAGAAGCTCTGCGTAGGAGAACGGCATGGCGACCGTCTGTAGCAAGTTGCCGAGAAGGTTCTCTTTGGTGAATGGGTTGTAGGGGTCGCCCTCGAGTGCAGCGACAGCCACGGAGGCTGCTTCTGTTGCGGAGAACATAGCGACCTCGGAGCCTACGAAGCCGGTGATTCGGTCGGCCATTGTCTTGCCGAGGATCCGATCGCCTACTACACGACCGCCTTCAAAGCCGAGCATTTTGCCTATGGCGGTTCCCGCTAAGGGCTTGGCCAACGTATTGACACCGGCCTTTGCACCTACGTTAGAAATACCGGGCGCAACATAAGGCAACGCTGCCATAATAGCCGCTTGGCCGTAGGAGTCGGAAGACTCGAGCGCGGTAGCCCCGGACATTATGCCCGTCATTGCGTTACCCAAGGGCACCGATACAGAAGCTGCAGGCGGGAACACCGCGCCGATTCCGTAACCGGCTAGTTGAGGAAGGAAATCGACCGTTTGGCTGATTAACCCTTCCCCAACCTGCCGCCCGGCTGCTTGGTCTGCACCAAAGAATTTAAACAAGCCCTCGCCTACGTCGCCTGTGAAGTTGACAGCAGGTGCGAGGTTTTCGTCGATCCATTTGTTCTTGTTATACGCGAAGTCTTTCGCCGCGTTTGTGAACCAGTTCCCCGTTCCTTGATCGTAGTTTGTAGAGTTCGTGAAGTAGTTGCCTAGTTCTGAGAAGTCGTTGAGGGACAGATCGGCATCAGCGTACGCGGGATTAGCTGCGTAGGCTGAGGCGATCTCTGCGTAGGAACGGGGATAGGATGGAGGGGTCATGGGATAATACGCGTGTCGTCGTAGAAGTTTTGTGGCATTGAGGGGTCAGGCTTGGTAGGTTTGAAGAACTCAATCAATCGTTGAAGTGCTTCACTAGCGCCGTCGCGCATTTGATCAACACGACTGTTTGTTGCGTTCATGGCGTCTGGGCCTAAGATAAGACCAGCTGTCTGAGCCGTTTTACGCCCTACGGCTTCAAGGCCTTTGCCATAAAGTTCAAGCCCTTGACCAGCGAGGCCTGCGTCCGAAGCAGGGCGAGGTGCTGACATCTCTGTCATTGCTCCGATCTCGAGGCTCCTTGCTTCTTCTGGTGTGATCATACCTTGAGCCACCGCATTGCTAGCTGCGACGCTGGCGGGAATACCCTGAGCAATCTGCTGCTCAAAGAAAGCCTTGGTCATCTGGTCGATCCCGCGGTTACGCGCGAAGTCCCGTGCCATGATAGCGTCTTGCGACGAAGGATTTGAACGGTCGCGTTCGCCGTAGATGCCATTGCCTTGGTTGTCCGTGCCATAGGCCTCAGCCGCTGACATAGGAACACCAGAGCCTCCAACACCTGCAGATGCGTTGTAGCCACCTGTAGGTAATTGCTCGTTACCTTGGATAGAAGGTGAGCGCCGACCGGCAGGCAGACCCGATCCTTGCCCACCACCATACTGTTCAGGAAACTGCATGATCGAGCCTGCGGGAGTTGTAGGCTGACCTTGTGCATAACCGATGCCTGCAGTTTCTCGATCGTTGAAGAAGTCGGTCTGTGTTGCACCACCAACGTCAAAGCTGCGTGAGCCGTTATCGTGGATCTGCTTGCCGTCTTGACGTTGACCGATAATTTGTTGCCGCTTCTGTTCTTCCACGGCGGCACGTGCCATGCCTTGAACATCACGACCTTCTGCAGGATTGTTGCTCGGATTGTAGTTGCCACGCAGCCAGTCGAGCCCCGTGTTGTCGGCACCTCCTGGATTACGTGAGGACTGTCCGATACCGCCCAACAAGCCCATCTCTTTGGCCTGACGAATTTCTTCCTGTTTCTGCGCATGCATCTGCGCAAGAAGCTCGGGGTTTTCACTCGGCCGGTTTTGCCTCTGCATGTCTTGCATGAACAAACGGAAGTCCCGTTCGAACTGTGCATTCGGATTGGAGTTCGTGGGCGTTGCACCCATAGTTAGTGGATCACTCATATTATTGGAAAGTCGAAGCGTTTATCCCGAGTTTGTCCATTTTCGCCTGCAGGGCAGGGTCCATTGAACGTTGATTTGACTGAGGAGAGTACGGCAAGCCGGCCTGCTCCATCAGTTGTTGAAGTGCGGATTGAGTCTCAGGACCCCCCGCCATCATCTGCTGGATATACGAAAGAAGCGACTCTTTATCAAGAGCCTCACCCTGTGTATCCAGTTGTTGTTGCGCCATGTCTTGCGAGCGCTCGCGACCGTTCAGCTCAGACAGCGAATTCAACATGTCCATTTCGCGCTTAGGAGAAAAGATCTCCATAGCTGCGTCAAGGTTTTGAAGACGCGCTGTGCGCTTTGCCTCACGGCTTGTGTCGTTTCCGTAGTTTCTCATCCGAAGATTCCTCTTGCCATGTTGTTAAGGTTAGGCCTGGGCTGTGGTCGAGCATTTTGCCCCACGAGTGGAACGCCTTGACCACCACCAGGAACAGTGATCCGTGGTCGAGCATTTTGCCCCACGAGTGGAACGCCTTGACCACCACCAGGAACAGTGATCCGTGTCTGGTCGTTGGTGCCACCAAACGGGCTACCCTGAAGAAACTTGGCGTTCACAGCCTTAGCCTGTAGACCCTGCGGGTCGTTGAGCATCATCTGATTGTTACCCAGCATTTCATCATACTGCTGTTGTGCACCTGGCTGCAGAGCAGGATTAGAGCCAAAAATATCCTGATAGTGATTCAGGTTATTCTGTGCGGTCTGCTGCATCAGCTGGTTTTGTCTTTGGCCTGAAGAGGGCCTGCCTTCAAATACTGCCATGTTGTTATTTAGTTAATAGTTGTAGTTTCAAGTTGTTGATTTTGTCCAACGTAGGTTGATCTAACAAACTGACATGTGACAAAAGCGGAGCGTTCAGAAAGAGATCGTACAAAAGACTTTCTTTGTCTTCGTCGACAGGAAAAAACTTCACCAGCTTCGACACATACAGCGGCACATTTTCCTGCATTTTTGTGCGCTGAAGAACATACGAGCGCGCGGACACAACAGGCACTGAGACCTCAGCCCACTTTATAATCTCACGCGCAAGCCATCTTTCGTTACCTTCGATAAACAAGTTAGCAAATTCACACAGCTTGAGGTCGCCGTAGTTTTCAAGTAGAACGGCAGCTGCTTCCTGTGTATCAATGCTGTTGTAGAACAACGCCAGCTTATTAAGAATTGCTGTCGGCAAGTCAAGAATACACTGGAAAACAAAATGCTCTTTCCCCTCAACCAGCTGCTTTGCCGAACGCTTTTCAGTGTGCAGAACTTCAGCCTCCGGACCTGCAAGCAAACGAACCGCGTCAGCAACAAGCTGCGAGTCCTCTAGCGTGTAAGACGTGACTGCAAGTTTAGCTTCCATGGAGTGCGAGTTGTGTTTTGTAAACTGCCACAGGCAAGGAGTAGCCTTGAGCGGATTCGGATACTTGAAAGTTAAAACCGACTTTGTCACACACGTCTACGGCTTGCTTCACCGCTTCGACCGCTGACTCAAAAACCGGATAGCCCCACGAGCCGAGAAAGTAATCGTCATTTACAGCACCTTCAACACAGTCGACAAGAAACGAGTTATCGTCGTGCATGAAGTCAACGTTGCCGCCCCATCTTGACGCCACAACGGTCTTACCCAACGCCATAGCTTCCAACAGGTGAAGGCCAAAACCCTCCGACGCATGCAGCGAAACAAGAATATCCACACGCTGATACAATGCCTTTAACTCCAAGGCCTCAAGCTCTTCCGTAACGAACTCGATCGTAACGTTCGATGCCTCACGCTGCAGCCAGCGTTGCATCCACACCTCCATGTTTAAGCCCTTAAGGATCACCAACGACCCTGGGGCCGCCACGTTAATAGCTTTAACAGCCAGCGCAGGATTCTTTCTCAGCGCTCTCGAATGCCCGTTAAAGGCCACGAGAAATACAGGCCGAGTGTTCTCTGTTTTGTTAAACCCAAAAGTCTCTGCGTAATGAGGCACAAGCTTCACAGGCTTGTGTGTTGACGTCAAGGCTTCGGCACAGAACCTACTGCAGGTCCATATCTCGTCAAGCTTTTCAGCCGCCTTCCTCATTACGACACTGAGCTTGTCAGTTTCACACACCAGATAACCAATGTTATACTGCCCTTGCGGAGCGCCGTTTAACGACCGGGCGCTTCCATGCGCGTATACGATCTGCGCACCTTCACCAGAGCCATAAGCCTTAACGTTGTTAAACGCGCTCAACGCCTGCACGTGCCTGCGACATGCGGTCGCGAAGCCCGTCGCGCCGCTTTGCTCACCAACCACATCAATCGAAAGAGCCGAGGCTACGTTGAAGCTCTGAGATTTGCTCTGCTGCTCCTTGCTCGAGTTCTTGTTCATAGGCTCTGAATTCATTTTCTTCGGCGTCAAGCACTTGACTTAATATGTCAAACTGCCGTCCAGATTCGTCGCTAAGTCCGGCATCTTCATCCATACTTTTACTCTCCTATAAAGGTTAAACTTCCACCTTGTCACATCGTCAGCGATAAGAACATTCGTTCCCATCAAGGCTTTGTATTGAGTAGTCGAAGGTGACGACGCCGGAAACGCAAACGAAACTTCATACCCGCGAAGAGCGGCCAAGAACTGCTCTGATGTAATCGCACCACCCGCATACTGAGAGTTCAAAAGCGTCATGTTGGCTGCGACAGAGATAAAGACCGTGGCTCCATCCGTAAGCACTCCGCGCTCGTCCAACGTTCCATCGGCTGTTCTGATAGTAATATCAACAGGCTTAAACTGAAAGACGTCAGAAATAACTGGCACAGTCTCCGAATACGTGATCTCGAACAAACAAGGAATCTTAAGCCTTTGTGGGCTGCTGCGCAAAGTGTTAATGAGCTTCCGATCATTCGAGATCTCCAGAATAATAAACGGCTGCACCTCATCAAGATACGGAGGAAACCTATACTCAACAGGATGATATTCTTGCCATGTTGTCGTAAGCACATCAGCGTGTATCTCTCGGACGATCTTGGCCCACAGCCTCGTGCTAATCTGCTTCACCGACTCGACAAACCTGCCCGTCCCGTTTGTTCCAATATTAGGCGCCGTGTCATGAAACGTCTTTGTCGTCGTGACCTTTAAACCCGTCGTGCCTTCTTCTTCCTGCATCACCAACGCAGGCCACGCATCAATACGCGTGATAACATAGCGTTCTGACTTGCCCTTAAGCTTGAACAGCTTACGCTCCAACGTCTTGAAATCAAGGTCGGCCGGTGCAGGCACAAAGTTGCTCGGCACTTGAAAGTCGAAGCGAGTCACCACTCCACCAAGCGCATCCCCACGAGCGTAGTCAATGACCTCACGCTCGTTCTTGTAAGCAACATCTGGATTACTCATCTCCGTGGTATTCTGTAACCGTCGATTTGGAAGTTATCATGTTCAATCAACGTAGCAAACGCCTCGTCACGATAACGCAACGGCGGCGAGACATCGCCCTCCTGATTGTCTGTAAACACGTGATTGTGATGATTGACCTCAACGATCGAGGACCACAGCAAAAAGTCTGACCCGTGCGTTACAAAGAAATCTGTATCCGCATCAGCATCGTAGTCGTCCATCCACAAGAACCCATCGACAACAACTGACTTAGCCACCGATGGCTTAGGAAACAGCTGCCCGATCCTCCCTTGAATGAACACCTCATACGGAGCATAAATCCCGAGATTCGTATACCCCTCAGCTGTGATTGAAATATCATTGTCCGACAGGTATCTAACTGACCCATCGACACTCCTTTTAGCCATGCGATCTTTCGCCCAGACTGCACCGGTCTGCCTGCTGGCATAATGCAACGGCACATCGACGTCCGACTGCCTCAGATAGAACCCATTAAACTGCTTGATTGCAGCAGGGATAGTAAACTCACCCGTCGCAGACGTCGTTACTACAGTGCTCCCAGCGGTGTGATGCCAGTCGTGCATGCGTTCTGCACGTTTCCGCGCATGATTACATGCAAGCCTCAGCAGGTTCACACCGTTGATCGTGAAGTCAGCCGTAGCTTGCCGCAGGTAAGCAGCGATTGTATCTTCGACTTCTTTGATATTAGCACTCATAACAGACGTCTTTGACGGGTTCGTTTACCGAACCACAGGTTTATGGTTGGCCCTTTGCACCGAGCTTGCCGAAGGGCTTGTGCTTGGTGGTGTGGCGCTTTTGTGGGTTGTCGCCGGAGACGGTCGAGGCAGGTTCACGTGCGGTTGTGTCGAGCATCCGCGTGTCCTTGACGTCTTTGGCCATTCCAGAGGTTACTTCGTCTCCGAAGCCGATTCTTTTTCCAGACATGATGTTTTGGTTTGTTTGGGTTTGAGGTAGGATCTTACATCCGGCCGGTGACGACCATTTCGTAAGTTCCAGTGAAGTCAGCAGGGGCGTTGGTGCCGGCTGCTTTGAGGAGTAGTAGCGAGCCGTCGTAGGACGGTGAGGCTTGAATCAGGACAGTGTTGTCACTGATAATGAGCGGCGTGCAGGACTCGATACGGCGGAATCCGAGGATTGACGCTTCGATCTTGTTTGTTGCAGTCCCCATTGCTGCGAGAACGACTCGGAGTCGGCGGGATACGACCTTACGATCATGTCCGTTATACCAACTGTCAATAACCGTTACGCCAGATGTTGCGAGGTTTGCCATAATGTATTAAAGGTAAAAGCAGCCGTCAGTTAGAACCCTATCAAAACTAACCAACGGCTGCTTAGAAACCTGACGTATCAGGAAGTGATGCCGGTGACGCGGTCGAAGAACATGAAGGACTCAGGGAAAGCCACTTCGAGTCCAGCTTCGGTGAGCCACTCGTCTTTACGACCATCGAAGTCGTTGTTCTGACGGTTCTTCAGAAGCGTCGTGTCGGAGTCAGCCAGTGGCCTAAACGCAAGGTTACCGATATCCAGAAGGAACGCGGAGTTGCGGAAGGTTGCAGTCTGATTGAACAGCGGATGCGACTTGAAGTAGATCGTGCCGTAGATGGTTTCCCATGCCGTCACGTGCATACCGTAGGTTTCCGAAGTGTTGAGCTTGACGACCGCGATAGACTCACGCTTGCACATGTCCTGAAACGCCATGAGGAAACCGGAACCACAGAGGAACAGGAGTTCAGACGTCGTGTCAGAGATGAAGCGGAACGGACGCTCGATGATAGCGTGGAATTGCTCGACGGTCATGGTGCCGTTGACGTCAATGATACGCTTCTCGTCGGTGGTTGCCCAGGCAGAACCGGAGACGTCAGCGCCAGCAGGACGATAGTCGAAGGCTCCTCCGTTTGCGATATTGCCGAGTTCCCACTGTTTGAGATACCACATAATACCACCCATCGTGCGACGAGTAGAGTCAAGGGAATCATCGGTGGTGACCGTGTTGTTGATCGACTTAGTGCCGAACAGCATTGCGTATTCCAACGCCTTCATGTGCTTGAGCGAGTTCTTCTTAGCCTTGTGCTTGTAGGGACCGGACTTGTCGAAGTTAAGACCCGCTTTGAGCGCCGTCCGAGAGAAGTCAAACGCATGACGGAAAATCTGCGTGTGGTTCGTCGGTTGGATCGGCCAGGAGTTAAAGCCTGACTTAGAACGATCCGCTTCTGCCACAGCGTTACCGACCATGACAACAGTCATCGCGTTAGCAGCTGTGGTGTTCAGCACGTTAGTCGCAGCCTCAATAAGCTGAACGTCGATCGTGTTATGCGCGGACCATACGGCAGTAACGACACCTTGGAAGTTCTTCAACGAAGAAGACGTCCCAGGGATGTTACGGAACTGCAGCTGATCACGCACTTGAATATCGGCCACTGCAGCAAGCTCCACACGAATAGTGGTGCCTGTGGCTTGAGTCCATCCAGCGGCCGTAAGGTCAGTGCCAACGGCACCGGACGTTCCGGAGGTGTCAGTAAACGGACCGGCAGCGTTAGCCTGCGCGGTGCGATACTCGTGTTCAAGCATCCGGTCTTCGTGCCATCCGAAGTCCTGTGCTTTGTCGATCTCTTCAGTGTCCATTAGAGACAGCAGACCCGTGAGGGGCGCTGCACCATTG
>Ga0209491_10003249_pt1 | contig 27099 bp, 7 predicted proteins | sample BON02_FD_187213 | JGI IMG/M metagenome (GOLD analysis project Ga0209491, IMG submission 187213) | Freshwater microbial communities from Lake Bonney liftoff mats and glacier meltwater in Antarctica - BON-02 (SPAdes) (version 2) | ecosystem: Environmental > Aquatic > Freshwater > Ice > Glacier...
TAGAAGAGTACAAATTCCTATTTGGCTCGGACAATAGCCTCGCGATGGTGCAAACAACGCCCGACAATGAAGAAGATGCCGCCGCAGATGTGATTGTACTTTACATGGACCTGAAAAGCATCAGGACGGCAAGACGGTTGGAGGGGGGTTTCTCAACGCCGCCAGTGCTGATGGGATTTGCACACGTGGTGGACGCTATGAATTCCACATTAAGTTCAGGCGAAAACAACGTATTTGACGTGGTGGTTGCAGAGGTGTGCGCAAATGATGTCCGCAAAAACAACAAAGTGTGTTTGGCGCAGTACGCTCGCACTAGCGAAGTGTACACATTCTTGTCGACGGCGAGAATAGTAGTCAAGATGTACTTGCAGATCGAGCTGCGAGGAGAAGTGGACACAGTGGCCGCTTACCGGTACGGTCCATTTCCAAAGATGGATTACAAACTTTCTCAGGCTACTTTACCATAATTTCTCAAAAGGTTTTGACAGAAGGGGAACGACGGTGACGTGAGCAGTGTGGGGGTATCGGAGAGACAAGTATCTGGAATCAAGTTTTTTCAAGGCAACACAGCGCATTGCCCCTCACGTGTGCACACGTTTGCACAGAAAAGATACAGTCATACCTTCACCGGCGCGCTGACGGTGCTCGCAATGCTGGTCATCTGCATCATTGCGGGTAGGATCTTGCAGGAGATGTGATATCAATACAAAGGAAACATTTGTCAATTCCTGTAATCATACGGCGTATCGTGCAGTGCAGTCCCCCCTGTTTGCAGTCCGAACGGAAACTAAACAACAAAATAGAACAAGACATCGTGTCAACAGTGCCAAGACAGGAGTAGTTGGATTACGCAGTTCAATGTGGCACATTCGAAAATGTTCTAATTTGGGTATTTCGCTGGTTTCTTTCAATAAAAGCGAGAAAAAATCGCGATTCCATATCACTTTTCTGTCGGCATGTCACTGTTACACAATGCTACTGAAGACACCGGCGACGAGATCAGCATCTATTTGATGAACATGGAAAAATACCGGCAGGATGACCTCAACGCTTTCGACGACTCGATCATGGAAGCGAAGGCGACCATGGGAAGCGATTGCGCCGAGTATCGCAAACTCAGGGTCAACGCAAGCATCGACCGTCAGGACAAGGCAAAGAGGTTCAAAATCGCTGTCTCTGAGTTACAGGCGGATTTCCAGATGTGTAAAACAGAACTGGCAAAGACCAAGCAAGAGTTGCAGATGGCGACGTTCCATCTTCAAGCGGCTGCCGAGAAGAACGTCGCGACGACGGACAATGTGTGAATCAACCGGGCAAGAAATAGTTTATTTCTGTGTGCGGTGTTGTTCAAACGCCACATTTGTGCTTGTAAAATAAACACGTTTACCATGGAATTAAGGTGTGAGGAGAAGTGGTGCAGTCCGCTGTTTGCCGTGCGAGCAGAAACTAGACAAAAAAGAGAAGAAGACATAGTGTCAAGAGTTCAAGACTGTGTGTTGTTCTTGCTTGTTGCAGCAGAGCCTGGTTGTGATAAACTGGTGGTAATTTGTGCAGATTAATAGATTTGCAGAGATTGTAACAAACAAGAGACGTGGCCCGACGACATTTGTCGCCGGACACTGATATTTTGCCTTGTTTCCGGGTGCGCGAGGGGAGTGCTGTGCACTGCTACATGAAAGCTAGAGGTATATATGTACAAGAGATAGCACGGGTGGTGGACGTTGGCAATGGTGACGGAACAGAGCTCAGAGACCTTACTATGCACGGCTTGCGTGATCTACGTGCTGTTCTACCTGTTGTCGGGCTTCGTCAATCTGCTGACACTGACAATGACGATGCCAGTGTACGTGTTCTTCAACAACAAGACCGACACTTTGAATGGAACGCCCAATAACCCGATCGTCACGTTTGTAGTCGACGTCGTTGTGCGGGTGATGGAATCCGTATCGGCATATGCGGTGCAACTGTTTGTGATGGTGATTCGGTCGACTTACGTGTTGCTGCCAATCCTAGTGTTCATTGTGCTGATGAGCCTCCTGAACGCGAACCTAGATACGGCGATACCGATTATGGTGATGGCCTACAATCGTTTCGTGGTGGAAACAAATGCAATCTCAATGATCCGGCGACTGGCTTGGATCTTCAAACTCACCTTTGAAATTTTCACCCCCCTGTACAACTGGATCATTGAAACTGTTTCCAACAGCTACATGGACATTCTGCGATTGCTCGTTGACAACGACAATAATCGCAGCCAGATCATGACGATTGTGCAGGAAATCGGTACGCTTTTCATCACATTGGCGCGTTCGGTGGTCTCGTGGATGATGGTTAATTTCAACGAATGCACCCAGACAACTGTCGTGCAGGACCTTTTGGACATGCAAGAGAATCCTTCGTTGACGACAGGACTCGAGCACCGCTGTTTCGACTTTGACTATCTCGATCTTGACCTTGCTCCCGTCGTTATGGTCGGCCAGAAAATTTCTACCACCGCGCATTCGCTCTCTACATCACTATGTCCGTCGCTTGCGTCTATGAGTGCTCTGGTGCTTTATCCGCTGTACGATCGACACATGAGCAAGATCGTACAGAATACCTTGAACCTTGTTTTCGGCGTCTACTACACCGCACAGGTCACGCACACGCGCTGCAGGGCTGCGTTTGCGCTTTCGCTCTCAACGACACTGTGCGCACCCGACTTATATCCAATGTTCCGATATGTGGAGCGCATCACGGAGAGCCTCGGGCTGATGATGGACAATTGGCTCAATATTGGGCATATGATGTTGCTGTCGTTCTTCATGGATCGCGACGCAGACATAGTCGACCGGTGCAGCGCCAACGGTCACACAGTGGATGCGCTCATGACGGACGACATGTTTGGAAAAAACCCGACACGGCTGTTGTCGTGCACCTCATCGCTACTCGCCGTCACCGACGGAACCAGTGTAGTCTACACCAACAAAAACAAAAACAAAGAGCCGATTCGTGTTCAGAACGCTTTTTCCGACAGCGTGGACGTTGCCAACGGCGTTGCTGCCGTAGATTTCTCCTCGTCGCTCCTGGAGACCGACGACAACGGTGACACGAGAACGGGAATTCTTGGCTGCAAGTGCATCGACGGCGGGGAGGGCGGACAGGGGGTGTCGATTACATGCAACGTGGCGCTATTCCCTGCCTTTTTCGACCCCGAGCAGAAACTGCACGTGGCACAGACACAGATCCCGCTTTTGTTTGAGAAAGGAATCACTGGCCGCCTCCTGACGTGCCGCTATCTGCGTATCTCTGTACAGTCGGTGCGTTTTCCGGCGCAGGTTTTTGACGTCTCCAAGCAAAGCAGCACAGGCGCCGCCTCTTACAATCACGACACATACAGCGAGTGCATGGCGGACCCTCGCAAGTGCAACTCAGTAGACGCTGTCGTGTATGTAATGCCACTGTGCCCAATGTACTCGGCGCTCGAAGCAGCAGATGCCGCCGCCGAGCCGACTGAGTGTATTCGCGACTCCAAGTACCAGACTTGTTTTCCGTATTGCGTGGCGCTGCACCAGAAGGGCGCCGGTAACACGCCAATGACGCTGTATAACAAACGTTCCTTGACCGACGGTGTGTATATGGCCAAGAGCAGGGTTGAAATACCCACCCAAAGCGCTACCGTTGAGCAGACACAGACCCCCACGCCGACGGTGCCAACCATCACCACATGCATCGTGTCATCTGAATTCGAGCATATCACCGACCTCACTGCCACGTACTGCACCACAAAGTCCTCTAATACCGCAAGCACTGCGTCTTTTTCCGCAACCGAACAAACGATGCGACTCCCCCCTGAGACGTGCACAGACAGCAATGTTCCATGCATTGACGATCCCTCGAGTGGCACCACAATGACTTTCCTGCAGCGTGCTACCGTGCTTCACGCCTCGCAGCCATTTATCTTTGCTGGGGATCTTATACTTGTGCAACAATGTGAACTCGACAAGACGGTGTGCCACCTGAGTACCTCGCTCTTTCGGCTCACGTCGGATATCCATTCACAGTACAGCGTCATCAACAAAATGTCCAAGATTCCATCCATTCGCAGCAGCGACGCTAGCAAGCCGTCGGAACACGGTGGCGTCATCATCCCCGCAGAGACCAATGATGCGATCATGAAGCGAACGCCAGCGACGCAGACGAGGACTGGGGTCGTATATGGCGTGAATCCCAATCCACTGCCTTTCCGCTGTTTGTTGCGGGCCTGTGTGCTGTGGACCAAGATCACAGGGTGCACCGAAATCGCCTGCACGAGCTGCTATGTGAAGCCACAGGTGTTTTTCACACAGCCTATGTATAAGTGCAGAGGTGGGAAGACGAACACAGTGCGCGATGTTAATGCCAAAAACGTGCGCGCATGTCAATACAACACTACCATTGAGATCAAGTTCGAAAACAATGACCGCTTTTGGTCTGTCGACGACGACTGCCAGCAGACCAACAGTGGTGCGGCTGTCAACCTCTACATAGAGGACATTGTCTACATCGACGACCTGAATGTGGTGATTTCGGTGCGCCGAGGCCCTGTCGAAGAATTGCTGTGGTTGGTAGGGCTAAACAGCTCAGCCTGGCCAGACGACCGTCCGATGAAGTCTCGCACCTTGCACTATTTCCTGAACATGGAGACGCTGCAAATCCGCGCAAATGCGCAGTGGACACACAGCACCTCGGACATCTCCAACGGGCAGTACAGCATCTTGTGCCAGACCGACATCATGGTTCCCATTATCGGCACATTTGCTGCTTCGAGCTTCAACGGTACGATCCATGGACAGCTCCGTGTTTGTATGCCGTGTTGTGTGGTTCTGCTGCTGTGCGTGCACTGTGTCGAACTGCAAGACACTACAACACACTGGAACACACTATGTCTTGCAATGTGCTATGTGTCGCCATGTTTTGTTGTGCTGTGTGTATTGCAGTGTGTTGTAGTGCGTAGCGTTATGTTGCAGTGTGTTGCGGTGTGGTGGGTAGTGCCAGTATGTAACGAGTATATTCAATAATAATGTTGACGTGTTCATGTGCTTGGGTGGCGCTGTCGCGCACAGTTGGCTTGAAAATGGCGTCGATCCTCGTGAATTCGTACATGATGAATCTATATGGCATCTTGGAGGGCATGATCTCCAACACACCTCTTTGTGAAGGCTCTGGTCTCAACCATTACGCCCTCGACAACTGCAACTCGCAACCACTGTCGATGCGACCCGTGTACGAGCAACTCATCAAGGTGCATCGGCAGCTGGACCAGGTTCTTGCCAAGACGGTGGCATATGTGGCAGTGGTCTTTGGGCTCGAACAAACGACACAGCAGCTTGCCTACAGCTCGCTGCTAGCGTTTGCGCTCGGACCGCTGGCAAAAAGCAGCGCCTTTCTCAACACCCTGAAAATTGGAGGTGATGCCGAGTACATGCAGAAAATCGCCGCGTCGTTCGAGAGCATTGGCGAGAAGGGGGTTGCTGGCGTGGGCGCGTTTGTTGGCGGCTCCGTGCAGGCCGTTTTCGCCAGCATGCACGGGATGTTTTACCTGTACGACGAGCTGTTTCTCAAGTATGTTGTCGTGCTAATTCGCAACAAAGACTTCAAGGGCAAATATGACATGGATGCGGCCTTTTTCGCCTTCAGCAATCGCATTTTCGACTCTATCGCCGTCGGCGCCATGAAAAACACACTCGTCGCCCCGCAGTACAGGGTCTGTCAGACCTACTCACAGCTCACAACGGACACGCAGTCGGCCCTGGGAAAGACTGTGTTCCACTCGTGTGTCGCCGTGATTGAGGTGTTTTATGCAGGCATGCAGATTGTGTCGTCCACCATAACCCTCTCTGCTGTGTCAGATTGCATCTGTAATATCAACCAGAATGAGCGGGAGTTCATAGACCAGTACGAAGAACGGTGTCGCTACAAAATGCCAGAGACACTGCATCCGCGGCTGGTAGAGTACATGATTGTTCGCGACCGCAGACAAAGCGTGAGCGTGTGTGCCACGCTAGTGAACAACTTCAAAAATGTACTGCTCAAGATACCCACAGAAGCCAAGATGCACATCAACCTTGCCCTCACGCACGCTGTGGACGTGCCTGTGGAAATGATGAATTTCATGAAAATTGACGGACTACAGGCCGACTCCTGCACACAGTATACCACCAACCTCGATGTGATGACCATTATTCCGCGACCCATTAGCGCCTTCAAAAAGTGTGCGTATGTGCCCAGCTGCCGGTCGAAATGCCAGCAGGAAATTGACGTCTTCTACGCCAAGAAGCTGAGCGTCGCTTCACCCAGCGTGCAACCTATTAACTCAGCTCTCATGGCGTTTGTGCCAGCATGGGCCTCTGAGATTGAAAACTTAGAAGAGCAGTTTGTGCCCATCGCGGTACAAGACTATGGACATAGAGAGGCATGTGATCACTACATCGTGGTAATTGGTCGTCCGGTCAACCACGAGCGGGTCTTGAACGCGCCGTGGACAATGTACATATTCTGCTACCTGCATGAAACAACCTCCCTCGCAATTATGTCCAAGATTGTGCTGCCCGCAACACGGCATTTTGTCCTCAGCCGTTCCGAGCTCATTGACAAACAAAAGAAAGACACCGGCAGTTCCCATTTTAAGTTGGTGTCTGAACTCATACTGCCGCCGCTGGACGACGTCAACGACAGGGGCGCGCTGGTGATGGTTCTGTGGGACGACGCGGCTACGGGCACTGACGGCGATGACAGCAGCACCAGTACCAGTAACCACAATGCAATTTTCGAGATTTTTGTGGACTCGCTGGACACTGTACACGCCGCGTGGCTACTCCGCAGCAAGCAGATCAACAACGACCGGGTGTGTGCCAATTTGCATACCTCGGTGATGGCCAGCTGTGGCGGGCGCATTGCCGACATTTCAATGTACAATTTCGTCAACACAGGCCTGGATTCTGCTACGTTCAAGAAAATCGCCATCCTGCCCAAAAAGCAACCCGCTCAAACACCGCAAGAGTCCGACACCCGCACCGTCGTGTACACCATCATCGGACTTTTGCAGGTGTTTGTGGAATACTCTATGCCTGGCGACGACGGCCCCACCACCATGTGCACAGTCGATCTGGAATTCACGTGGCCACAGTATCGCAGTGGCCGCGGCCAAGATAGTCGTTTGGCACTAGATGCGGATGTTGCAACGTGTCACGTCAACCATCCAATCGACACTGCTGTGAATGTCAACAACATGACAGTCTTCTCGCTGCTGAACAACCGCGTGCTTCGGCAGAAGGAGGTGTTACTGAGCACAACAGAGCTTGGCACATTGGTCTTAATTTCATCAAGCCAACTGAAACTACAGACACTCAAAGCTGTCATGGACGACAGCAGTGGCACACAAAGACTCATGTTCACCGTGGTGCATACAGACGACATTACACTCGACTCACTTTTTCTCACAAACAACAAACAACGTCACACTACGTACAGTCGGTTCGACTACAACACAATCGGGGCCTTCGTGGGCACCCAGCTCCACGACGCCGCTCACAGCAAGAATCCTAAACCCACTCCAGGCAACAGGATAGTGTACACTGTCAAGGAATGCAGTATGAGCATGACGTCGCAGATTCAGGGCTTCATCCGCGAATATGTCATCTCGCTGTCGAGTGCGACGGACATGACGGTTTTCAAATACCGTGGCGACTCGGCTGATGGGTCTGGCGCGGCCTCCGATCCAGATTCGTCGCCACTGCGCTTCGAAATGGGTGCAGGAACTGGCATTGCCACCACCATGGAGGTCGAAGTTGCGGAGGTATGCGATTACATGAATTGTAAGGCGTGCCGCACGCGGCAGCTGAAAAGCTTGTGCGAGGGGGCGCAACGCTGTGCAATTGTCAATTGCGTGGGAACGGTGCTCAATCCAAACAACGTGCTGTGTGTGGCGGGCAGCCTCGTCAAGGAAGTGTTGGAGGTATACCTGTCGAATGTGGACGCCATGTGGTTTGGTCTAGTGGAAATTGCAATGTCCATCATGAAACTCGCCAAGGTCAGTGGCAGCAGGGACGTTATCATGCTGGAGAGCGTGTCCAACGTCATGAACGTGGCGCTGTGTGAGACCAAGGACATCTACGCTGCATTGTCGGCCGTGGTGCCGTCTTTCGTCTTTTCTGTGTATGTGGCCGTGGCCGGCAAGAAAGAGCAGAATTCCATCCTCAACATTGAGAACCCCGGCGAGAGCAAGGTGCGCCAGCTGTTTTCACCGGGCACACAACTCCGAAATGTGGCCATCGTGTCCTCTGTTACCCAGACCATCTACCAGTTTGCCCTCATTCTGCTGCACATCGGCGACGCCAGCTCCAAGCTCATGCTGTGTACATTGGACAAGTTTGCAGAGTTTTCGGGGGGGTACATCGACGTGATAGACCACGACGTTGAGCTCGGAAAGGAGTCGACCATCGACTATTGCATGTCTCGCTTGGGTGCACCAGACGGACTGCGTGCCTTCTCAGACGAAGAGATTGTCAACAACCGCGTAGCCATCGGGGCCGTGGACAACAATATCGTCAAAGTGAAGATTGCGGGCCGCAGAATCCGAGCGGGTGTTTTTACAGTCGACACGACCAAAGCCATTGTGTGGGCCAAAAACTACAACTACATCACTTGGCTCATCTGGGTGAATGCCGCGTTCGACTCCATGCTCGGCATCCTGTACGGGTTTTCGCGCATCGCAGGCGTTGTCGAAAGCGACGAATGTCGGGCACGCCCCGTGGAGTTCAGCTCTGTCCTAAAGTGTGTGTGCAGCGACGTTGCGTACGTCATTCACAGCACCCACCGCAGGCAGGTTGCCTCGAATGGTGCACTGTGGTGCTCGGGAATGCTGAAAATGGTCAACGCAGAGGGAAACATCGTATACGTCGACAACCCATTTTCTCTCGAGCAGCTCTCGACCGACTTGCATCGACCGGCACAAGTCTACATAGACTGTATTGCCATCAAAAGCGAGGGAGCGTGTGCCGACGCCCGGGCCAACGTGTTCCTGGCCAAATACGCCACATACTTTGACAAACACAAGGTCTCGCCCTTGGCCGTTCTCGGACAATGTCGTGAAAACTACAACAGCAAAACCTGGGACGAGGGCGTCTTCGGGCTGTACAATGCCGACCTGCAATTCGAGATTCTCCGTACGGGAATGTCGTCTCTGTCGAGAATGCAAGAGTTGCGCAACCAAGTGGACAGCTACCTGAACGAAGCTGCCAATGGTATCATCGGGATCTGTTTGGCGGCCGGACCGCTCAAAAACCGCATCGGGGCCTGTATGCAGCTGACGTTTGCACACCACAATCAACAGCAACAGCAGAGATACACACAACAGAGCTCAGACGCGTTGTTGTTGCGAGATTTCTCAACTGCAGGGTATTTCGTGTATGACGTCGCAATGCCCCTGGACAACCCAGATGCTTGCGAGTATCTCTCTTCGCCATCGTTTTTGAAAAACACAGACGTGCGCAAGTGCAGAAGCGAGGATACCGTCATGGACAGCCCAGACGCCAACGCATGCGGCATGACTATGCTGGAGCGTGATGACACCTGCCGCATCGGCACGTCGACGCTGGCATACGAACAGTCCATACAGACCAACATCATCGACGAGTTTCGCGTGAGCAACGAGGCAGTCTACGATGCGGCGAAAATCGCGCAAATGGACCAGACAGTGCACAACAAGCACAGTGCAATAGCGGCGTGCACATCGGACTATGCGCGCAGTGTCGAGCAAGAAATCATGCCAAACATTCGGGACATAGTAGATGCCCTTGATCTCAGCCTCGTGACAAGTGAGGGTGACTTGATCCACCAGTTTGTAGATTGTATTATGATGGGTGCTAACAAAAAGACGATTATGGCACCGGCAGACACTGCAGGCCTACTCGAGAATTTCATGTATTCACGGCACGTAAATGGTACCAGTCGCGAGTTTGAGCTCCCCTGCGCCGGATCCTACGTCTCCAGCCAGGAAAACGGGCAGGACAGTGAGACATTCCGACAAAAAACTTGCGGCACTGATACGCGCATCTCGGTGATGGCCTATGTCACACGAGAAATCCTGCACAAGGACAACGGCGGCATTCATGCTCTTGTCGCTCAACTGATCACTGAAAAGGTCGCCTCCATCACCTCTGCGTTTGCAAACGTGCAAGACTATGGCTGTCTGGATCAAGCAACGGGCCTGATCTGGTACAGAGCGGGCACAGAAGCCCCAGCTTTCGGCCGAGAGCTCAACAGCACAGCATTGCGCAACGCACTCGCAACGGCCGACACCCGAGTCGTCACCCTGACCACATTGCAGTGGTTGAACACAGCAATCACTGACCTCCGCAAAGACGACTTTGTCAAGTCCGGAAACATATTCTTTCGACAAAGTCTCGGGACCTCGTGGAAGTATTGCTGTGCGATTCCGGGGCAGTGCACACCAGGAGAGTCGTCATTTGAATCCAACCTGCCAGAACTCGACACCACCATCTCGATCGCTTCGATCATGACGGCGCTCACCGAGACCATGAAAAGCATAGAAATCGACACCATTACCACGCGCAAGGTCCTACCCCACCCTATCCCCACTCGGCGTATATGCCCTGCTTCCACCACCGGAGAGAAATGCGAACGAATGTACTGTTTTAGAATCAATCAATGGTCGTATATTCTGCCAGAATTGCATGTTTTCGGGGGGATTCAATACTCTTTCCTTCTTCGTGAGGCTCTAAAATTTTAAACATAATATGATCACCAATGCATGTTGCAGTACATGGTATTCTATCACTAGTCAATGGTCGCAATACATTGCAACACCCTGCAAACACATTGCATGGCCGTGCAATCTGCCAGAATTGCATGTTTTCGGGGTAATTCAATACTCTTTCCTTCTTCGTGAGGCCCTAAAATTTTTAAACATAATATGATCACCAATGCATGTTGCAGCACATAGTATTCTATCACTAGTCAATGGTCGCAATACATTGCAACACCCTGCAACACATTGCATGGCCGTGCAATCTGCCAGAATTGCACGTTTTCGGGGCAATTCAATACTCTTTCCTTCTTCGTGAGGCTCTAAAATTTTAAACATAATATGATCACCAATACATGTTGCAGCACATAGTTTTCTATCACTAGTCAATGGCAGTTTCTCTGGCCAGCCGCTTGCTCATTGAGCATGCGTGCAGGGCCAGGGCCACTGTGTAGCGTAGATTATAGGACGTGTTATATTGTAGTGGTGGTAGATTTAGAAAGTCGAGCCCAGTAGGGCCTAAATCGATATACGTGCAAAATGGACATCCGAAATCAGCGCAGAACGCTCACACACGGGAGCGCATAGAGCTTGCCGAAAGCTCGTCGCAGAGTGCGCAGAAAATAGGATGCTCGTATGCCCTGCCGCTTCCTTCCAGTTGATTCATGATTTCGAGCCTGCTGGTCTTTTTCAATGTTGTGTTCCTCTGTGACAGTTCGACGTAAATGGCGTCTAGCAGCAGCGTCATGTTTGCCAATAGCACGCTGTCCACCCCCAGGTGCTGGTCGAATGGCATCACGTCGGGGGGGCATATGCTCCCTGCATACGTCTGTGCATGCAGACGCTGTCCACTGTGCTGTCGTTGGGCTACAAGCTTGTAGTGCTTGTTGCGAACCAACTGCAGCATCGACGCCATCCAGTATATTCGACCAATTGGTCCGATGTGCTGTATGCACTGCACATAGAGACAGGCGCTTATATATTTTAGCAAGGTAGCTGTGTAAATAACGAGCGTTTTTTGATGCACAAAACTAGCTACACCCTTTGTAGTGTGATACAGTCCAAATCCATCTCAAATTAAATCGTTACTGTGCACGCGCAGGTGTTGACCAAGTTTGCGACCAACAAGACGCTGCAAGGAATACGCGATTACAACAGCATGACATTCCTTGCCAAGCACGAAGACATTTCCTACGCTGTGGACGGAGAGATTGCGTACTCAGCCATGCACGATCACGCAGATGTACAGTATGACTTCCCATTGACACGAGAAACAGACCCGTTGTCACTCATCGAGCAGTGCCATGCAATCATGCGGGCCAAAACGTTTTCGCACCCGGTGGCATACGTTGCAGAGCCCAGCGACGGTGCCGAAACCACAGACACCCCATCCAAATCACGCCGAAAGCTTGTTACGCTGGAGGCGATCATGCATTACGTGCAAGAGGGGGTGGAATGGAAACCCCTCAACATGGACACAAATTCGAGCGAGAAGGCTCATTTATCGCGTAAAGAGATTGTGCGCGTCATCAACGAATACTCACAGCACATGCCGCTGAATATCTTGCACGATTCGCGTTTTGTGTCACATGACTCGCACTTTTGCCAGACGGATGCAAACGAGCCCCCGACGCGTCCTCAGAAATTGACAATGGCCACGACGTATTCGGTGTCGGAACAGGCAGCACAATTCGCACTGAACCCGATCAAAGTACATGTCGAAGACATGATGGATCCCGACGTCCATGGCAACAAGTATCACCTCCCTGTGTTTGGTATGGCTGCCCGCACGATGGGAAACATCGACGTGTTGTGTCCGTGTGCACAACCAGTCGCGCACAGCACCGACACCGTGGCTATGAATTCGTCCACGACACAAGACTGTGTGGTGTCTTTTGGCATTTGTGACATCGCCAAATACGAGACTGGCAGCGAGCGAGATTTTTTTGCGTCTGTATTTGCAGGCTGCACCGCCGAAGCCCGGTCTGGCAGTACCGACATTGTATATCGTGCCAAACACCGGGCATATCTGCGGACTTTGTTGTACAAATACAACAATCTGCTCAAGGGTAATGGCTTTGTGTGTTATACAATGATGCCGTCTGATCTGTGGGGCCTCGCAATATCGCCATTGAATACCGCCAAGTACCTGAACAGTAGCATCGACCTCGAATTGGATGTCACACGAATGATGCTACACCCAAAATCTGGCGTTTCAATGCTCAACTACAAATACGTAGTCGATCATGTCCATACCGTGCTGTCCGACGGAGACCGTCAAGTGCGTATACCCCTATTTTCAAACTTTTTTTTATTGTGGGGTGTGTCAACTGTCATGGTTGTGGGGTGTGTCAACTGTCATGGTTGTGTGTGTGTCGTGCCTCTGACCGCCGTGGAGACGCTTTGCTTGCAGGTCTTGCTCGCCCAAGAAACTGCGGCAGACGAGCAGTCCGCCTCGACAAGCGCTCGCAACGTTCTCTGTGAACAGGATGCGCGCAGCGAGAAACGAATCGCCAAACTGGGTTTTCCGGTACTGGCTATGCTGGCGGAGTCACCAGCGGTGTTGAACTGTGTGCGATACGTGTTGGAAGTGTCCTGGAAAGACATCTTGGACGAATTCATGCCACTCCGTGACGACAGTGTCGACAGCATAGTCGACCTACACATTGACGCCGCCGCATCCATTGCCCTGTGGAAGGACAAGTGTGCAGCAAAGCTTCAGAAACTGTCCACGTGCTACGGCCAATCAGCATTTTCGCTTGAATATGTACAGAGCCTCGAGGACGAAGGTCGACGCAAACACAGTACAAGCTGTCCATTTTTGCTCTCGCCCGAGCTCAAGACCATAGCCAGCATCATGTACGGCCCGTGTTTGTTGATCTTCAACGACAATGTTATGCAGGGGGTGGTTTTGTGCGATCCACATTTGTGTGCCACTACTCGTGCACAGCCCTGGCAGAAGCAGCAGCAGCAGACGCGCGGCTCGGAGAGCGCAGTTACGATATTACAGAAAGTAGACGTAGGGTATGATGTGGATGGCACATACACAGCCACTTGCGAAGTATTCAACCCGCTGTTGATGCTGTCGCTGCTCGACAAGGAAGACAATGGTGTGGTCGACTTACCAGCACTGAGCGAGAAGTTTGTGCATTCGCTCGTGTCTCCCGGAGACTTCAGTGGTATGCCAGCACAGCAAGAAGCCGGCCCTGCCGACAGTGCAGGCAGAGACAGGCTCAATGTGCGACGATCTGGGATTGTGGGTACACACCGCAACACTGATTTCTTGTTCCCATCGCAGAATACTGAGCAGCATCCGCAATACGGCCCGGACAACCGTGCGAGCTCGCAGTGTTTCGAGGCATTTGCGTATTGGCCGCAGCACTGGCAAGCCCCTTTTGGTGAAATCATTCACGACACACACGAGCACGTCTCTGCCTTTGGCAACTACATGGCACTGCTCACGGCCGATCCCGACTGTGTAGACGAGCTGTCTTGCCAGGACCGTCTCGTGCTACTCCCAGATCACCTGCGCTTCGAAAACATGAGCAGCAATTTTTATGGTACCAGCGGTGTCTGTCGCGAGCATTCGTTTGGCATGCCACTGGCGCCCACCAATACACACGGCGTGTGCACTTCGAACCCATCTGACAGGACCACAACCACCTCTGGCGCAAACACTGCGCAAACATTCGAAAGTTTCAAATGCGAAACAAACAACACAGAATCGTGTTCTTGCTCCGACAGTGGGCGGGTCAGCATTGGCGGCGGCATGGGTGATTCGATCGGGCATTTGTGGCCCCTGCTGCGGGCATTTCTTCTGACGGGCGGCGACCACTCCATGAGCTACCACTTCAATGCGTCTGCGCTCTCGCAAATGTCCATGTTGGGGCTCGCGGAATTCGTCGACCTTGATCTTGACATTGATTTGCAAGAAGAAGATGAACATCACATTGGCAACATTGTGCGCGAACAATGCTATGGGTTCGAGGCATATGGCAATCGCCAGTACGAAGACCCAATGGTCGAGTGTACATACAACGAGGAATGTGTGCAGGACGGCAAGGTGTGTGACGTGATGGGGCAATGTGTGGAAATGGAAATTGATATTGAAAATCTTCTTCTGTCTGCCAACGTAGAAATCGGACTCAACAGCCCTAGCTGTGTGCACAATCAGGACTCGTTTTCTGGGGCCAGCCCTTGGCGGCGAATGCAGGACATTCTCGAGCAGCACGGCATGTGCTCGCACTCGAATAGGGTGGCGTACGAGCGCATGAACGACATGTTTGAAAAACTGGCATCGTCCGAAACTGGATGCACGACACATGTGAACCCAGACACCAATATGGATTACTGGACATGCGATCGGAGCATGGTAAATTGGACGTGGGTTCGAGAGCGTCCAGATTTTATCCCTTTTCCCGACGACGTGGACCCGACAGCCAGACAATTTGACATGCGCGAGGGCCATGTTTCGCACAGCATTCTGCATGATGGGCTGTTTGACATCGCACCTCATCTTTGCGACAGTGAATATATGCACTCGCACTCCATTGGCTGGTGTGGGCTGCAGCATCACACTCCATCAGCACCACCACCACCGCCGCCGCCGCAGACCGCAAGATGGATGCGAACAGCCCCGCTGCACAGCCAATTTTCCATGATGAAGCCATTGGAAGCCGACATCCGACGACGCACCGGTCCTTTTGTCGAAGCGCGCGACAAGTTGCGATTCATGGGTCTTGATGCAGATATGCTGCAATATAAAACAGACGCCACCGGCGCCGTGCTTCAAAATCTGGCCGTGCAGCAGTGCGCTGCGCTAGGTGTATGTCAGACGGAGATCTTCACCGCCGCCGGCACACACCACAATCGCATGAAACCCAACCAAGTCGGTCCTGTGCCCGACGCCTCGAAAAAGCACCAGGACTCCGTGACTGTCAAGGTCAGCGATATGACCCAGTGTGGGCCCATGGGGTATAAACTCGAGACGAATGCACAGACCCGGCGTACTATCGGTCTCGAGTGTGTTCTCGACAGGGCTGTGACGCCAATCGTGTATCTGCTACGAGACGCGACTGTATCCGCAAGTCTATCACCACCGGCCACAGCATCACCACCACTGCTGTCCAACGCCAACGCATGCTTGGATCTGTTTGGGTTGAATTGGCACAGCGGCTCTACTCTGCGTCTCAACTCAATGGGCAGTGATATTTTATATACGGGTGGCAGTCGTGCCGAGAATGTCCGCTTGCAGGTTTGGCTGAATTCATTCATTGTGGTAGACAGAGTGGTGGTTTCCGGCGACCGTGCTCTCATGGGCATTGACATTCACACATGCGTGCTGGGCATCGCAGAATTCCTCCAGGACCTCCCCCCGTTGTATACGCTACCGCAAAGGGTGCAAGGCCTCTACATCATGCTCGAGTTTGGCACGTACGAGCTTCCACTGTTTTGGTGGCTGAAATACACCCTCGCGCGGGTGGTGTTTGGGAGCAGCGACGCACTGCAGGTGACAGCGACGCGCCTCGGCAGTCCTCGACCTTTGCGCATCGACGCGTTCCAGAACCGCATTGCGCCAAACGAAGTGGTACCCGAGGGCATCATTACAGACGACACCACTCTGCGTCAGTTTTGGTCCCGCCTCAATGTACAGGAGCTCAAGCTGTGGTCGGACGCACACACGTTTGTAGTGGCAGAACTAGCGAGACACATTGACTCTGTAATGACAGTCTCGGCTGTCATGGGATGTGTGTCTGATTTCTCAGCCGACCAACACAAGATCGAACGACTCCGCGTGAGTGCCCAGCATAGCGACCGCCAGCACAATAACAACCGGAAGATCGAAAAAATGCTCGACGACATTTTCACAAAATATAGCAAAGTACCATTGTGGGGTGGACTGCGACACGACCAAAACCAAGAACTGGATGCAAAAACACTCACCAGTGCCATGCAGTTTTCGGAGGCACATCTTCTTGCCGACGAGGACGGGTTGGATTCGATATTGTCGTTTGCAGAGGCAGATTTTGACCAGCTGGACGACGAGCATGGTTTTATGAATACCTTTCTGAAAAGGACATTCGACAACCTGATCGACGTCGATCGGTACAACCCATTGGAGCATCCCGAAGATCAAGTGGAGCACACGGTGCAGTTTATTAACAACCATACAGTGAAGGGCATCAAGATCCTAGACCTCAACTTTGCCATGATTTTTCAAACACTGTCGAGTGCCAATCGCATCCAGGATTACACCGCCGAATATCTAGGCATCTATGATAAAATATTCGAAGACGACGCAAGTTCTATGCCGCATGACGCACAGACCGCGGCAGATACAGCTGCCAGGCCCACATTTTCAACCGGGTGTCTGGAGCAGAAGTCATGCGTTGGGCACATCAGACAGCACTGCATTTTCGACCGCAACAATAGAGATGCGTTGCTGGCGCAGGGCAAGTCGTCGGGATGGAATAAACTGGAGGCAGTGCTGCAGCTGTACGCCGGAGACGAAGCAGCAGCGTTTCGCAGTATCGAGATGTGCAAGAAAACAGACGACAACACTCTCTTTGGATTTACCAATCCGCTCACTGGCACTGCATCGTCGCCACAATTTGTGTATGGGGGTGGACGCTGTAGTCTTGCAGACTTGGTGCACGAAGACATTGGACCCGGTTCCGACTTTGTCCCCCACAAGTCAAGCGATCTGGCGGAATGGAAACTCATGTTTGGTGGTGGTATGTCCCTTGACGACGCAGGATGTGGAATGGCAGAGGACGATGGACCTCCTGTCTTGTTGGACGAACCTTTCGTCGACACAACAGGCGGCAACAATGCCCATTTTGTCGGAGATCAGTACGTTTCGAGCCCCTCCGTGCGCCCAACCAACAAACTTTGTCATCGTATTGACTCGGGATGTGTGACGCCAGACTTTGCCAGCAGAAATCAGCTTTTCCCAATCGACCCGGTCCAGCTCCGATATGATCGTCTCGAAGCAAATGCGCACACTCAGGCCAACGGCAGGATGTGGGAAAAGTCCATCTCCTCGCGACCGGAAAAGTTCAAAACATCCGAAGCAACGGTGATGTACGGCGATATGCACTCTCAAACTCTGGACATCGAACGTGTTTTCACGACGAGCACAGACGACATCTGGGCAGCCAAGACCAACCCAAAGCCGAAAGAGCAATGCCGGGTGAGTAAAATTACATGGCCAGTTGGCTTGGCCGTCCAGCCATATGTACTGAACTCAGATGCGCTTGGCGACGACGTCAGCTTTTCTCACGTGATATACAGTGACCGTGTGTTGCAGCGTCGCCGCTATGAGGATGGGACGGAGCAGCAGTTGTATGCTCACCACTTTGTTGGTGGCGGTTCCGATAAGATGGCCGGTAAACAGATAACCTCACCGACCCCGCTCATGTCGCATTGTGATGACGAGGTCCACAAGAAATCATACGGCAACCTCCACAGGTTCAAAAAGGTCAACTTCGAAGACATCGGCAAAACCCGCATGTACGAACGCTACCACCGGTTCAACCAGAATATCGGCGTGGATTCCAATTTCGAGCCTCTGACAACAAGTTTGTCGGAAAACGCCAAAACGTTCTTGGGATCAACTTCCAAGGCCTTGGACATATTGGAAGAGTACTATGCCTTCTGGCAAGATTCCAAAGTGTCTGCTCCAGGCATGTTGGGATCGGCAATGTTTTTCAATTCTCTGTTTCGCTGGACAGCGTCCAAGACAGGGTCCAAGCCACCCAATCCCGTTGATATTCCATTGATACAAAACACATGTGCACTCAAACCGGTTCGGAGTCGCTTTGCTCGACAGGTGACTTCACTCGACTGTACATCCGAACAAAAGTGTATGCACGGGGGTAGCAACTGTGTTGCAGCAGACTGGCAGAAGACGCCTACTACAAATTCCTGGCAAGACCAGTTTACACATGCAAGACTGCCATTGCATGATGCCAAGTGGGACGCATACACTCTCGCGGCATACTACGAACAAGATGCATACGAACAGAGTACAATCCGTCCGTGGTGGTCGTCCACGGTGTGTGACATGGTGCAGAATTTTGCCGATCGAAGCACAAACTTTTATTTCCTGGACCTGCTCTTCGAGACTCTGCCGACCAAAATGATGTCCATGATCGGGTTTTTCGACGACAAGGAAAAGAGGGTGCACAACACCAAAACCTGGAACACGGAAAGGGACTTGGAACAAATAGGGGACTTTTTCTCAGGGGGCCAATATAACCTGTACAGAAAGCCGGACAATGGAGAATATGACTCCATGTCCTGGCGCCGCGAAATGCGCTACATATCAGACCCAAAAAGTACACACGATTATTACGATAATGACAATACTAACGATAACTACAAGCGATTTGCGGAGAACAACAATCTAGCGGCAACCAACGCCTTCACGCAGCTCATGAATATGAACCTTTTGCTCTCGACAAGGTTTGCGCGTGTGCTTGGCGCTGATGCAAGCCCAACGACGCTTTCGTTTGCAGCGTGTAAATACTCGGGAGGTCGTGGGCAAACTGCTTTGAGCAACTTGGCCCCCGGAATCTGCGAGAGCATGCAAAAGAACAAGCGTCGCATAACGAAACCGTCACTGTGGTCGGAAATCGACGGTTCTCCCGGAGAGTATCTGATTGCGTGTAACGCCATCGAAACAGAGGACTGCCATCCGATTCTAGTACAGCCGAGACAAGGCACGACCGCCGGTGTCCGGGATGCTGCTACCAACATTTGGTCTGACAACATGTGGGGCAAATCATTGCATCGCTCAGGAGCTTGCTCCTATTCGGTGCAGTTCGAGCCCAACTATTTCTGCGATCCACTCATCATAGACGAAGCAGGTCTTGTCCAACATTGCAACGACGACCCGAACATAATCGACCAGCACCCAAAACCAGCGCGCGGTGAAGAGAATATTCTGTGGACATGTGCAACCTGTAACAAGTTCTCGAGCACAAGGCCCATTCTAACAAACCCCAGGAGCACATCCAACACGCTGCTACACAAACATCGGGTCGGGTGCGGCATATACAGACGCGAAACAAACGACACCACGCGGACAGTGAGTGGACCCATGACATCCACCCACCAAACCTACTCTGCTCTGATGGACGACGTAGTGAGTGCACTTGGCGGAATCTTTGATGACGAGGCCCACATAGAAAGCATGTTGAAACAGCGGCTGCTGCATGTGTTTGGCGACAAACTGTTCATTCACGACAATGCAGTCTGGTGGAACGCGGCGTCTGTCGAAAACACGCAGGTGCATCCCAAGATTGTTGCACAATTTTCTGAGTTTGGACTTGGCAAATCCATGGGCTATGCAGTACAGGGGTGTCCGTTGGGTACAACACCGACGACGGCGCAGGGCGGCGCGATGGATGTCGATTGCGCGTTTCCTGTCTACGACGCCGGTGAAGCATTTGATAATTCCATCCTATTTCGCAACGATCTCGACAACGGATGTATGGCGGAAGACAACGGCCAGGACCACCTGTCAAAGACATCGTGTGGTGCCAACATCACACGCTCCACGGTGGACAGGATAAAGTCTTTCACCGAGCAGGTGCATAGGGATACATTTGGCTTGGAACTCCCCATGGTAGCCGTGGGAGAGACCATTTCCACCCGCGTTGCGAATAGTAGCAAAGTATCGTGGATCGACGGGGTGTTGCCCTTCTACGCGGCATCTGCGCGAAGCAATGCACACCTGCCCGACGCCGACTACCTCGGATATGTACTCGACAATGAAGCGCGGTGCACGGACTCGTACAAGGGCAAGTCGCTCAGCCAGTATGCCTGTTACCTGGATGGTGCGGGTGTCGTCCAGCTTGTGGTGCCCTGGCTTGGGAAGAACTACTCCTTTCTCAAGACCGGAAATCGACTCAAGATTTTGGAGTATGCGTTTGATACGGGAATGGACATACCGGACCAGGAATTGTTTCGCGTTGAAATGGGAACGGACATTTGTTTTGCGGCGGACCGCAAAACACCTCTACCGTGCACGGCGACCGCGTGTATTGACGAGGAATACAAGACATTCCAAAATGCCACAGCGTTTTGCGCGTCTAGTCGCTTTGCAGACCGATACTACAAGGCCGAGGTTCCTAAGAAAAGTAACAGAATTTACATAGAACGGCTCCACCAGGAGCAGAACCTCTACAATCCGGACGCCCCGTACTCACAGTGCTACGTCAAGTATACCCCACACGACCAGGAACGTGTCAATGGAAAACAGTGCAGACACATGCAGGCCCCGATTGGATACAGTCCGTCGGTTGTGCGGCCGGCCGTCAAGGGCGTGTCGTCCCTCAATCGAAGCAGGGTAGAGATTGCTGCGGCCCGCATTGTGAGACACGAATTCACCGCGTCGCCGACGCCTGCAGGCCATCCGTCGCTGTGGGCCGGCGAACAGTTGAGTCTGGAGAATACGATGGATGCGGTAAGTTTTGCAACAGGGCCGCCGCGTGCGCGCATGCCCGCAACCCCAACCCCATAATCCGACTTTAACCATCATATGCGTGCACATGTGCCAGGTATACGGGTTGCTGGCGGTGAACAAGAAGCAGCTAGCCCCCGCGCGCGTTGCGTTGCAAATTGGAACAGGGGGACAGTTTTTTGTCAAGAACGTGCATCTGAGGGCTGTTGCTGCGGACCCCAACACAGGATGGGTAAAGAGAATGCATAGCACAGTTGTTGATGACATGGAGTATGTGAAGGGAAATCCGCTTTATACCAACGCTTGTCCCGATCATGGCGTGTGTTCTAACAGACACTGGTCGTGTCCTTATGTGCAAGCGTCCCTGTTTGGGGGCTCGCCTCGGGCCCGACAGACAAATCGCCACATTTTCCTCATCACACCAGGCACGTGTAATAGTCTGGTTCTGAAACTGTGGGCATTTTGTGTTCTTGTCTTTTGTCTTGTGTGTGTGTCTTCAAAAGCAGTGTCGAAATATGTACATTCGCGCTAATCCTAGCACACCCCATCCACCACACAGACCCCGTGCGCATGAACAGGCTGTATCCAGAGCTGAGAGGCGCACACCCCCTGCTGCGCAGTCGGAATCTCACTGCAGACGATATTCAGCGATACCAGCAATTTGGGATTGGCATTTTTGTCAATGCGCATCAGCGTCAAACGTCGCATCCAAATTTTATGGCGCACATCAAGTCTCTGTTGGATGTGTTTGTTTCCCGCACAGCTGTTCGCAGCTTCATTGACGGGGGGGTGAGTCGGAATGTACCTCCGACATCGTCCATGGACTGGCCGCATCTGCGTGCTGATTTGAGGTCGGGAGAAACGATTCCACAATCCAACAGCGCACCTTACGATCAACACAGCAAACTGCCGATATTCTGGATCAAAACAAAACAGCTGGTTATGCGAGACATTCCAGGTATAAAACACACAACTGTCAGGCAGCGGTCTTCCGACGACGGCGGGACAGATCGTGCCAGCGGACCGTTGCCGTACACTGGATCCCAGCACACTACACTTGACCCGGGCGGCGATTGTCATCGACAGCCCATTGTGAAGGTCACAGCACAGGACTTGCAGCGAATACTGGCGACTGACATCTGCTTTGTGACGGCTGGCAACGACACCTTTCGGCACCTCAATTGCACCTCGCGGGGCATACCGGGACAAACTCAGATCGTGCTGGCTACCACGTCTGTGCGTGGCATACACAATCACGACGCCTTTTACGGGGCAAAGAAGCTCTTCAAAGCGTGTGGACGGGAGGAGTCCAACCGAAGCATGGCTGGTAACACAAAAATCTACGTGTGGAACGATACAACACGCGAATTCGACCCGAAAACAACTCGCGACGAAACAAGTCTGTCCAAGCGAGTGCGCATTTCGCCAATCTGGAACATGCTTGCGCGCCTGAAAGGTGTCGCCCCCCAAGAAGATATCGAGCCGTGGCAAGCATGGGAGAAAACAGACCCCCGCCGCCACGACAATCCAAGGTGGGCGCGTAATACAGACGGTGCGGGCTCACTCGATCCCGCATGGGACACCAATTGGGTTTTTACAAACACAGATGCACAGTGCAGCAAAGACGGCTTTGGCAACATTGCATACGACGACTGGTACAATAACCCCAGAAAAGCCGACACCTGTCTGGATATCGCCCAGTCGTTCTCGAGAAGTCAGGGCACCTGTCTGAAGGAACTTGCCAATAGTTTTGATATATGCCAGATAGACCAGTTGAAGGATTTTTGCGCGTCGATACAGCACATTCGCACGGAATTGCGACAGGTGAATGCAGTTGCGAACCAATACACAAACCTGCACAAGAACCTATACCTGCCTTCGCGGTACATGAAGCAAGATGGCATGTTCGGTTGGTCCGCCATGGTCGAGACATACAATACCATCGACCCGTCTCTCGTCTCCGACCCTGTAGAGTGCCCGGGGATTGCCACTCTGCTGGCCAACGCGGCTGTGAGTTACCAGGAGAATCAAAAGTGCCCGGCAACATGGCTGTTCAAGACGTCCAACTTTCTGGAAAAAGTTCGCAACATCGTCAGCTCTGTTGTGACCATTATCGTTGTGGCACAAAGTTTGTTTACGGATGCCGTGTTATTTCTACTGTCTGTTCTCGCACAGGACACAGGAATGATGCAAGAAAAGGTCCAGGCAATGACGACGGGTATCAAATCGTTGGTGGTGAAAATGCTTGACTACTACGGCGAGATGCTGCGGTTGTTGTTTGACACCCTCGTCATGCAAGAGGGGATTTTCAAGAGCATTTCCGACCTCATCAAGAAACTTTGCAATTTCAGCCGAAAAATGACACTGATGGCACTGAATCTGGCAACATCCTTTCTCTCAGCTTTGAAGCGAGTCCTTCCTTTTGTCAGTGAGTCCCTCTCACACCCCATTCCATTGGGCATATTGACCCATTTACACACACATTGTACAAATACACCTATGTTGAAAACCACGCAGCAACATCGGCCTATACCAACACATACCCGCTGACACGGTGACTGTTTGTCGTGTTGCAGATTTCGGAAGTGCGCTCAGGAACCTTGAAAACGCGGAAGACAGCGTCAGAGGGTGGGATTGCGATTTCATGAACAAGTTAAAGCCACAAGAAGAGCAGAAAGCCCAACAGCTGCATGCCAGTCTGTGCTTCATCGAACAAAGCGGCTTTGAGATGCCGGCAGACGCACTCGGGGGTCGCGCCGGTGAGTTTTCCTGTGGTCCCACGTCGTTCTGTCTGGAAGAAGTGTTGAGCACAAAGCCTGCCAAGCTCTGCATCCAGTGCCGACACTCTTCCAGCAGCCTACTCCGGGGATTCTCGTGCGACTTGACGACGAGTCAGTGTGTGTGCGGAGAACGGGACCTGACAGCTTCCAGGTGTGGCACGACGGAGGACTGCGGACTATCAGATTCGGTGTGTGACGTGCAGGCCTCTTTTTACTCGGGCTCGTACACGACCCAGCTGTGCATAGATAGCCCAGGGCGTTCATACTGCTTGAAGGGCAACATGCACGATGGCGTCGGCGTGTGCACATCCTTCGTCAACGAGCCTGTCAACCTTGTTCCGTCGTGCCAAATCACCGATCTCAATGCCGAAAAGTGGTCGTTTTCTGAGAACAAGTGTTTGGGGTATGATAGAGACCTTGGAAGTACGAGAGGAGGCGTGCTCATGTCAGACACGTTTGTATTCCCGTGTCTCGACATTGTCGCTTTGGGCCGAGCGTACAAACTGGCATGCATATCCATTGTCCTGGACTCGAGCATACAGAACTCCATAAAGTCATTCCTCACGTACGACATCCTGGGTACACCTGCTTTCGGGCTTGCGGGTGGTCGGCGACTGCTCGAGTTTGACGAATTTGGGCCCAACGCCTCAAGCTACAATACTTCTAGCAGGAGCATGCTCGCTGTCTTTGTGCAGCAATCCGCCGCTCGAATTCACAGAGTTGTCGGCACTTGTCGTCAATCGTTGCAATCCTGCTTATCGCCGCAACCGGATCCGGGCTGCGCCGTGTGCGCGCGCATGTGGTGGTTTTCAAACTTCACACTGTCTACTCCAGTGGACTCTACTGATGCTGCTAATATCGTGCCGTGTGCTGTACGCGACACGGACTTGCTCGACGCGCGCAGTATAATGGTAATGCTTGCACACAATCCGGCCCTGTTTCCACGCATTCTTCACCGCGCCCCGCAAGGTGTTGCTGTGCTGCTGCAGGATTGGCTGCAGGATGACACGACATACCATTTCTTGGCCCGCCACATGCGCCACCCAGTGGAGATGCTGGACGATTTTGTGCACAGACTGATGCAGAGTCTCCTCCCGCCTCGTCCAGCGATTGCAACAGCTGTCCATCGCCACCAACAGGCGCAATTATTGTCTGTCGCGAGGAAACAGAAGGACAAAGACGACACCGGCTCCAGCCATCGGCGACTCTTGCAACTGGAAGACGCATCTCCTCGTGATGCCAGTACTTTTACACAGGACTCCGGCAAGACAATTTCCGATCGTCGACAGGCGACTGACGCAAGTCTGAGCAGCACCAGAGACACAGCCATTGCACAAATCCAGACTCAGGTGCCATTTTTCGATGTGTCGTTGTTTGGCCAGATCTTTGGCGACGTTGCTGCCAGAAATGAAGAGCTTCCCGACGACCTTGCTCGCATTTTAACCGAGACGTTCAGCGACGCATTCGACTCGTCCGACAGTAAGTCGTGTATGCTCAGCTTCGGCACAGTGCAAAATGACATCATAATGAATTTTGCAAGAGTATTGTCCAAGGACGGGTGGACGGTCAAGCCGGTATGCACGCGCGCGCAACTGGTGGCGTTTTCACAGACCATACCCGTCTGTCCTATTCTGACAGCCCCATTCACGCGAGCGTACACAAACACGCTTATTATCGCGCAATATTACGCTTTCATGGTGCAGAGCACGTGCCTGACCAACATGTCCGTCTCTTGTATGCGACCTGCCGAATACACCGAGCAAGGCATCGTCAACGCGCTCCCTCGCCTGTCTCGGGACCCAAAATTCACGAATCAGACTCAGCAGCAGGATCTGATGCATGAAAAGGACATTATTTCGTACTATATCATCCGATTCTTCTACGCCATCACAGATTTGATCTCGTTCGACCGCGCCTTTATGATGTCGAGTGTCATGGCGTTTTCGTCCACAGACGCCCTCTATGACGACGACATTCTCGATGAGATGGTTCGTAAAAACGAGTATTCCATCGGCCGGCTGCTGCACGATTACTTCAATTGTGGTCTGAAGGATACTATTTCGTGCAATAGCAAGAATTTGTCGCTGCTGCCGGTTGTTGCGTCGTTGTTCATCGTGATCTGCATTATTCATTTTGTGCTGCCCGTCCCCTCAGTTGTGTCATTTTTTCTCTGGACCCTCGGATTGACATACGGAGTAATTTACATGTCGTACAACTTTTCACCACTGTGTTCGCCGCGCATTCCCACGTGCATTGGCCATGGTGTGTACGAACTGGTCCAGCAAGTTTTGCCGCTACGCATCCAAATTCCTACTACGCTTTATCACGCTGACAAGTGCAACAGCGACCTCACACTGAAACCAGAGTATGTCACAAAGTTTCCTGGATTCGCGTGCGGGAAAACGTGTCTGCACCCCCCTTACGAGATGAAGGACATCATCACCGTCCTGATCGCCTTTGAGACCTGGATCCGTTACGACAGAGCTGTTTACCTCGAGGAGATTCTCACACAGTTTGACTTTTTGCTGCCACACAGTTTGACGATGGAATATCTTGCCGTCATCGACAAATACAACACAGACATCCACAACAACGCAGATGGCTACGTTCTTGGCTTTGTCACCTGCATATTCTTCAACATTTACAAGCTGGTGGCATTCTTCATCATCGTGACAATTTTCCTTCCGTTTTGTTTCAGTGTAGTTTTCTCTCTCGTCACCTTCATTGGCGTTCTTGTTCTTAAGTATTCGTTTTTTGCATACGGGACGGATATCTACGCCAATATGCACTGATGATGCCTCAATAAACACCCATCTACAAAAACTTATCCATATTCGCAACATCTCAATACCCCTGTTTTGAGGCTGTTTCTTCGGCATGTTTTTAATCGAATCAAGTAAAGTTTAATCATCGACTCTTATCAAAACACTATGATAGACTTGTTGTCCACTCGTTCGCGTGTCAACTCCCACCAAACCCACCTCCTCATCCCCCACCCCTTTCCCCTTCGCGTACACACACACACACAAACACTCACACATACGCACACACACACACATATATAT
>Ga0209491_10003259_pt1 | contig 27062 bp, 25 predicted proteins | sample BON02_FD_187213 | JGI IMG/M metagenome (GOLD analysis project Ga0209491, IMG submission 187213) | Freshwater microbial communities from Lake Bonney liftoff mats and glacier meltwater in Antarctica - BON-02 (SPAdes) (version 2) | ecosystem: Environmental > Aquatic > Freshwater > Ice > Glacier...
ACCGTAGGTGAGTTCTCTACCAATGCAGTACAAGCATTTCTTGCAGCAGCCCAGTTAGCATTAGGTTGAGCAGTTGACCATTCAAGTTCTGGAGTTCCTATAATTGCATTGCCTGCCACACCCAAATAACTCGTTCCTGTTGCAACTTTGGTTGCGTCTATTGTTGGAATTGCATCATATATCTCTGAAAGTGTTCTGAACGATGCTGTTACTGATCCAGGTATACTCATACTTCCTGAGCCAACTAACGCAGTAGCATTTGTTGTAAGTCGTGCGTAAATATCATTCAATGTATACTGCGTATTATCCCCTGCTGTTCCAGACGGTGTCAGTGTTCCAATAGCTTGTACTGCTGTTGTAGTGATGAGTACTGCGACGATTGCAGCGAGAGTTGTGGTGATTGTTTTTTTCATGGTTGTTTTCATATTGTTGTTAATAGGTTACGTGTTAGTTGCTTGTTGGTAATGTTGCAATGAATGCTCTAGTAATCGGTCCGAAGTATCCTGTCGCTGGTTTGATACCGTTCGCTGTTTGGAATTGTATCAGTGCTGCTTGAGTCTGAGGTCCGAAGTATCCTGTTGCTCCTGCTGGAATCGTCATACCTTGTGTCATGAGGAAGTTTTGGAGTTGTGTGACGTCAGCTCCTTCAGTGTTGAGGTCGATGTCTCTTGTGTATGGAGTTGTTTGTGAAGTTGGAGTTGTTGGAGTTGCTCCACCTTGTTCTGCGATGATGGCTTGTATTTGTGCTCGAAGGTCAGCGATGAGTGCGAGGATTTGAGTGGTGTTGGTTGGGAGGGTTGTGGGAGTAGTCGGTTTTGGTGTCGTACTTTGTGCTGAGCTTTCACCTGAGCTTCTTCGAGAGGATGATTTCTTTCCTGATGATGTTGATGCGACTGGAGTTCTGTATGTCGTTGTAACAGTTGTACCGTCTTCGAATGAGAGCCATCCCGTGTTGTCGTTGTATGCGTGGCCAGAAAGACCTTCTCCGTTAAAGAGTACATTTGAGAAATCAAAGTATCCGACAGATTCGCTCCACGCGAAGCCTCCAAGTGTTCCGTCTGTGTTGGTGACACCGTCAAGAACGAGCCATCCTGTGTTGTCGTTGTATGCGTATCCAATGAGTGCACCCTCTTCGAGGGTTGCATTTTGGAAATCGAACCATCCGACAGATTCGCTCCATGCGTAGCCTGACATGTTTGATGCAAATGCAGGAGTTGCAATGAAGAGGAATGCGAAGGATAGAATTGTTGTTATTAAAGTTTTTTTCATTTAAAGGTATGTTGTTACACGGTTAAAGAGTATGGATGAAGTATATCATGTGATGTGGGGGGGGGTTGGGAGGAGTGTGTGGGGAAAAGTATTTATTTGTGGAGTTGGGGTAAAATACAAAATATTAAATATTTCCTAGATATGAAAGTCTATGAAATACAATTGAGCCTTTTTTCTTTATGACATCTCTATGCATCTTCGTTCCATATCCCTTATGTAGCTCAAATCCGTACTCTGGGTATTTTTGTGCAAGCCTGGTCATATAAGCATCGCGCCATACTTTTGCAACTATTGAGGCTGCACCTATTACCTTAATCTTTGAATCTCCCCTAATGACAGTTTCTTGATGCAAAAATTCCTCAGGTGCCTTGAGGCTTCCGTCCAGATATATGAAAGTTTTTTGAGGGTCGCATTTAAGTCTTTGTAAACCTTGTGCGATGCATTTTTTAATACATTTTGAAATTCCGATTCGATCGATTTCTGATGCGGGTTGCGAGACTGTTGTGTAGGAGCAAAGGTCGCGTGTGCGGAGCGCCCGAAGGGCGCTCGTCAACTCTTCCCTCTTTTTTGCACTCAGCTTTTTTGAGTCCGTAATCCCCTCTGGTAAATAATCTTTTTTTCTATCTCCACTTTTATACACACTGACGGGAATCATAAAAACACCAATTGTTACCGGTCCAGCCAACGGTCCTCGACCTACTTCATCAATTCCAACCACATATTGAATAGTTTTAGGAAATTGATTTGAAAGGAAACTCTTTTTCATATCAAAATAGTAGCACACAGTAACCTCATTGAGTGAATGTTCTCAACCAATAATCAACTTCGTGCAATATGATATACTTTTCTCATGAAGCCTTTCACACATCTCCATGTGCATAGTCACTACAGTCTTTTGAATGCTCTCCCAAAAACAAAGGCGCTCGTTGCCAAAGCAAAAGAAGATGGAATGAAGGCGCTTGCCCTCACCGATAGTGGAAACATGTACGGAGCTATCGAGTTCTACATGAACTGTCTCAAAGAAGATATCAAACCTATTTTTGGACTCGATGCATATATTGCTCCGCGAACAAGACATGACAAAGAGACCCGTGTCGACGCGCGTCGAACTCGCCTTGTCTTTCTCGCAAAAAACAAAACTGGATATCGAAACCTCATGGCAATGGTAACAAAATCTCAACTCGAGGGATTCTACTACAAACCCCGCATTGACCGCGAACTCATCAAAGACTATAGCGAAGGACTTATTTGTATCTCACCTTTTTTTGCAGGCGATGTCAGCATTGCCTTACATGAACACAACGAAAGCAAAGCAAAAGAATTTGCTGATTTTCTGCATGGAGTCTTCAAAGAAGATTTCTATCTTGAAATGTGCAACCATCCCGACTTTGATACTGGTATGGAGCGATGGAATCAAAATCTCGCTTTTGCAAAGAAAGAAAATATACCAACTGTAGCATCGCATGATGTGTACTATATAAACACCGAAGACCGTGTCGCACGAAAAACAATGATTTCAATCCAATCGAGTTACGGAGCAAGAGATGGAAACTATAATGAGAACGAAGATTTTTCATTTATTAAGCAAGCTGATGCAAACGAACGATTCAAAGATATCCCCGAAGCGCTCGACAACAATCAAAAAATTGTTGATCAATGCGATGTTCATATTAAACTCGAAGACTGGCGCTTCCCTGACTTCATTATCGAAAGTGGACGTGAAGCAAACGACGAACTTAAATATGTAGTATATGAAGGCTCAAAAAAACGAGGTATCGAAATGGATGAAGTAGTTGAAACTCGTGTCCTCTATGAGCTTGATGTTATTAAAACAAAAGGATACGCGCCATACTTTCTCGTGGTAGCAGACCTTTTGCGCTATTCTCGTGAAAACGATATTCTCACTACTATTCGAGGATCGGTTGCAGGGTCTATGGTGACATATCTTTCTGGAATTACGAACGTGAACCCTCTTGAGTACAAGCTTCCCTTCGAACGATTCCTGAACCCTGAACGACCGTCTGCACCTGATATCGATATGGACTTCGCCGAAGATAGACGAGATGAAGTTATTGAATATACTCGAAAAAAATATGGATATGACAAGGTAGCTCAGATTGGAACTTTTGGAACAATGGCGGCGCGTGGATCTATTCGCGACACTGCTCGTGCACTTGGATTTGATTACGCTATTGGTGATCGGATTTCAAAAATGATTCCTGTGGGGGCACAAGGTTTTCCCATGACCATTAAACGAGCGCTTGAAGAAGTGCCCGAGCTCAAAGAGCTCTATGACGGTGATGGTGACACACGTGAAATCATGGACATGGCTCAAAAAATTGAAGGTTGTGCACGACACATCGGAATCCATGCAGCGGGTGTGGTAATTTCTCCGGTTCCCCTCATTGATGAGACACCTCTGCAATATGACCCGAAAGGTGAAATGAAAATCATTACGCAATACGACATGCGCTCTGTTGGAGAAGATGGAGTTGGTCTTTTGAAGTTCGACTTTCTTGGACTTAAGAACTTGGCAATTCTTGCGCGAGGAATTAATCTTGTGAAGCAGCTGCGTGGAATTGATATTAATATTGAAGAAATTCCTCTCGATGATACACGAACATTTGAAATGCTGGCACGAGGTGAAACTGCCGCAGTTTTTCAACTCAGTGGTTCTGGGATGACACATTTTCTCAAAGACCTGAAGCCTTCAACTATTCACGACATTAATGCGATGGTGGCACTCTATCGACCAGGTCCGATGGAATCAATCCCTAGCTATATTGAACGAAAACATAATCCTGAAAAAGTAACCTACCTCGATGACCGACTTATTGAAATTCTCGATCAATCATATGGAGTGATTACCTACCAGGATGACGTTATGATGACAGCGATTAAACTCGCCGGGTATTCGTGGCTCGAGGCTGATAAGCTTCGAAAAGCGATGGGTAAGAAAATTCCTGAACTTATGAAGATTGAAAAGAAAAAACTTTTTGATGGTCTGAAAAAAGGGGGTATGGAGAAAGATAAAATAAAAGAGCTCTGGTCACTCATCGAGCCTTTCGCCGCATACGGTTTCAATAAAGCTCACGCCGCAAGTTACGGCCGAGTTGCCTACCAAACCGCATATATGAAAGCTAACTTCCCGGGCGAATACATGACCGCTGTGCTCACCGCTGACTCAGGAGATGTCGACAAGATTGCCGAATTTGTAGCGGAATCCCGCCGAATGGACATTGAAGTACTTCCACCTGATGTGAACGAAAGCTTCGAGGAATTTACCATTATCAAAGGTAACAAAGACGCTGAGGAAAATGACAGTATTCGTTTTGGACTTAATACTATCAAGAACTTTGGAAGCAATGCCGCGACTGCAATTATTGAGGCCCGAAGGGCCGATGGCCCTTTCGTATCTTTTGAAGACTTCCTCACCCGAGTATCTGGAAAAGCCATGAACAAAAAGTCGCTCGACGCCCTCACAAAAACCGGCGCACTCGATTCTCTCGTGCGCCGCGGAGCAGTCCTTGAAAACCTCGAAGAAATTCTCGCATACAATAAGGAACTGACAAGATCATCTGGTCAGCAAAACTCACTCTTTGGTGACGCAACTGGTACTGCGCTCCCCGAACTGCACCTTAAAGACCACACACCGATTCCAGAAGCTCAGAAACTTATCTGGGAAAAGGAACTTCTTGGACTCTATGTCAGTGGCCACCCACTCAACGCTTTCAAGGAACAGTTTGCAAAAAAAGAATCGACGAACGAAACCATCCTTAGAGATGGTAAAGAAGGCGAAAGCGTTCTTGTTGCCGGAATTATCGATGAGGTAAGAATTATTCGTACGAAAAAAGGTGAGAACATGGCATTCGTCACCATTAGTGATTTTTCTGGTCCAATTGAAGTTGTAATCTTTCCTAAATCATTTAGGGCGAACGAATCGATAATTGTTACCGATACTTGTGTCGCACTTAAGGGAAAAATGTCTGAACGAAACGGCGAAAAAAGTGTACTGTGTGATGGACTTAAAAAACTGGTAAGTAGTGAAGAAGCACTGTCTCAACAATAACACTCGGCAATAACACTCGGCAACAATACATTAGCTTCAGCTTACTTTTCAATCAAAATATGCTACGATACTTTTAATGAAAGAAATAAACCCAACAGCTGAAAAAGAAAGTACTCACCTAAGTCAATTACACAATATTCGACACTCACTCGCCCACCTACTCGCAATGGAAATACTCAAGTACGATTCGCAAGCGAAGCTCGGAATCGGTCCTGTTATTGAAAATGGATTCTACTACGATATTCAGTTTTCAGAGGGAAAGATCCCTGGAGAAAAAGATCTTAAAGAATTTCAAAAAGGAATGAAGAAACTTGCCTCTCGGGGTATTGATTTCGTACAGAATGAAATCTCAAACGACGAAGCACTTAAAGTTTTTGCTGACCAACCTTTCAAAATCGAGCTTATTAATGAACTTATTGAAAAAGGAGAAACTCTCAGTGTACACACTTCTGGAGATTTTACTGACTTGTGCAGTGGACCCCATGTTAAAAATTCAAAAGAAATCCCAACTGACGGATTTGAGCTCGATTCAATCGCAGCCGCATACTGGCGTGGTAGTGAAAAGAATCCAAGCCTTACCCGAATCTACGGAATTGCATTTGAGGGACGCGAGGAACTCGACGCATTCAAAGCACGAAGAGAAGATGCACGAAAACGAGACCACAGAGTTCTTGGAAAAGAACTTGGGCTTTTTGTATTTTCTGAAATTGTCGGTAAGGGGCTACCACTTTGGACTACGAAAGGAGCAACTATGCGACGTGAAATGGAACGATTTATAGTTGATGAAGAAATCAAACGAGGATACTCACATGTCTACACACCTGATATTGCAAACTTGGCACTTTACGAAAAATCTGGCCACTATCCGTACTACAAGGATTCGATGTACGCGCCAATCAAAATCGACGAAGAAGAATACATGCTGCGACCAATGACATGTCCACATCACTTCGAGCTGTACCTTTCAGAACAAAGAAGTTATCGAGATCTTCCAATGCGAATTGCAGAGCTTGCAAAACTCTATCGATACGAACAGTCAGGAGAATTGAACGGTCTTATTCGCGTACGAAGCTTTTGTCTCTCTGATGCACATATTATTTGTACAGACGCCAAGCAAGCAAAAGAAGAAGTAAGAAGTGCACTCGAACTAATTGATTATATTCAAAAAATATTTGGACTCGAGGAAGGTACCAACTATAGCTATCGACTCTCCCTAGGAAACCGAGCAGATGAAGCTAAGTATTTTAAGGATGACGCTGCATGGGATACTGCAGAAAATGCCTTGCGAGAAGTTCTTGTTGAAAAGGGTGCTCAATTTATAGAAGTAGAAGACGAAGCAGCATTCTATGGTCCAAAGATTGATGTGCAGATGAAAAACGTGAACGGAAAAGAAGATACGGCTTTCACTGTGCAATATGACTTCGTAATGCCAAAACGATTCAAACTTGAGTACACTGGGCAAGACGGACACCGACACGAAGCACTCGTAATTCATCGATCATCAGTTGGGGCAATTGAGCGAGTAATGGCATTTCTTATCGAACACTTTGCCGGAAACTTCCCTCTCTGGATTTCACCCGAGCAAGTCGCAGTAATTCCAATTGCTGAAACACACAACAAAAAAGCACAGGAAGTATTCGAACTCTTAAAATCTACCAACATCCGAACAACTATTGATACCTCCAAAGATGGCTTTGGAAAGAAGGTCCGAGCAGCAAAGAAGGATCGACTTCCCTATTTTATTATTATTGGAGATAAGGATATCGAAGCTGACATGGTGACACTCGAAAGTCGTGACTCTGGTAATCTTGGTCAAATGAAGATAGAAGATATTCTCGTACTCCTCAAAACTGAGATAGAAACAAAAAAACTGCCTGAGATTAAATAAGATAAAAAGCAGGTACACAAAAAGACCCTTACGGGTCTTTTTGTGTACATTCAGCTTAATTTGGTTTGGTGTTGACCTAAGTATTAGGCAGAGAGATTTGCTTTGTTTTCTTCTTTAAAAGCATTGATTCGTTCTTTTTTCATCTTCTTATATGCGTTCTTTTTATATTCACGCACACCGGCGAATGAAAGTAATGCGAGTACAATTCCCCAAAGTGAAACCATCAGCACATCTTCAGGACCAGTATATGGAATCTGACTTAGGTATACTGAACTTAATGAGGCAGGAGTACCTGTTGGAGTTGGAAGATTTGGAGTACTTGAAACAATTACTCGAGTATTATCATCTTCGTCATCAACTCGAACGCTACAGTTTGCAGTTTCAGTTTGACCATCTCCTGATCGTACTCGGACATTTCCATAGTATATTCCTTCGTTTCGGTATGTTTCATACTCGAGAGTAGAATTACCATTTACATCTCCTGACCAATCGAAGTCATAGTCACCATTACCTCCTGATGCATATGCGCGCCATGTCACACGCTCACCTTCTTCGGCGTTTCGCGGATTAGCGACACACTCAACATCAAGGTTTTGGTAGTTTGGTCTTGGTGGATTACAGTCATGACAAGGTGCTGGTGGAGTATATCCACAGTCATAACAAGGCAGGTCGAATCCCCCACAATCAATACATGGATTTCCCCAGCCGAAGCCTTGGTCGAAGCCGAAGCCTTGGTCGAAGTCGAAGCCTTGGTCGAAGCCGAAGCCGAAGCCTTGGTCGAAGCCAGTATCATTGAAAAATGGTTCGTTGTACGAAAATTGATTATCGTAACTAGTATTATTCGAGCTATTGTCATACGTTGATCCATAGTTATCCCATGTGTCATACGTTGATCCATAGTTATCCCATGTGTCATACGTTGATCCATAGTTATCCCATGTGTCATACGTTGATCCATAGTTATCCCATGTGTCATACGTTGATCCATAGTTATCCCATGTGTCATACGTTGATCCATAGTTATCCCATTGAGCAGATGCTACTCCAGGAGTAACCAAAAGCGTAAGAGCAACGATTGCTACAAGGAAAATATTCTTTTTAAGTAATGTTTTTTTCATATAAATGTTGAATGTATTAACTGCTAAATTATACACCATATTATAATAAAGTCAATAGCATTATAATATATATGAGAGTACATCTCTTTTGCTATACTATCCTGGTTCTCTTCAAACCTACATCGTTCGCTTAAAATTTGCATGAGCTACCCACCGCTCTTGCTTCTCACCGAATGAGTTACATGTTGATATGGTGAGTTTTTTAGCACTTCCACTCAAATCAATAAGAGCCTCATTTTCATCAACTAATTCAATATATTCGACTTCGTACACATGAGTTTTACCACCTGATTCCACGAATATTTCGCTCCCTTGAACAAGATTCTCAAGGCCATTAAATGTTTTATACGCATCGTTTCGCACAATTGCCCAATTAGTACTGTGTCCAAATATGAACATATTACCACCCTCGATAGTTCCAGATCCAGGATAATGTACTGATCCTTTTTGAAGAAACTGATCGAGCACCGCAACATTCGAGGTTTCTGGCTGGGTTACCACAGTATCGATATCGACTGAAGGAATGTAGACTCGCGTAGGGCGTGCGTATACAGTTGCAGCAACTTCTGTATCAACAACCCTTTGATCTCGAGTATTATATTGACTATCTTGCTGAACATCGCTTTTAGGTGATATAACAACATCTTCTTTTGTTAAAGACCATTGTTTTGGGGTCAAACCGAGAGCAAAAAGAATAATAACAACGATTATAAAAACACCCATTATTTGAGTAAGGAAAACGAGTTTCTCTCGATAGTTCATATCAAAAAAACCACGTTTCTTTTTGAGAACAAATGTTTCTGTATTGTTGATATCCATTACTTATATTATACCATGTATATATGCAAGTAGTCAAATGGTAACCTTGTGCCTATTTCATTGACTCATTTATGAAATAAATGGTTTCCTATTTAATATTTTCTTGCTATACTCTACCCACGCACAGGTGGCAGAGCGGTCAAATGCATCGGACTGTAAATCCGACGTCTCACGACTACACAGGTTCGAATCCTGTCCTGTGCACCCAACTAGGTAATACAAAAAAACGCCGTACGGCGTTTTTTTTCTGACTTTTATATCGTCCATACCTATATCACCTACATCCTTGCAAGCAACTTCTCTTCCGTAATATCGCTTTCGAGATATGACTGGACTTTCTTTCGTCCTTGCTTTACATCAAACGTAAATGCATCTTTTTTATATCCCACAGTCACAGCGACATTATCATTCAATCCCTGTGTAATAATAAGCGATGCCAGTGGATTCAAAATCTTATTCTGAATAAGTCGCTTGAGCGGTCGCGCGCCGTAGTGCGGATCGTACCCCTCCTTTGCAAGATATTCGAGTGCGGGAGCTGAAACCTTGAGTGCAATATTCTTTCCTTCAAGCCTATCAATAACATGTTGTACTTGAATAGTTACAATTTCTTTGATTGCTTCAGTGCTTAGGACATCAAAAACAATAATGTCGTCGAGTCGATTGAGAAACTCTGGTCGGAACTTGTCTTTCAGAGCCTTCTCAACATTTCGTTTCATTTGTTCGTATTTTGAACTCTTCCCTTTTTCATCGTGTCCACCAAATCCCATAGATTCCATTTTGTCGATGTATTCTGCTCCAACATTTGAAGTGAGGATAATAACAGTGTTCTTAAAATTAATCTTACGACCTTTTGCATCTGTGAGGTGTCCATTGTCGAGAACCTGCAGAAGAATATTGAATACTTCAGGATGTGCCTTTTCAATCTCGTCAAAAAGAATCACAGAGTATGGTCGGTGACGAACCTGTTCAATAATTCCACCTTCTTCGTGTCCAACATACCCAGGTGGAGCACCTACAAGTTTTGAGACAGAGTGCTTTTCCATAAACTCTGACATGTCGACTCGAATAAGTGCTTTTTCATCGTTAAACATAAATCCAGCGAGAGCTTTCGTAAGTTCAGTCTTTCCCACTCCTGTTGGACCAAGAAACATAAATGATCCGAGGGGTTTATTTGGATCTGAAATTCCAGCTCGAGCACGCTTGAGAGTATTTGCTACACGCGACACCGCGTCTTTTTGTCCGAGAATTTTTTCAGTAAGAGTTCTTTCCATTCGAGAAAGTCGGTGCGCCTCAGCCTCGAGCATTCGCGCGACAGGAATACTTGTCCATCTTGAAACAACTTCAGCAATATCTTCTTCGGTAATTTCTTCTTTGAGAATTCGCCGTGAGGATTGCAATTTTTTGAGTCGTTTTGCAGACTCCTTGATTTCGGATTCAACTTGCGGGATTGAACCGTATCGAATCTCCGCTGCTCGTGCTAAATCATTTCGCACCTCTGCTTGTTCGGCTTCATTTTTGAGTGAATCAAGATTTTCTTTAAATAACTTAATCTTGGTGATGGTTTCTTTTTCATTTTTCCATTTCAGCTCGAGCTCACGGTTGTCTTCTCTAAGATCAGCAATAATTTTGCTAATTTCTAAAATCCGCAAGGTTCGCTTCTTGGTTTTATTTTCATTTGAAAGTGCTTCCTTTTCAATTTCAAGTCGCATGATTTTTCGACGAGACTCTTCAAGTTGCGGAGGCATATTTTCAAGTGAAATTTTGAGAGATGATGCGGCTTCATCAACAAGATCAACTGCTTTGTCGGGTAAAAACCGATCGGTAATATATCGACTACTTAATTCAACAGATGCAACTACAGCATCATCTGTAATGTGCACACCGTGATAGAGCTCATATTTTTCTTTGAGACCACGCATAATTGCAATTGCATCCTCAAGGTTCGGCTCATCAACCACGACTGGCTGGAACCTACGAGAAAGTGCGGCATCTTTTTCGATATGCTTTTGATATTCTTGCAAAGTCGTTGCTCCAATAGCTTTAATTTCTCCTCGAGCGAGTGCAGGCTTGAGCATGTTCGATGCATCAAGTGACCCTTCTGCAGCTCCCGCTCCTGCAATAGTATGAATCTCATCAATGAAAACGATTATTTGACCTTCTGCATTCTTGAGATCTTTCATGATACTCTTGAGTCGATCTTCGAATTCTCCGCGATATTTTGTACCAGCGACAAGAGCGCCAAGATCAAGTGTTACAAGCTCCTTATCCTTAAGAGACTCGGGAACATCTCCAGTAATAATTCTCGTAGCAAGCCCTTCGACAATAGCAGTTTTTCCTACTCCAGCTTCTCCAATAAGGATTGGATTGTTTTTTGTCCGCCTTGAAAGAATCTGAATGATTCGATTGATTTCTTTATCTCTTCCAATAACTGGATCGAGTGTATTATTTTTTGCTTTATCAGTCAGACTCACAGTGAACTTTCGCAAGTGTTTCATTTTCTTAGGACCGTCTTCACCCTCAGTGATTTTTTTATCTTTAAGGTCCGCGATAATAGTCAAGACATCTTGTTTTGCAATTCCGAATCGACCAAGAATTCGTCGTGGTGGTGCAGCAATATCAAATAACGATACAAATAAATGCTCAGTTGAAACAAATTCATTTTTGAGAGTTGTGGCAACTCGTGTTGCGTTTTCAATCGTCTGTGCAAGCTCAGATGAAAGAAACATTTGATACGTTGCAGAAAGTGTCTGGGCGCCTTCGGCGGCCTCGATATTTTCAAGAAGAACATCAGTGAGTAGCTGAGTATCTACCTGCATCTTATCTAAAATAGAAGCGACCATGCTCTCATCCTGCAATACTAGTGCGGTAAGTAAATGCAAGGGATTTACATGGTTTTGACCTCGCTCAACAGCGAGTTCGTGCGCGTGGCGAATTGCCTCTCGTGCTTTTGATGTGAAGTTTTTGAATGGTTGTTGCATATATGTATATTACAATTAAAATTGATACTTGTAAATGTTACACTTCCTAACGAAACCGTATGTCCCTATACTTGAGTAAGGGCATTCGCAATATAGGATTGTACAGTTTCAACGGGAGTAAATGTTTGGCTGTCGAGAAATTCTCCAAGATTCATACCGACCACTTCTCCCTTCAGATTTATAAGAATTGTTCCCATGATTGATGGTGCTGAAACAGTTGTGTTAATTGCGAGGACACTTTCCCCTTCAGCACTTCTCTGTAGACTCTTGATTATCCCGTTGTTTACCTCGTTTTGATTCACACCTCCGAGTGACAAAACGGTTTGGCCTAATTGGAGCGTTCCCGCCTCCCCGAATGAAACAGCAGAGAACGAAACATCTGTACCCTCAGCTACAATTGGTTTCATTATGATAATAGGATCATCTTTTCCTTGATAGAGCGCGGCAAGCTCATACTCCTTATCTCCATATACCCCTGTATAATTTTTATTTCTACTAAAGAAATTCTCTCGAGCGATAAGCGAACCATTTTCTGATATCGTAAGTCCGAGAGTGACAAACGTTCTCCCTTTATTGTTCACTTCATAGATTCGTACTAGACTTTTTGTGTTTGCTCGAACTGAATCTATCGTAAGGTCTTCTTCCTTTACCACAACGGTAATAATTTCTTTTTCTGGTGTTTTTACTATCGTCACAGGATTTGCATCTACTTCAGCAGGTACAACTCGCTCAATAGTTTTTTCAACCACACGATTAATAGTCTGGGTTACCGTCGGAGTTTCATATTGGGTCACAAGAGACACAGTTGTAATACCGGTCGCAATCGACGTTACGAAACTTACTAATAATGTCAAAAGCACAATTTGTTGTTTGTTAAGTTCTTCCATATGCAACCATTATATCAGAAGAGTCGAGAAGAACCACTTTGCTATTTTTTTGTTATATGTGCTAATGAATTAACAAGAAATCGAATATCAGATTTTCGAGTACTTCTCCCAAATGTGAGTCGTAGTGAGGAGTTTTTACAGTCCGAATTTATTTCCTGAATAATATATGAGTAGAGATCATTCCCTTGGGTTCTACAGGCTGTCATAAAGGAACAAAGAATGCCTTTTTGAGAAAGCTGAATAACTGCGTACTCGGCGTTCATGCCAGGAATACAAACACTAATATTGTTGGGGATGCGGTGCTTGAGGCTTCCATTTATGGAAGCCTCCGGGATATTTTTCTTGAGAAGCTCAACGCAATAATCACGCAGATCGCTCAGTCGTTTTGATTCGGACTCTCGAAGTGATTCTGTGATTTCGAGAGCCTTAGCAAGACCAACAATCAAGGGAATATTTTCTGTTCCGGGACGGAGCCCTGATTCTTGTCCTCCACCATAAGAAATCGGCCTTATTGGGACTCGCCTATCTACATACAGTGCCGATACCCCCTTAGGTCCGTAGATTTTTGATCCGTCAATAGTAATAAGTTGTGCACCAAGCTTATCTTTTGTACACCGAATATAGTTTGGCGACTGACTTGCATCAACATGAAGGTGCGGCGCATCACTCTCTATTCGTCCCTGAGCTTTTTTGTATTGATTAATTACTCGCTCAACATCTTTTGTTGGCTGAATAGTCCCTATTTCATTTTGTGTATGAATAAGTGAAACAAGAACTGTGTGCGCTTTCAATGCATTATGTACATCTTGCGAATCGATTCGTCCAGCAGTGTTTGGCTTAATATATGTTACCTCAACACCTCTTCCTTCTAGATATTTACATACTTCAAGTGTTGCGGGATGTTCGATAGATGAGGTAATGATATGCGGACGAGAAATCCCTTTTTCTTTATATGCATCAACAACCCCACGAATTGCTATATTATTTGACTCAGTCCCTGATCCTGTAAAAAATACTTCCTCCATTCGCGAGAGAAAATATGATGCAATCAAAGTGCGAGACGATTCGAGTACTTTTTTAACTGCCACACCTTGATCATAAAGAGATGATGCATTATAGAAATTATCGTGCCAAAAAGGCGCCATTGCTTGCACGACAATAGGATCGACAGGGGTTGTTGCGGCGTGATCTAGATAGATTATTTTGTTATTTCTTTTTGAAAAGCCAAACATGTATTATAATCCTACTACATTTTACTTATAAAGCTAAGGGCAACCAAACATGATCATACTTACACCAGAACAAATATTTATTAGTTTCGCAGGTCTCACTCTCATCCTCCTTATATGCATTACAATGATTATATTCCTATCTTTGCGAATTGGGCGCCTTACAAAAGGTAAGCACCTCCATTCGCTCGAGGATATTGTGGTTGAACTCAACAAAGAAGTTGGTGACTTGCAAAAGTTTCAAGATGAGACATCTGCTTTTCTCAAAAAATTCCAAGAACATGTCACACACAACATATCACATGTTGCGAGTACTAATTTTAAAGCATTCAGCGGAATGGATTCAGGCGGAAACAATAGTTTTGCGACAGTTTTTCTCAATGAACATGGAACTGGCGTGCTTCTCTCTGGAATCCATACTCGAGATAAAATGAATGTCTACTCAAAGACAATTACAGGTTGGGCATCCGAGCGATTACTTACTGACGAAGAAAACGATTTATTGACAAAAACCAAAAAATCACGCAGTATGTAAGAACTATGTCAGTAACCACCTCTCCAAAAACTACAGAAAAAGCACAGAGAGCTCCAGTGGTAGCGATTATGGGTCATATTGACCACGGAAAATCAACACTTCTTGATTATATTCGGAGTAGTCGAATCGTAGCAAAAGAAGCTGGAGGAATCACACAACATCTCGGAGCGTACGAAGTTGAGCACGGCAACAGTACGATTACTTTTATCGACACACCTGGGCATGCCGCTTTTACCCACGTACGCACACGAAGCGCTGTTGCAGCAGATATTGCAATCCTCATTGTCTCGGCAGAAGATGGAGTAATGCCTCAAACAAAAGAGGCTCTTTCATGTATTAGAGAAGCAAAACTTCCCTTCATCGTTGCAATCAATAAAGTAGATAGTCCGAAAGCAAACATCACCCAAACCCAAAGCTCACTTATTGAAAACGAAATCTACGTCGAAGGACTTGGAGGAGATATTCCTGTTGTGCAGATTTCGGCCCTTAAAGGGACTGGTGTTTCTGACTTGCTCGATATGATCACTCTTGTGGCCGACATGGAAGGTTTTACAGGTGATGCAGACCAGCTTGCAAGCGGAGTTGTCGTAGAAGCCAATATGGATAAGCAGCGAGGAATTACAGCTACAATGATTGTAAAGAACGGAACAGTTAAACAGGGTCAGTTCGTTGCCTGCGGAAATGCATACGCACCTGTGCGCATCCTCGAAAACTCACTTGGCAAAGTCATCAAAGAAGCAACATTTTCAAGTCCTATCAAAATATTTGGATGGAATAGTGTACCAGTTGCAGGTGAAGAATTTATCACTTTTAAATCAAAGAAAGAAGCCGAGGAATATGCCGCTACTTTTAAAGAAGTTGCAGGTGTCACACAAAGTAATGCACTCGCACCAACTGGAGATGAGCTTGCGGTGCTTCCCATTGTTATCAAGGCTGACACTACCGGAAGTATCGAAGCTGTGCAGCAAGAACTCGCAAAGCTCCACAACGAACGAATTGCCTTTCGGGTTATATCGACAGGAACAGGAGCAGTGAGTGAAGCTGACGTAAAAACTGCCAGCGGAAACCCAGGAACTGTAATTGTCGGATTTAATATTTCTATAGACAAGCAGGCGCTCTCTGCGATGGATCGACTCGAGGTTGAAACGCGAACATTTAAAATAATCTACGAAGCTATCGACTGGCTGAGCGAAGTTGCTCTCAAAAATACACCTGAGGTGACTGTTGAGATGCCAACCGGTTCAATCAAAATCCTCAAAGCTTTTTCACTCTCAAAAGGAGTGCAGGTTATGGGAGGTAAGGTGACTGAAGGGATGATTAAAAAAGGTCAGACAGTAAAGATCTCACGACGAGGAGAAGAACTTGGAACCGCAAAGGTACAAGGCCTACAACAAGCTCGCTCAGAAGCAAACGAGGTTTCAGAAGGGAATGAATTTGGAATGTCACTCAGTAATCGCTCAACTGAAATCATGGAAGGCGACGTTATTATTCCATTTGAGAGTAAACAAACGTAAAAATTCTTAATATAAATCACTCACAATCACACTATATGGAAGACCACCGAGACGAAAGACTAAGACAAGCCCTCTTGCAAGAAGCCAGCAAGTTTGTTTCGCTTGAATCAAACCGCCGATCTCTTGTAACGCCCACGCGAATAGAGATGAGCAAAGACGCAAAATATGTTACTATTTTTGTGTCAGTCTTTCCTCAAAACATGGAAGGACCGGCAATTGATTTTCTCAAACGAAAGCGCAGTGAATTCAAAAATCACATCAAAAAAAATACTCGCGTAGCACGAATCCCTTTTGTTGACTTTGAACTCGACGAAGGTGAAAAAGCTCGACAGCGAATCGAAGAGATCTCGCGAGAACTAAAAAAGGAGCAGTCAGATAGTTAGCAAGCAGAAAGTTAGCAAGCAGAAAGCTCAGGATATTTAAAAACTTACGGCGTGGTGGCGAAGTGGTAACGCTAGGGACTGCAAATCCTTCATGCGCGGGTTCGATTCCCGCCCACGCCTCCAATATAATAAAAAATGTCTAGGCAAATTCATTTGTTAAGCCTAGACATTTTTTATTATATTGGAGATAGTCCTAACTTTTATATTTGTATATATTCATTGTATAAAAGAGGCGTTTTTGCTACTATAACGGAGTCGCCTGGGTGGTGGAATTGGTATACACGCACGACTTAAAATCGTGTTCCTCACGGATTACGGGTTCGATTCCCGTCCTAGGCACATTCATTTGCGTTTCATAATACACCCCATCACATGAACGCGGATACAGCATCCAAATAAAAGTTAGACAAACATGGCTTTTTCAGTATAATAGAAAAACTTCCCGTCTATAGCTCAGCTGGTAGAGCACCCGCCTCTTAAGCGGATGGTCGTAGGTTCGAACCCTACTGGACGGACATGCAGACGCGAAACACACGAGTGTTCGTTGTTATGCATAGAAGCATAAGAATTGAATTCAAAATTCTTACGTTTGAAAACATGCCGAAGTGGTGGAATGGTAGACACGCCAGTCTTAGGAACTGGTAGCGCAAGCTGTGGAGGTTCAAGTCCTCTCTTCGGCACCAAGGAAAGAAAACACAAAATAAAAGCTGTTGGCAAAACTTACGTATTTGCCAACAGCTTTTATTTTGTGTTTTCTGAGATAACTTCCATAGATTCAGATTGGAAATAAGTCCTGCACTCTTGCTAATATAGTATATGTATGTGCTTGACATTCAGTATTAAGTATGCTAATATATTGCCAGAGTCGGTAGCAATCAAGCTACCAACAAACCAACCAAACCACGAAGTTATGAAAAAGTTCCTTATCATCAATATCGCAGCTCTCGGAGCTGCAATCCTCGCCCTTGGAGCTTGCGCTCCGACGGCGATTACCCAACAGGCGCATGCGCCTGGAAGTACCGGAAATTGCAGCCCGTCCAGGGCTGCCATCCTGCAAAATAGCACGGTGAACAAATCGTTCTCCGTGCACTTCTCCCCCTCACTCACAGTCTTGAGTGGAGGAGTTGGGTTCCAGCCCGGCTTCAACCGCGGATTTAACCGGGGTGGCGGATTCCGCCAACAGCCGTGCACTCAAGGTAACCGGGGGTTCAACCCCGGATTTAATCGGGGTGGCGGGTTCCAGCCCACCAACTCCTATTCGGGGATGCTACGCCCCGAGTCGGTATTCAGCCAAAGTCAGCGGAGACGCTAATTTTGAATGAAGATATCACTGGCCCAACGTTATTTATAACGCTGGGCCTTTCTTCTTTTCTTCTTTTCTTCTTTTCTTTTTTTCTTTTTTAGATAAAATATTGACAAAACCCTTAAATAAGTTAGTTTATTGATATGAAAAAAACTATTTCTATAACAATTATACCCTTTGCCTTTATGTTCGCTACAAGCCTGCTCGCAGTGAGTGTACTTCCTTTTTCTGCATCTGCGCAGTCATACCGTAACTATGACAGCTACAACGACTACAGCTCATATTACGGCTCGTACAATAGACACTATAGAAATCAATATGACGATAGATACAATTATCGTACGCCGTCCCGAAACCAACATGCTTCATTTGGAAATTCATATAGTAATTCTTATGCGAGCCCGTATTCCTATTCACGATCAAACGCACCTCGGTTTAGTTACTCGAACATGGGAGGTGGATGTATGTTTGGCGGAATTGCAGGAGCAATCACTTGCGGATCTAGTTCAGGTTTTGATTCAGCTTCATACTCGCAACAAAATCAACTTCCTCAGTATAGCTACTCAAACAACATGAACACGGGAAATGGCGGAATTGCAGGAGCGCTTGTTGCAGGCTTTCGATAAAAGGGTTTGGAAAGAGTACTGGTGAAGCGTTTTTAATATTACAAAAAGTCGATGCCTAGGCATTGACTTTTTGTTTGTTTGTGCTATAATTATATAGGAAAGAGCGACTTGCGCACAATGCGTAGAGTCAACAAAAACAAACAAAAAAAAACTTTGAAAAATGAATAACGTAAAGTACATAATAGTCAGCGTGATGATGATCATCGCAGTGGCGATAATCTTCTTCTTGGCAACCATTTTTTGGTGGCCATGGTGGGCAGCAACATTGCTGTCGGTAGCTGTCGGTAGTTTGACGCTGTTCAGCAACTGGGACAAACTGACAGTCACAGTACCGCTGGACACCGCATGGGTGTACAGCTTTACGCTTAGGCGAAACAAGGGACAAATCTCGGACCCCGTCATAATGTGGCCGGGGGAAAATGGAATACTTCTATGGTTTCACAAGTTCGAGGAAGCCATTAGCTTCAAACGAGACTTCTCGGTTGACGCACCGTTCGTCGGAATCACGAGCGATCGTGCTCGGGTGGAAGGGTCATTCAAGGCGAATTTACGCATCGATAATAATAATATCATTGCATGGATTCGAAATGGAGACTCTGAGACAGAGCGGGAAAACGTGGCAAGGGAGAACTTTGCTTCGGCAATCGGACAACTCGCTTCAAGCGTCTGTCGGATGCTGGATGTAAACACTCTCCTTAGTGGGACAGTGGCTTACCCCGCACCGAGCACAAGAGTCGTTTCGGGGATAGACTTTATCGAGGAGCAAGTGATTTGTTTCTTCGAAAGAGAAAATGCCACCGAAAGGGCTTTCGGAGTTCAGATGAAAACCATAACCCCTGGAAATATTCAGGGCAAGGGAGACATTGTGAAAGCAATGGATCAAGTAAGTGTCACTTCTCAGTACTCTTACGCCATTAACCAAATGGTAGCGGATAGTAGCGGAGAGTTGACACATGCCCAAGCAAGAGAGGTATTCTTGCTAATCGCGGACGAAGTTAATGGCTTCAATCTTCACCTCGGTGGAGATCCTGAAATCGTAGCTGCGCTTGCTCAAGTGACGGAAAATCTTTCCCGAGCTATAGGCAGTATTAATCCCCAAGTCCTTCAGCGTGCTGTCCAAGGACTTACGCAAAGAGGACAAGGCGGAAACAACACCCAAAACCAACAAGGTGGAGGGCGTAGTAGAAGAAGGCGCCGCGGCCAAAGAGGACAAGGCGGAAACAACCAAACAACATAAAAAAATGGAAATCAAGAACTTACTAAAATGGGCAGCCATACTGGTAGTATCGGGACTAGTTATAGTCCTATTTATTATCCCTCTCGGAGGCATTGGCCTCTCGGAGGCAGGTAATAAATTTGGTGGGGATGACGAAATCATCAAGTCAACATCCCAATTCGAATACCGTCAATATGACGGGGATTGGTCCGGAAAGTTCCGGACGGTGGTAAAGAAAAAGGGAGGTATCACTTCCCTTGCTGTCGACGCAGACAGCGCAACCACCGGTAAGTACCAACGCAACGTGTACTACATCCCCGATGAGGGTGATGTAGGCACGTACCGTGCGCAGACGCTTTGGAACAACAAAGTAGTCGAGGAAGGGGCCATAACGGACATCAAGAAAACAGCCACGGGCTGGACGTTCAAAGTCGTTCCAACGACAAATGGTTTCGAAACCTACCAAGCCCGAGTCGTCGATAAAGACGAATTCGGTTACTAGCTTACTAGCTAGTAGCAATCAAAAGCCGCACACAAGGTTCAACTCCTTGCGTGCGGCTATTTTAATACTTGAAACTTTATATTCACAACACTATATATTCGAAACAAGATGCATGTACGCGTGTTTAGAATACACTATTAATACTTGCGGGTGTTGGGATATCAAAGGTTCCGAGCGCAACACGAATAATTGCAAATGCTGAAACCATAATAGCCATACCGATAAGTCCCCAGAGTATATGACTCTTTCCTTTTGATTGACCGCTCGCATCATTACTGTTTCGTAAAAACTCAGCAACTCCCCAAAGAAACACCACGAGTGCGACTGCAAACATGAGAAATATAATTGGATTCACAATAACCTCAACTATCTTATTCAATAACTGATAGGCCTTATCCATAGAATACTATCGAATTTGTGGAACCTGAGGAGTGTTTGGAGCTTGAACTGAAGACCCGTTTGCACCAAATATTGTCTGGTTAAGGATTCCTACGAGCCCCCACACTGACACCATTACAAAGATTGCAATAATACCCCAAATCATAACGCCTCGAGCTTCTTTTTGTCTGACATCATCTTTGCTCACGACATAACTAAGTAGCCCCCAAAGGAAAACAAGTACCGCAAGTCCGATAATAATTGGAATAAGGGCATCAATCGTATTTTGAACAAGTCCCAAAATTCCTTGGATTCCGTTTTGAGCACTCGCTACAAATGGAAGTGCGATTAGTAATGCTGGATAAATTGCTTTTTTCATAAAATTCTACGTTACTTTTTTTAATAAATTAATAAATATATTATACCATAGTTTCAAGCCTTAATTTGAAAAGTTTCTAAACTGTGGAATACCTACCGAAACTCCAAATGTATTTGTAATAAGCGACACAAGTCCCCACACTGAGACCATTACAAAAAGAGCAATTAGTCCAAATGTAATGACCTTAATTGATTCTTTTCGTTTTGTCTCATCACCTGCAGAGAGGAGATATTTCACAATACCGAAAAGAAAATATACTACTGCGAGCGAGACGATGAGCGGCACTGCGACACCGAGTAATATCTCTAGTAATCCTTGAATAATTGATTGAAATGTCATGTGTATATATTATTTTCTATCTGGTAATCCTAAAAACGGCTGAATGTTTGTTGTTTCATTCAGGAGCCCAACAAGTCCCCACACTGAGACCATGATAAATATTGCGGATACACCGTATATCATATATTTTTTGGCTTCTTCTCGCTTTGCTTCATTTTTTCCTTCAGTGAGGTATTTGAATATTGACCAGAGAAAAACAACTACCGCAATTCCAATCAAGAGTACTATTGCGGCCTGTAAAATATTACTGAACAGTAGACCAATATCTTTAATATTATTTACCACCTGTGCCTGAGAAATAAACGGCGTACACATAGCAAGAAGAGCTACAACACAATAAAAACTATGCATTATAATACTCTCGTTTTTTTTAATACTGTCATTATTATTTCTTAGAAAAACTTTTATCATATTAAACATTTAGTTGCTCGACTGTTGCACGAATCACTTCAGCAAGCACCTTTGAACCAAGTAAGATGAGCCCTCCAATAATTGACCAGAAAAGCATTTTTTTTGCATCATTAATTTTTGAAGGATCTCCTTGAGCGAGAACCATTTTAAATCCTGCAAAAATAATAAAAAGGACAACGAGGATTCCCCCTATATTGATAATGAGGTCAATAAGCGGGTTGAGAATTCCCGTAATATTCGTAATGTTAGTTCCGAACGGATTTGGAAATGTTCCACTTTGCTGTGTTTGCTGACCAGGAGAAGGCTGTGCACTTGCCATAAACGGAAGAGTTAGTGCGAAAGCATATAAATAATATTTTGTAAGTATTTTTTTCATATAAAAATTATATCATAGACGCCGTTACTATCCTGGTTAAAATACGAGTAAATCAAAGAACCCCTTTTCGACACCAAGTGTATTAAGGATATATATTACAATTGCATACGAGAAAAACATAACAATCATTCCAATTACCACACCAGTTATGACACTTCTCGCCTTTGTCCTCTTTCCTGCATCAGAACCTGAAGTAAGAACGAGATATCCCGCGTAAGCAACCATAATAACAAGAACGAAAAATGCGAGTACGTATATATTTCTCATTACTCTTGTAACAAGATTAATAAATGTGACCCAGTTACACTCCGTTCCATCACACCCCACCCATCCTGTATCCGTCGTTTCCAGAGCACTTATGCTTTGAGCAACTGCAAGTACTGGCATCAAAAAACTTATGCCAACAAAAGTAATTTGATAAAATGCTTTTCTTGCAGCTGTGTATTTTTTTTGATTCAAAAGTGGTGACATAGGCATTTTCTTGTGCTGTTACTAGCGTTGATTAAGTAATTCTTGCAAAAGCTCATTAGCAGTATTGATTGAATCATTCACACCAAATCGCCCAGAAACAACACCTTCAATCATGGCTCTGTATATTGATTCTGTCTTTTGTGCATCTGGTTCAAGATATGCTCGTGCCCACAATGCGGAAGATTGCGCAACTGTGTCAAAACTATTATCAGCAGGCTCTGCAAGTATATCTATACGAACAGGAGTTGACCCTGTAATATCTGACCATTTTTTTGCAAAAGGAGCATCTGCCATTGTTACCATCGTACTAAATGCATCTTGAATATATGGCGAGTTTCGCAACACTGCGACACCTGTAAAATCACCAAATACTATTCGATCTCCAGTTTCTCTTTGTGGCACCGTCGTCACATCAAAATTAAGGTTAGGATTTATTTTGCGAATAGCATCAACTTCGCTCGCTCGTCCAATGTACATAGCCAGATCACCTCGTGCGAACATCTCTCTATCATTTGGTAGTGAAGTATTCCATGAGTATGTTGATTTTGTTGGATCAGCAAATCCTGTATAAAAACGCAATGCACTTTCAGCTGGTGCAACAGTATAGTTAAACCTTTCATTCAACACAGCTCGAGGAGCAAGACCTACTACTTGAGAGTTAGTTCTTTCTTCCAGGATAACAATCGGATTTCCTGCCTGCATAATAAGAGTCTGAATAATCTCTTGTGCGTGAGTAATATTTTGGAATACCCCTAGCGCTATTGCACTTTTAAACACCGTTGCAGCGTCATCTTTTTCAGTAAGATTTACTGCCAAGTCATCGATAATTTTCTGCCAAAGACGCGGTGGAGCTGCAATAGATGCATTGTTGAATAATGTTCTATTCCAATAAAGCACAAGCGGGTCTACTGAAAGAGGTAACGCATAAATATACTCTTCATCTCGAAATACATCCCCTCCTTGAACAAATGAGTCTTGAAATAATCTTGCACCGTATGATTCGTATGAAATTTGCAAGAGCTTATTTTTGTGTTGATACAACCTATCGTAGGGTAGCAAAATAACATCAGGACCATTTCCAGATGCAAGCGCCTCGAGAAGCTCATCATCAAATAGACTCTCTGATTTTTCAACATATTTCAGATATTGGAAATTAATATCATTTTCAGTCAAAAGTTCTTGAGCTACTTTCTTATATGATTCTTCTGATACCGTTCCCCACATAACAATTGGGCTTTTGATTTCGCCACTATTTGCACGGAAAAGACTGAACATCAACATAGCAATCACAGCAGCAAAGCCGCAAACAACCAATATAACAACTTGGAATACATTAATATTTTTCATACTAAGGTTTTTTGAATACTACCGCATAATGATGAGGACCGGTCACGATATCGTTGTCGTGGACAAATCCATTTTCTTCAAAAAGTTTGAGACACTTTTCTTCTACAAAAACAGCTTCTGGATGTGGACCAAGATGTCCATGCGAATCGCTCCATTCCATTACAAGTACTTTTCCATTATCTTTCAAAACTCGAAAAATTTCTTTTGCCGCCATTGGTTTATTTTCTAATTGAAATAGAGTATTGATAATAACAACTCTGTCGAGTGACTTGTCAGCGAGTGTACTTCCGTGATCATTATCGATATCACCCCATACAAACTGCACATTGTTGATACCAGGCATCTGTGACATGTCCGTTCGCAACCTGTCGAGGATTTCTCGCTGAATTTCAATAGCATAGACTTTTCCACTTGCACCAACTGTTCGAGCAAGTGGAAATGTAAAGTGCCCTGAACCCGCGCCAAAATCAGCAACGACCATTCCAGGGTCGACATGAAATTGTGAAAGTATCTCTTGAGGATTAGAAAAATTCATACCTTTATAGTACCACTCTTTTTAAAGTGTTAGAAGCGAAGCAATCCCATCTCCTGTGCGTAACTTCATCACGCGCACTCCTTGTGTCTGTCGCCCAAGTACTGGAATCTCAGAAATTCCCGTTCGAATGACTTGGCTTTTCTTTGAAATTGCAACGACCTCTTCTTCGTCAGTAATAACTGCACTACCAATAATCTTTCCAATTTTAGTTGTCACTTTTGCAGTTTTGATTCCTGAACCTCCTCGTTTTTGGTTTTTATACTCCTTGAGTGGTGTTCGTTTTCCATACCCAAGCTCAGAAAATACGAGCAGTTGCGGGTTCACCATATCTTTTGTAATAGTCCCTGCTCCAATGATTTCATCATTTTTACCAAGCTTAAATCCGGTGACACCAGCGGCTGCTCGTCCCATTTCACGCACGTCTGATGCATTAAATCGGATTGATTGACCTTGAGTACTTACAAGTACAGCCTCGTCTTTTTCACCAATAAAGAGAGCGTTTCGTAGTCGATCGTCTCCCTTGAGTCCGATTGCAATAATTCCATTTCTTCGCACATCATAGAAGCTTTTTGCGTCGACTCTCTTAACGACACCTCCTCGTGTCACCATAAGAACAGAGAGTGATTCTATTTTTCTCACATCTTTTGGCATTGCAAGAACAGAAGTCACCCGTTCTTCCCCCTCAAGTGCAATAAAATTCATGATTGATTTTCCTCGTGTTGCTCTTTTTCCTTCCGGCACATCGTACATTTTTATTTGATATACTCGCCCCTTATCAGTAAAGAACAGAAGATCGCTGTGGGTTGAGGCTCGCAAAAAAGTATGGATGAAGTCCTCGTCTTTTGTGTTGAGGTCAACAACTCCAACTCCCCCGCGCTTTTGTTTTTTGTACTCTTCAGGATTTGTTCGCTTGATATACCCACCCTTTGTGAGAACGAGGATACTCTCCTCATCTGGAATAAGATCTTCGACAGAAAGATTTTTGACGCCATGCTTGATAACCTTTGTCCGACGAGCATCGCCAAATTTATCTCGAATATCCATCATTTCTTTCTTGATAATGTTTTTTTGTTTTGTTCGCGAAGCAAGAATCCCCTTAAGTTCTTCGATAATCATTCTAATCGCTTCAAGCTCTTCTTCAATTTTCTTTCTTTCGAGTCCAGCAAGCTTTTGCAGTCGCATTTCGAGAATCGCAGTTGCTTGTCGCTCTGAGAATTTAAATTTTTTCATCAAATTAGTATGCGCTTCTGGAGTGTCTTTTGAGGCTTTGATAAGTTTGATGATTTCATCAATATGATCGAGTGCTTTCTTGAGTCCCGCGAGGATGTGCTCCCTGTCCTCTGCTTTATTCAGATCAAACTGTGTTCGACGCACCACAACATCATATCGATGGAGCACAAAATTTTGTAGAACATTTTTGAGTGAAAGGGTTTGTGGAACTCCATCAACAAGCGCAACAAGGTTAAAGTGGAAAGTGTCTTCAAGCTGTGTGTGCTTGTAAATAGCATTTAAAATAGTTTGTGGTTGCGCGGTGCTCTTTACGTCAATTACGACTCGAATATCATTAGTCGACTCATCTCGAAGACCCTTAACACCTTCGACTCTCTTGTCGCGCACAAGCTCAGCAATCTTTTGAATAAGATCTGCCTTATTAACACGAAATGGTAGTGATGTAATAATAATCTGGAAGCTTCCACTTTTTTCCTCAACAATCTCAGCCTCACCTCGACACACCACTCCACCTCGTCCATTTGCATATGCTGTATGGATATCTTTTTCATTAAAAATAACTCCTCCCAATGGAAAATCGGGTCCTTTCACAAATTCAAGCAAGTCTTCGGTTGAGGCTTTCTCATTTTCAATCAGATAAAGTGTTGCATCGACTACCTCACCCAAGTTGTGTGGCGGAATGTTCGTTGCCATACCCACCGCAATTCCAAGTGTTCCATTCAAAAGGAGGTTTGGTACTCCAGCAGGAAGCACTATGGGCTCTTTTTTTCTTGAATCAAAGTTTGGTCGGAAATCAACAGTCTTCTTTTCAATATCAGAAAGGAGCTCTCCTGCAAGCTTTGTCATCTTTGCTTCAGTGTATCGATATGCAGCAGCTGGATCACCGTCGATTGATCCAAAGTTTCCTTGTCCAAGAATAAGTGGGTACCGTGTTACGAAAGGCTGAGCAAGCTTTACCATTGCTTCGTATACAGACGAGTCACCATGGGGATGGTAGCTACCGAGCACATCTCCAACCACTGTTGCAGACTTTTTAAATTTTGCAGTTGAGGTTAGGCCTGACTGAAGCATTGAATATAAAATTCTTCGATGCACAGGCTTGAGACCATCGCGTACATCAGGAAGTGCGCGGTCAGTAATTACCGACATAGCATAGTCCAAAAAAGACTGCTTCATCTCGGAAGCAATCGGAGCGTCAATCATTTTATCTCCCAAATCTACTATTTCTTTTTCTTCTTCTTCTTCTTCTTTTGCCATATG